>Ga0214172_1000178_pt1 | contig 34164 bp, 28 predicted proteins | sample TroBogEpilimnion_29_FD_153010 | JGI IMG/M metagenome (GOLD analysis project Ga0214172, IMG submission 153010) | Freshwater microbial communities from Trout Bog Lake, WI - 12JUL2007 epilimnion | ecosystem: Environmental > Aquatic > Freshwater > Lake > Epilimnion/Euphotic zone | place: Trout Bog...
TGCGCCCGGGTTTTCCCCGCTCGCGGGGGAATCCGCCCGTGCGTTTGAGGCCTTTCGTATCTATCACGAACTCGGCCCCCGTCGCCGCTACGCGGTGACCGCCCGCAAGGCCGGCGTCGCCCTGAGCACCGTCAAACGCTGGGCCGGCGACTTTGACTGGCGCGGTCGCATCCAAACCTTCGCCGCCCAGGCTCTGGCTCAATCCGCCAAGACCGAAAACGCGCTGCATCGGGCCGCCCTCCTCGATGCTGTCGCCCGTAACCAGGTCATTCGCGACCGTCAATACGCGCTCGCTGAATCCATCCTCGCCGTGGCCGAACGCTATGTCGAACACATGGATGAAGATTATCTGGACCAGTTGAGTTTCGCGGACGCCTGCAAGGCCTTCGCCGTTGCCACTCGGTTCGGCCAATTCGCCCCCGAAACCGACGCCTCAGCTGCCCCGGACCAAAGCTTGCTCGATCAGGTCTACGCTAAAACCCTTGGGCCCAAAACACCCTCAATCCCCAACCTTCCGGACCTAATCAAGCCATGAAAGTCTATAATCCACAGTCAGATACAGAACAGCACCGGCTGCCCATGATACCTTTTGTCCAAAATCCGCCTTTTCAAAACCGGGTATCAAAAAGGGCCAAAAAGTATCAAAAGGTGACAAAAAGTCCTATCCGGCCTTCCGCTCTTCGGCCGAACGCTCGTTCTCTCTCTCTCGCGGCGGTGGGTGACAAATCATCACCCAACGCGCCACGGCATCGCCACAGGCGCTTGTCATTTGGCCCCCAAACGTGTCCGACCGGTTCCAGACATGGCCCTGCCGCAACCAAGTGAAATATTTCACAAACTTTTCTTGCAGACGCCGCGGGCAGTTGTTAAAACATCGCCCTCAATTTCGCGGTTAGGTGGTCGACTTTTTACACGTAGCAGATTTAATTTTAAGAACGCAGTGATTTTTCCGAAATGGACAAATAGTTTGCCGCTGGTGCTGGGCGCAATTGCTGCCCTGGCCGGTGCTGGCGTGGCCGCAGGCGTGACGATTTATCTCACGCCTAAGTACACCCGCGCCGGATACCAGCCCGTGCAGCCCGTGCCGTTCTCCCACAAGATCCATGCCGGCCAGCTCGGCGTGGACTGCCGTTACTGCCACAACGGCGTGGAAAAATCCTGGTTTTCCAATCTCCCCGGCGCTTCCACCTGCATGAACTGCCACAATCAGGTGCTCAAAGATGATCCCCGCCTGGCCATCGTCCGCGACAGCGCGGCGAATAATACCCCCATTCCCTGGGTGCAGGTCCACATCGTACCGGACTACGTCTATTTCAACCACTCTGTCCATGTCCGCCGCGGCGTCAGCTGCGTGGAATGTCACGGTCGCGTGGACCAGATGGACGAGGTCCGCCATGTCAAATCGTTCAGCATGACGTTCTGCCTGGATTGCCATCGCGACCCGGCCGCGCACCTCCGCCCCACGGATAAAGTGACGAAGCTCGGTTGGCAGTGGAGTACCAATGCGGATGAAGCCGATCATCTGCAGGACGTGAACGGGAAGAAATTCGTCCACGATTGGAAAGTGGAATCCCTGCAAAGCTGCTCGGCCTGTCACCGATGAAAAATAATTTACCCAGTTCCGCACCTGTGACCGGCCGCCGCTATTGGCGCAGCCTGGATGAGTTGGCTGACACCGCCGAGTTCAAGGATTGGTTGCACCGCGAGTTTCCCGCCGGCGCCAGCGAGATGGAGGACGGCCAGTCGCGCCGCAATTTTCTCAAGATCATGTCCGCGTCCTTCGCGTTCGCGGGCCTGGCCATGGCCGGGGCCGGGTGCCGCCGTCCGGAAGAGAAGCTCGAACCCTTCGGTCAGCAGCCGGAGAATTATACTTTCGGCGACGCGCAATATTTTGCCACCGCCATGCCCACGCGCACGGGCGCCATTCCGCTGGTTGTCAAATCCTACGAAGGCCGCCCGGTCAAGATTGAGGGCAATACGCTGTTTCCCGGCAGCAACGGCGGCACCGATCGCTATGCGCAGACCGCCATTCTGGATCTGTACGATCCCGACCGCGCCCGCCATTTCAAGCACGACGGCAAAGTGGTTTCCCGCGAAGAGGCCTTGAGCTTCCTGGCCGGGCTCTCCCAGAAATTTTCCGCCAATCAGGGCGAAGGCCTCGCTTTCCTCGCGGAAAGCAGCACCTCCCCGTCCCGCGCCCGGCTGCAGCAGGTCATCGCCGGGAAATTTCCCAAGGCCCAGTGGTTTACCTTCGACGCGATTGATGCCGGCATCCATCAGCGCGCGGCCACCCAGGCCTTCGGCCAGCCGGTCAAACCGGTGTTCCAGTACGATCAGGCGAAGGTGATTCTGTCGCTCGATTGCGATTTCATCGGCGGCGAGGACGACGCCCACAATCACATCCGTAAATTTGCCGCCAGCCGCAAGGCGGGCGATCAGATGAGCCGCCTGTACGCCGTGGAATCGCTGTTCACGCTCACCGGCGCGGGCGCCGATCACCGGCTGCGCGTTCAGGCCAGTCTGGTGGCCGGCATTGCCGCCGCTATTTCCGCGACGATTTCCCAGGCCGCTGTCACCGTGCCCGCGGGCGTGGATGCCCAATGGATTGCCGAGTGCGCCAAAGATTTGATGGCCCACCGCCGTCAGGCGATGGTCGTGGTCGGTCAGCGTCAGCCGCTGGCGGTGCATTTGCTCGCGCAGCAAATCAATATGTCGCTCGGCGCGTTCACCGGACCCATTGCGCTGATGCCCGTGGTGGAAACCGTTTCCGCCGATCTCAAGACCCTCCAGGCGAGTGCGCCGGAGACGTTGGTTATTCTCGGTGGCAATCCCGCGTATAATTTGAACGATTTGTCCCAGGCCAAATCGGTGGTGCGCTTGGGTTATTACGAAGACGAGACCTCCGCGCTCGCCGGCTGGACTGTTCCCGCCACCCACTTTCTCGAATCCTGGAGCGACGCCCTCACTAGCGATGGTACCACGGTGCCGGTTCAGCCGCTGATCCAGCCGCTGTTTGGCGGGATGATGGAATTGGAATTTCTCGCGCGGCTCGCCGGCGAGTCCCAGACCAGTGCCTACGAGATTGTCCGCACCACGTTGGGCGGTTCGGAAGAGGCTTGGAAAAAAACGTTGTTCAGCGGCTTTTTGGCTGGCTCGGCGCCCGCCCCGGTTGCGCTGCCGTCGCACCTCTCGCTCTCCCTTCCCCGGATTGCCCCGGCCCCGGCCCTTTCGGCCAGCGCCCTCGAAGTGATTTTCTATCGTGACGCCAAGGTGGATGACGGTCGGTATGCGAACAACGGCTGGATGCAGGAATTGCCCGATCCCATCACCAAGATGACATGGGACAACGCCGTGCTCGTCAGCCGCAAGACGGCCAAAGAGCTGGGCTTGGCGAATGGGGACATGGTTGAGATTTCGTTGAATGGCAAGAGCGTCAAAGGTCCGATCTGGACGCAGCCCGGCATGGCGGATTATTCACTCGGTCTGGCCCTCGGCTACGGCCGCGAGCGGGCAGGGCGGGTCGGCACCGGCGTGGGCTTTAACGCTTATAAGATTTTCAGCGGACAATATATCGAGACCGGCGCCACGGTCCGCAAGACCGGCGAGACCTACACGCTGGCTTGCACGCAGCATCATTGGAGCATGGAAGGGCGTCCGGCCGTGCGCGAAGCGAACCTGGAAGAGTTTCTCAAGGAGCCGAATTTTGCGCAGGAAAAATTTCACGGCGTCGAACCGCCCGTCGTCCAGTCCCTCTATACGAATCCGCTCGATGCGGCCAAGAAGACGGCCTTGCACCAGTGGGGCATGACCGTGGACTTGAACGCGTGTGTCGGCTGCGGCACCTGCGTGGTGGCGTGCCAGAGCGAGAACAACATCCCGATCGTCGGCAAGGATCAAGTCCTGCGCGGCCGCGAGATGCACTGGATGCGCATTGACCGCTATTTCACGACTGATCCCAAGCGCAAGGACAACAAGAGCATTTTCAATCCGCAGGCCGAGGCCAACCAGACGGACGAAAATCAGCAGTTTGCCGAGTGGATTGACGACGTGCAGGCGGTGAACCAGCCAATGTTGTGCCAGCAGTGCGAGGCCGCCCCGTGCGAAAGCGTCTGCCCCGTCAACGCGACTGTCCATGATCAGGAAGGCCTGAACGTGATGGCCTACAATCGTTGCATCGGCACGCGCTATTGCTCGAACAACTGCCCCTACAAGGTTCGCCGATTCAATTACCTCGATTTCAACAAGCGCCCGTTGACGGAGCTGAAGGGCACCGTTTATTCGACCACCCTCACCCACAAGACCGAGGGCGAGTGGGATTTGCTGCGCTGGTGGAAGGATCCCAACAGCGGGATGCGCACGGAAGACGAATGGGATCTCATCAAGCTCTCAAAGAACCCCGATGTGACGGTGCGCATGCGCGGCGTCATGGAAAAATGCACCTACTGCACGCAGCGCATTGAGCACGCCAAGATTTCCCAGAAGGCCAAGGCCGGTGGCACCGATCAGGTGCGTCTGTCCGAGGCGGCCGGCACCATCCCCAAGACGGCCTGCCAGCAGGCCTGTCCGGCCGGCGCCATTGTGTTCGGCGATGTCAGCGACGCGAACAGCTCCGTCTCTAAATTGAAAGCCCTGCCGCAGAATTACTCGGTGCTTGCCGACCTGCTCACCAAGCCGCGCACCACCTATCTGGCGCGCATCCGCAATCCCAATCCCGCCATGCCGGATTATCAGGATCCGTTCAGCACGGAAGAATACGACCATGCCAGCCTCACGAAGAAAGGGAATAGCTAATGGCTGACTCCGTGACCCATTTGGAAGCGCTCAAGCGGCTCGCGCCGCCGGCTGAGTTAAACCGCGCGCCGGTCGTCGAGGGCAATCAGGGCCTCGGCTGGATCACGGACAAGCTGTCCACCTTCGCGGAAGGCAAGACCCCGCTGTGGTGGTGGATCTTGTTCCTGCCCGCCGCGTTTGCTGCCACGGTCATTTTCCCGGTGTGCCTGTTCTACCAGGTGTTCACCGGCGTCGGCGTCTGGGGCAATAACCATCCGGTGATGTGGGGCCTGGATATCGTTAATTTCATCTGGTGGGTCGGCGTCGCGCATGCCGGCACATTGATTTCCGCCCTGCTGTTTTTGACCAAGCAGCACTGGCGCACCACCATCGGCCGCATGGCCGAGGCGATGACTGTGTTTTCCGTCATGATGGCCGGCCTCTATCCGGCCATCCACGTCGGCCGCGCCTGGTTTGACTGGTTCATGTTCCCGGTGCCCAACTCCAACGGTCTCTGGCCGCAGTTCAAGTCGCCGCTCATGTGGGACGTGTTCGCGGTGAATACCTATCTCGTGGTCTCCTCGCTGTTCTGGTTCATGGGCATGATCCCGGATTTCGCAATCCTGCGCGACCGCTCCACCACCCGCATCCGCAAGACCATTTTCAGCGCGCTGGCCATGGGCTGGACCGGCTCGGCCCGCCAATGGCACAACTACGAAAAGGCGTATGTCGTCCTCTGCGGCCTCTGCACGCTGCTCGTGTTTACGGTCAGTTCCATCGTCGGTCTCGACTTTTGCACCGCCCAGATCGCGGGCTGGCATGCCACCATTTTCCCGCTCTACTTCGTCATCGGCGCCGTGTTCTGCGGCTTTGGCATGATGCTGGTGATCTTGATTCCGCTGCGCAAATGGTGCGGCTTGGAAAACATCATCACCAAGAGCCACATCGATAAGGTTGCCAAGCTGGCCCTGGTCAGCGGCCTGATCATTGATTACATCTACCTGATGGAGTTTTTTATCGCCTGGTACAGCGGCGATCCCTACGAGCGTTGGGTGTTCGGCCATCGTCTCTTCGGCCATACCTACATGATCCTCGGCTGGATGCTCATCGGCATCAACGTCTGTGTCACGCAGCTGCTCTGGTTCAAAAAGATCCGCTCCAATCTCGTGGTGCTCTTTATCATCGGCCTGCTCATCAACTGCGGCATGTGGAGCGAGCGCTTCGTCATCGTTGTCGGCTCGCTGTATCAGGATTTCCTGCCGGCCAACTGGGGCAAGTACATGCCCACGATGTGGGACATCGGTCTCTACATCGGCACGCTCGGCGCGTTTTTCATGCTGTATCTGCTGTTCGTTAAATTTCTGCCGATGATCGCCATCGCCGAAGTCAAGGGCGTCCTGCCCGAAGCCGATCCGCATCACCCGCTCGGTGGCGCCAAGAAGGGAGATCACCAATGAGTGATAAAATTTACGGTCTGATTGCCGAATTTGATTCGCCCGCCGCCATCCTGCATGCGGCGGAAAAGGTCCGCGATGCCGGCTATCGCCGCTGGGATGCGTTCACGCCGTTCCCCATTCACGGCATGGATCAGGTGATGAAGCTTGGCAACTCGCTCGTCGGCTGGGTCGCGTTGGCGGGCGGCGCGTTCATGTTCCTTAACGTCGCCGGCCTGATCTGGTTCACCAACGCGTTTGACTATGCGCTCATCGTCGGCGGCAAGCCGATGTTCAGTGCGCCCATGACCTTTGTGCCCTCCTACATCATGCTCATCATGGGCGGCGCCCTCGGCGCGCTGATCGGGATGCTCGGTCTCAACCAGCTGCCCCGACTCCATCATTCGCTGCTGGACCATCCGCGCTTCGCCCTCGTCTCGCGCGATAAATTCATGCTCGTCATTGGTGCGCAGGATGAAAAGTTTTGCGTCACGGAAACGAAACAATTGCTGGAATCCCTCGGCGGCACGCACGTCGCCATCGTGGAGGACAAGGACTGATGCGCTATATCCTTTCCATTTTATTGATCGGGGCGGCCCTCGGGGCGGCGCTCTTCGGCATGCTCGGGTTGCAGGGCAGCCTGATGCGCAAGCCGCCGTTTGAATTGTTTCCGGACATGGATCGTCAGGCCAAGCTCCGGCCGCAGGCGCCGTTCCAGTTCATGGCCAACGGCCTCAGCTCGCAGTTGCCGCCCGCCGGCACGGTCGCCCGCAGCCTGCCCATTGAAACGGCCAGCGGCACGGTCTATCGCTTTGAAGACGCGCCCGTGAACACCGGGCACGAGGCTGGTACCACGAATTTTGTGGCCACCAACCCGTTGCCGGTCAACGCCGCTTTGCTCCAGCGCGGGCGCGAACGGTTTGATATCTACTGCGCCCCGTGTCACGGCCGTCTGGGCGATGGCAACGGCATCACGAAAAAAATCGGCGTCATGCCGGCCGTGGCCAACCTCCACGACCAGCGCATTGTGGAAATGACCGATGGCGAGATTTTCAACACCGTCAGCCACGGCAAAGGCCTGATGGGTGCCGCCGGCCCGCTGCTGCCCACCGAAGATCGCTGGGCGGTCATCGGCTATCTGCGCGCGCTCCAACTGAGCTGGCTGGGCACGACTAATGACTTGCCGGCCAGCTCCTCCGCCTTGAAATAACATGAGCAACGACTCCACTCCTTTGCCGGCGCCGCTGGATTTATCCGGCTGGCGCAAGCTGCCAACCCTGCTGCTGGTGGTCGGCGGTGTGCTGTCCCTCGCGGGTCTGATCCTCAACCCCACGGAATTCGGTTACTCCTGGCTGCTGGCCTTCATGTTTTATTACAGCATCGCCCTCGGTGCCCTGTTTTTGGTGATGATCCATCATCTGACGGATGCCGGCTGGTCGGTGGGCATCCGCCGTTTCTGTGAACATCTCGCCTCGCTGCTGTTCCCGTGGCTGGCCATTCTGTTTCTGCCCATCCTGATTTTTGCCAAAAAGATCTATTCCTGGATGTCCCTGGATCCGGCTGCCAACAACTTGGTCGCGGCCAAGCTGCCGGTGTTCACCTGTTCCGGCTTCATTGTCACGTCGGCGGTGTTCTTTGGCATCTGGTGGTTGCTCACCTCGCAGTTGAGCCGCTGGTCGCTCAAGCAGGACGCCACGGGCTCAGCCGAATGCACCCGCAAGCTGCGCTTCTATTCCGGTTGGGGCATTGTCGCCTTTGCCTTGACGCTGACGTTCTCCGGCGTGCTCTGGATGAAGGCCACGCAGTACGAGTTCTTTTCCTGTATCTACGGCGTTTATTTCTTCTCGGATTGCGCCTGGATCGGCCTGGCTACCGTCTATGTCCTCGCCGCCGTCCTGTATCGTCAGGGCAGCCTCCGCCCGGTGCTTCAGCCCCAGTACTTTTATTTCATCGGCGTCCTGCTGCTCGGTTTCACGCTGTTTTCGGCTTACACGGAGTTTGCCCAGTACTTCGTTGTCTGGAACGCCAACATGCCGGAGGAAACGTTCTGGTACCTGATCCGCGAACGCGGTAACTGGTGGCCGCTGAGCCTGATTTTGATCGTCGGCCATTTCTTCATCCCGTTCTTTGTGCTGCTGCCGGAGAAACTGAAGATGAATTTCAAGGTCATCATTCCCGTCTGTGTGTGGATCTGGCTCATGCACGCGCTGGATCTGGCGTTTAACATTTTCCCTGCGCTCCACCCCGATGGCTATCCCCTCCAATGGCTCTGGCTGCCGCTGGGCTGCCTCCTGTTCATGGGCGGTTTTCTGGCCAAAATCTTTTTGTGCAAATTCAATGCCCATCCGCCCTATCCGTCGCGTGATCCGCGCCTGCTGGAAGCGATGGGCGTCAGTCAAAATATCGTCCGCGACCTCGCCGCGGCCAGTCCCGGAGGTGTTCGATGAATCTTCAGACCATTAACCGCGCGACCGGCGCCGCCTTGGGCTTGCTCCTCGTCGGCGGCCTGTTCGCCGTCGCCACCGTGGCCGTCAAACTGGCCTTGCCCGTTACCGCCGTCGATGCCGACCGTGGCACCGAGCGCACCAAGGCCCTGTCCGACATTACCGCCGCGGAGGATCTGGCCTTGAGCCGGACCGCCACCTTGGATGCCTCGCGTGGTATTGTCCGCCTGCCCATCGACACCGCTCTGGCCCTGACCGCGCAGCTGTGGCAGAACCCGGCCGCGGCGCGCGCCGAGTTGAATAGCCGTGCTGAAAAAGCCGTCGCCCCTGTCAAAAAAGAATCCTTCGAATGAACCCCACTGAGAACCAATCCTTCTGCCCGGACGAGCGTGACGCCTCGTTGCGCGTGCCGCTGCTCGCGCTCTTTGGCGGCGCGGCCCTGTGGCTGATTGTGGGCTTGGGGCTCGGCCTCATTGCCGGCATCAAGTTTCACGCGCCGGATTTCCTCGGCGGCTGCCCGCTGCTCACTTACGGACGCTTGGCCCCGGCGGCCAACGACGCCATCCTCTACGGTTTCTGCATCCCCGCGGCCCTCGGTGTGGCGCTCTGGATTTTTGCGCGGCTCAGCCAGGCACCCCTCGCATTGCCGCTCGTTCCCGTGGTGGCAGCCCACCTCTGGCATCTCGGTGTCTTCATTGGCACGGCCACCATTTTGCTCGGCGGCAGCACCGGCCAGACCTGGCTGGAATACCCCCGCGCGGCGGCGGTTTTGTTGTTCGCGGCGTTTTTTCTCATCGCCGTTTCGGCCGCAGCCACGTTCGGCTGGCGCCGTGAGCGCAGCTTGTACCCCTCGCACTGGTTTCTGTTTGCCGGGCTCCTGTGGTTCCCCTGGATCTACTCCACTGCCAATTTGCTGCTCAACTGCAACCAGCCGCCCCGGGGCATCGTGCAACCCATCATCGGGTGGTGGTTTGCCAACAATCTCGTCTTTGTCTGGCTGGCGCTCATGGGGGTCGGCATCGCCTTCTATTTGCTCCCCAAGATCGCCGCCCGCCCGCTCGCCAATTCCGGCTATGTGCTGTTCAGTTTTCTCACCCTGATGTTTTTCGGCACCTGGTGCGGCATTCCGCAGGGCGCGCCGGTGCCCGCCTGGCTCCCCACCGTGAGCATCGTGGCGGCCGCCCTCACGCTGGTGCCGTTGATTGCCATTTTGATGGTCGCAGTTAAAACGGTTTGCGGCGCCTGCGTCTCCTGCCAGGGCGGACCCTTTTGCTACCTCAATTTCGGTCTGATGAGCTTCCTTGCTTCGGGCCTCCTCTATGTGTCCGCCGCCTGCCCGCAATACAGCCGCATTCTGGAGTTCACCTGGTTCGGCGCGGCCCAGACGCAACTGCAGCTGCTCGGCTTTGCGGCCATGATTCTGTTCGGAGCGATTTACGAATTAATGCCGTCGGTGATGGGCCGGCCGCTGCCGCTACCTAAGTTTGCCAAACTCCACTTCTGGCTCGCCATGCTGGGCGTCCTGCTATTCGTTGTGCCCCTCCTCCTTGCCGGGGTGGTGCAGGGTAAACATCTGGCCGATGCCACGGTTCCGTTTGCCGATGTGAATATCGCCGCCTTGAAATTCCTGCGCATCAGTGCCACCGGCCAGTTGCTCTTGCTGCTCGGCGCGCTGTTATTCGCCGCCAATATTTTCCTCATGACACTCCAGTGGAAGGTTGGCCTGATCAAAACCGTGATTGCCTACATCAAGTCCCCGCTTGCCACCACGGAGGTGAAATCGTGAAAACCGGTATCTCTGTTTTTGTCGCCACGCTGGTGGCCCTCGGCGCCTCCTGGTGTGGCTTTGTTCTCCTGCCCCTCCTGCAGTTCGGCGGCGCCAAGCAGACCGTGGTGTTGCAGTCCACCGATACCTGGCCCGTCCAGCGCACCGGTGCTGCCACGCTCGGCCTCCAGGCCTATCGCGCCAATGGCTGCGTTGCCTGCCATACCGAACAGGTGCGCCAGACCGGCGTCGCCTGCGAACTCACCCTCACCAGCCTCGGCGTCCAGAAGCCGGCGGATTTCAAAGATTTCACCCGGTCGCTGTTTGTGCTGCCGGAGCTGGCCGCCTACACCAACGCCCTCACCGCCAGTCTCAACGGCTGGAACGGCGGACTGCCCCAAACCCTCTTGACCAGTGCCGACAAGGATCTCATCGCGGAAATGGCCGATCGTCTCAAAGCCGTCGGGGTCAAATCCGAGACGCGCATTGTCTCCACCGGCGCGGATGTCGCGCGCGGCTGGGGCCCCCGCCAGAGCGTCGCCGTGGATTATCTCTACGACCAGCCCGTCCAACTCGGCAGCCTGCGCGCTGGGCCTGACCTCGCCAACATCGGCGTCCGTTCCCCTGACGCCAACTGGCAGTTGCAGCATTTGTACGCCCCCAAATCCGTGGTGGCCAACTCCACGATGCCCTCCTTCAAATTTCTGTTTGAAGTCCGCAAAATCGTCGCCGCCCCGTCATCGGACGCCCTGAACCTGCCGAAAGAGTTTGCCGCGGCCGATGGTTTTGAGGTCGTGCCCACACCGGAAGCCAAACAGCTGGTGGCCTATCTGCTGAGCCTCAAGGCCAACATGCCGCTCTACGAAGCTCCCTTCACCCCCGTTACCGCTGCCAAATAAATGAACGGCGAACCTCAGGGCGTTACTTCTGCCGAGCCCATTGCGACGCGCTCCGCTGCCCCCATGTGGATCATTGTCGCCACGCTGGTGCTGCTCTTTCTCGGCGGCTATTATTTTGACCGGCACAGTGGCTGGTTCGATGCCCGCGTCTATGCTCCGTATGCCAATGCGGAAAACCTGGAGGCCTTCCAGCCCAAATCCGGGGCGGCTGCCGCTCTGGCGCGCGGTAAGAACGTTTACAACGGCGTCTGCGGCATCTGCCACGGACCGGATGGTCTCGGCAAACCCGGCCAGGCGCCCGCGCTCGCCGGCTCCGAACTGGTCAATTGCAAGGGCATCAGCCGGCTCATCCACATCCCTCTCGCCGGTCTCAGCGGCCCCATTACCGTGGCGGGCAAAGACTGGAACCTGAACATGGCGGCCATGGGTGCGGCCCTGCCCGACGAAGACCTGGCCGCCGTCTTGACTTACATCCGCAGCAGTTGGGGTAACACGGCTTCCCCGGTCACGGGTGACGACGTCAAAAAGACCCGTGGGCAAATCGGTGCCAATCCGCAGCCCATGTCCGGTCCGCAGACCATGTCCCAGCCGGAGTAGCCCGTAAGGGTTTATCGGCCACCCCGGAGTTCCTCCCTTCCGCCCGGCTCTTGCGATCCGCCTGTCATCGGTTGGCTTGCTTTGAGTCCTTTCAGATTGGCCCTGATCCGTGTGGATCGGTGTCCACCCAGGGTAAAAAGAATGTCCGCTTTTTCTGATTCAAGATTCAACATTTTGAAACGACGTGGCCGCCGGGGACAAGTGACGGACGGGTAGGGGGGGATAAGAAATCGGCGGACCCGGCACACGGTAAATTTCCGGATCCGCCGAAGCTGGTCTTTCGACAGGAAAAACCGAGCGCCCGTTCTCAGGGGTGCCTAAAACCTAATCCATCCCCCCAAGCCTGCAAGTGGTTTTTGAAAAAACTTTTTCCGCGCGGCCAACGGCGTATGCTGGGGCCGTTACTTGAAACGTTCCCTTAACATTTTCCTGTTCAGCCTGATTGTGGCGCTGACGTTGCCCGCGGCGGCGGGCGATCTGCCGTATATGGTGGATGTGTGGGGTACCGAGGATGGTCTGCCGCAAAGCTCCGTCATCGCGCTGGCGCAAACGCACGACGGCTATCTCTGGCTGGGCACGCTCAACGGCCTTGTTCGCTTCGATGGCAAATCCTTCACGCGCTTCAACGTCAACAATACGCCGGGGTTGCCGGGCAACCGGATAGTGTTTCTGTTTGAGGACAGCCGGCAGGTGCTCTGGGTGGGCACGGAGACGGCCGGCTTATGCGCCATTAAAAACGGCGTGGTGCAGGATTTCCCCGGTACCGTCACCGGGGGTGCCATCGCCTGCGCTTTCGAGGATGCCGGCGGCCATGTCTGGTTCAGCACCAAAAGTGGCAAGTTTTTCTGTTGGCAAGATGGGAAGATGGTTTTACAGCCATCGGATGTCCCCATCCCAGTCGCCCAGCAATGTTTTTCGCGCGCGGCACACCTGCTGGTGCCGGGAAAAAATGGCGTTGCCTGGCAACTGAAAGACGGCAACGTTCAAAAGTTGCGTGAGGGTAAGCTGGAAAAAAATTATGGCGCGAGCCCATGGCAACCCGCTGAGGTTTACACCATGCGCCCGACTGCAGAGGGGCAGCCCGGTGTGGTTTCGTTTGATCTGAACATAACAGCCGCTTGCGAAGATGCCGCGGGCAATCTGGTGGTCGGCATAAAGAATTCAGGATTGTTTTTACTTCAGGCGGATGGGCGTTGGTGTCATCTCACCAAGGGAGATGGGCTTTCGCAAAACATCATTCTGGCGCTCTCTCTGGACCGCGAGGGCAACCTCTGGGTGGGCACTGACGGCGGTGGCTTGAACCGGATCAAGCGGAAGATTTTTTTCTCGCCGCCGGGACTTTCCTCAGAGGTGGCGCAGTCGGTGGCCCCGGATGCGGCGGGTGGGTTGTGGGTGGCGTTTAATAGCCACGGGCTGACCTATTGGCAGACGAATGTGGCCACAAGTTATGGCATCGGCGTGAGTTCCAACGCCTGGACCGTACTGGTGGACCGGCACGGGCAGGTCTGGGCGGGCACGCGCGGCGAGGGGCTGTTCCGCTTCATGGCCTATTATTTTCAGCCGGTGTTGGAGGCGGAGAAGATTGGCCATGAAATTTTTGTGATCTATGAGGATGGGGCGGGCAACATTTGGGCCGGCGGAGAGAATGGACTGGGCTGCTATGGCGGAGGGCAGTGGACTTTTTATACCGCCCGCGACGGCCTGCCAGCCAGCGCGGTGCGCGCCCTGGCAGAAGACGCGCAGGGGACCCTGTGGATCGGCACCGAGCGCGACGGCCTGTTTCAACTCCACGCCGGAAAAATCACTCCGGCGCGCACGCCAGTGCAGGATGTTTCCTGCCTCCTCGCCGATCGCTCGGGGAGCCTGTGGGTCGGCACGGCGGGTCACGGTCTGGCGTGGTTGCAGAAGGGAGACTGGAAACGATGTTCCACGCTCGCGGGGGGGCTGGCCAGCGATAGCATCGGCTATCTGTTGGACGATGCCGCAGGCAATCTGTGGGTGGGGTCCTATGAGGGGCTGGCCCGGGTTGAGAAAAAATCACTGGAAGACGTTGCTGCCGGGGCGCTCAAAACGGTGGCCTGCCGGACATTCCTGACCCGCGAATGCTCCGCCGGGGCCCAGCCGGCCGCGGTGCGCGCTCCGGACGGCAAGCTGTACTTTCCGACCATCGCCGGGGTGGTGGCGGTGAACCCGGCGGACCTGAAACGAAATTCAATCCCGCCGCCGGTGATCATCGAATCAGTGTTGGTGGACGATCGGGAGCGGGACCTTAATGCGGTGAGTGCCGAGGGCGGCATCGCCTTATCGCCGGAGAACGAGCAGTTGGAGATTCATTTTGCCAGCCTGAATTTTTCCGCACCCAAAAATACCGGCGGCGGGGCGCGGTTCAAATACCGACTCGCCGGTCGCGATCGGAACTGGACGGACATTGGGGGTGAGCGGGTGGCGCATTTTCAAAAACTGCCACCGGGGAAGTTTGTCTTTCACGTGATTGCAGGTAATGAGGACGGGGTCTGGAACGAGACCGGTGCGTCCCTGGTGGTGACGGTGGCGCCACCGTTCTGGCGCCGGCCATTCTTTCTGGCGGCGAGCCTCCTGGTGTTGCTGGGGGCGCTCGGGGGCGTCATCTATCTCATTTCCACAGCCAAACTGAAGCGGCAGTTGCGCGCCGCGCGGCAGAAGGAACTGCTGGAAAAAGAGCGCGCGCGGATCGCGCGGGATTTGCATGATCAGATCGGCGCGAACCTGACGCAGGTGGCGCTGCTCGGCGAAATGGCGGAGGCGGACAAAGAGTTGCCCGGCGAAGTGGAGCAGCACGCGCAGCAGATCAGTGCGACGGCGCGTGAGACGACGCGCTCGCTGGATGAAATTGTGTGGGCGCTGAATTCCTCCAACGACACGCTGGAAAGCCTGACCAACTACGCCTGCAAATACGCGCAGGATTATTTTGCCCTGGCAGGCATCCGCTATCGCGCGGAGTTGCCGACGCAACTGCCGGCCACGCCGATCCTGCCGGAAGTGCGGCATAATGTGTTTCTGGCGTTCAAGGAAGCGGTCAATAATATCGTCAAGCATGCGCAGGCAACCGAGGCGCATGTGAAGCTGCAGTTGGCGCCGGGTCAATTCATTCTGACCGTGGCCGACAATGGGCGCGGCTTGGGCGATCTCCCGGATAAGAAACTGCGGAACGGCCTGAAGAACATGCGTCGGCGGTTGGCGGATGTGCGCGGGGAATTTGAAATATCAGCCGGCCCGACCGGCGGGACGGTGGTGCGCCTGACGGTGCCGGTGAATCCTGAATGAAGATGATTGCCCCCAATTCCGGAGGGGCAGGGTCAGGACTTGTTTCTTCCTGCTTCCTTCTTCATTCTTTCGCTAAGATATGCCCATTGCGATTTCCATTGTTGAGGATAACGACAAGCTGCGCGGCACGCTGGCCAAAGTGATTGGTCGCGCGGAAGGGTTCCGCTTTGTCAGTGATTATGCGAGCGCGGAGGACGCGCTGGCGGATCTACCGAAGGTGAAGCCGGATGTGGTGTTGATGGACATCAATCTGCCGGGCATGAACGGCGTGGAATGCGTGCGCAAGCTCAAGGCGCAGATGCCGCAAACGCAGGTGATGATGCTGACGGTTTACGAGGATACGGAAAATATTTTCAACGCGCTCGCCGCCGGCGCCAACGGCTACATGCTCAAGCGCACGCCGACGAAGGAATTGATCGAGGCCATCCGCGAGATGCAGCGCGGCGGGTCGCCGATGACCACGCACATTGCGCGGCTGGTGGTGCAGTCGTTTCAGAAGCCGGTCGCTCCCGCGCCGGCGACCGGCGGTGAATTGTCCGAACTTTCCGAACGCGAGCAGCAGGTGCTGGATTTGCTGGCGCAGGGTTTGATCTACAAGGAAATTGCCGAGAAACTGAACATCGGCTACGAGACCGTCCACACCTACATCCGCCGGATCTACGAAAAACTGCAGGTGCGCACACGCACGGAGGCGGTGGCAAAATTTCTTCAGCGCTGAGGCATCGCTGTCCCCACAAATGGTGACAAGCCAAAGCGCCGGGGTGTGGTATGCTGTGCTTGTTGTTGGACGTCCAAGCGCACTCAGCCCTAGTGAAGTTGGTTGCGGCAAACGTCAAATTTTTTAGAGCGCAGTTCTCATTGAGGTCGGAGTTATCTCCGGCCTCTTTTTTTTGCCCCTGGCGGTCGCCAGCCCTGGCTGGGGCGGCCCGTTAAAGCGCAAATCGCGTTGGCTTTTCACAGCTCGCCTGTTAATTTCCGCACTCATGTCCGAACCAACCAGCGCCAAACCGTCGCCCTCCAAAGCTCGGATTTTTCTCCGGCGATTGATCTCCACGCTGCTGCTCTGGACGGTGATTCTGGCGGCGCTGTTTTCCGGCAACCAGATGATTTCTGATGGCGGGTTTGTTCTCTTGGTTGCGTTTCTGGCGCTGTCGGGGTTGGTGGAGTTTTACGACATGGCGGAAAAGCGCGGGCTGGCGTGCTTCCGGTTTTCCGGGGTGAGCGGCGGTCTGCTGTTGATGGTGGGAACCTTTCTAAACGTCACCGGCCATCTCGGCACGACGGGTTCGCCCGCGCGCGTGAATGATTTCGAAACGGGGTTCCTGATCTTGTTTGTGCTGGGCCTGTGCGTGCGGCAGCTCTTTTCCAAAAGCAATGCCGCCGGGCTGGTGGCCATCGCCACCACGCTCTTTGGTTTGATGTATGTGCCGTGGCTGCTCAACTTCATCCAGAAAATCAACTTCTTCCCGTTCGCGCCCGGCAGCCCGGCGGATGCGGGGAAATTTTTCCTGCTCTACTTTATCCTGGTCACCAAGTTCAGCGACATGGGGGCCTATGCGGTGGGGTCGCTCATCGGCAAACACAAAATGATTCCGCGGATCAGCCCCGGCAAGACGTGGGAAGGATTCGCCGGGGCGATTCTGGTCTCAACCGGCGCCAGTCTGGCCTTCATCCATTTCTTTGGCGCGAAAATGGTGGGGATGAATAATCTGCACGCGGTTATCCTGGGGGTGATATTGAGCGTCACGGCGGTTATCGGCGATTTGATTGAATCGCTCTTCAAACGCGAGACCGGCGTGAAAGATTCCGGCGCGCTGTTTCCCGGCATCGGCGGCATCCTGGACCTGCTGGACAGCCTGCTGTTCAATGCGCCCATTATGTATCTCTACCTGCGGCACATCCTCACGCACCCCTGAATAAAATTTAAAATGAAAAATGTAGTTCTCCTCGGCAGCACCGGCTCCATTGGCACCAGCACCGTCAAGGTCGCAAACGATTTGCCGGATCAAATCCGGCTTATCGGCCTCGCGGCGGGGGGCAACTCGGATCTGCTGCTGGAGCAGACGCGCAAACATAAGCCGGCGGTCATATCCATCAGCGACCCGGCCAAGGCCAAGGAATTGCAGAACGCGCTCGGGGCCTCCACCCGGGTGTTCTGTGGCGACGAAGGCTTGCTCCAGCTCGCCACGCTGCCGGCGGCGGACATTGTGCTCATTGCCATCGTGGGCACGGCGGGCTTGCAGCCGGCGCTGGCCGCGATTCGCGCGGGCAAGGACATTGCTGTGGCGTCCAAGGAAATTTTGGTGATGGCTGGCGAAATCGTGATGAACGAGGCGCGCAAACACGGCGTGAAAGTCCTCGCCGTGGACAGCGAGCATTCCGCCATTTTTCAATGCCTGGACGGCAAGCCGACCAGCTCCGTCCGGCAACTCTTGCTCACCGCGAGCGGCGGGCCGTTCCGCAGCCAGACGGAGTGGCCGAAGGAAAAGTTTGCCGAAATCACCGTGGAGCGTGCGCTCAAACATCCCTCCTGGGTGATGGGGCGTAAAATCACGATTGATTCGGCGACCCTGTTCAACAAGGGGCTGGAGATGATCGAGGCGCGCTGGCTGTTCGACATCGAGATGGCGCGGGTCGGCGTGGTGGTGCATCCCCAGAGCATTGTGCATTCCATGGTGGAGTTTGTGGACGGCTCGCTCATTGCCCAACTCTCGACGCCGGACATGTGTTTGCCGATTCAATACGCGCTGACGTATCCCGAGCGCGCCGCGAGCGACCGCGTGCAGACGAATTTCCCCAAACTCGGCACGCTGACGTTTGAGGAGCCGGACACGGACCGGTTCCCGGCGATCCTGCTCGCACGCCGGGCCGGGGAGACCTGCGGGACCCTGCCGGCGGTGTTCAATGCCGCGAACGAGGTGGCCGTGGAGGCGTTTGTGAATCGCCAAATCAATTTCCCGCAAATTACCGAGACGGTCCGGCGCACGATGGACGCGCATCGCGTGGTGGAGCATCCCACCCTGGAACAAATTCTGGCGGCAGATGCCTGGGCCCGGGTTGAGGCAGCGCGTTAAACGAGGTAACGACTGGCCGGTTCGGTCGGAATGGGACTCCTATTTCGTGACCTCGAGGCCTGCAAACAAGCTCTCCAGGGTGTTCAGGCCCGCCTCCTGTTTTACGTTGAGCATCTGTCTCAGGAAAATCACGCCGTCATCCACTGTGCGCACGGATTTCGGCAGGATTGCCCCGGCCGCGTTCGCGTGGCCGCCGCCCTGAAATTTCTCCGCGATCTTGCGCGCCTCGCCATTGCGGCTGCGGAAGCTTGCAAAAATGGCATTCGACCGGCGGAACAGCGTCACCAGCACGGTGTGCTTGGTCGCGCCGCGTTCGAGCAGTTGATGCACTATGGTGTTGGTGTTGCCCACGATGTTGTCCACAAAGCCCACCGTCGGCGAAATCTCGGAAACATGCTGTTTGCTCCACTCAAAGCCGATGGGATCTTCCACGCGGCGCTTCACCGCCATGACTTCCAACAGCGGATGGTCAATCAGCTTTTCAAGTTCGCCGCCGACGAGTGCGTGCAAATTCCAAAAGGTATAATTCTTCACCAGTCCTGCGTAATCTCCGGCCACGTCAAAGTCCGGGTCCTGCTCCAGAAATAAATCCGCCACGTCGTTTAGATGCACCAGCCGGTCGAGCGCGGGCGATCCCAGGCCGTGCTGCTGGCACAATTCATAGCAGAGCAATCCGGCGGACTTGCTGATATCGTGGTGGAGCTGCGCGTTTTTGGCGACGGCTTCGGTGTGGTGATGATCCACCACGACCCAGTCCGGTTTGTCCATGCGCGGCTCAAAGGTGAAGTCGGTGACCCACGCCGCGCGCTCGCGCAGGTCGCGCTGTTTCCAAAAATTATAGTGGTAGGCCTGCAGGGGGATTTTTTCGCCGTAGAGTTTCTGCGCGAGCCGCTGGAGCAGCAGGCCGGCGACAAAGCCGTCGAGGTCGCTCTCGTGGGTGATAATGACTTCCGGCTTGGATAAGGACTTAATTATAGAATTGTTCTCGTTCATGCTCTTTTATTAAAAAAGTCCATTCTCGGCAAGAATTTGGACGTATCCATTACTACCATTTCTGCAAATGCCCAAGTTTGATTGCCGTGCTGAGCGCTATAGCAATACTCAAAATTATAAACTTACCTCCAAAGCACTCAGAACCTGAAAAACTCAATGCAACACCGAGCAAACCCAATACTGCGGCAATGATATAAAGTAGAATGCCGATTTGTTTATTAAAAAAAACCATGCGTTCACTCCACCAGATTTGATATTTTATTCAAGGAATATCGCCAAAATTTCAACAGTCACACGATTTGCCACACTGGAAACAAGGTGAAAACTTTCAAAACCCATTTTCATTGGGTTTTACCATGTGTGTAGTAAAGTAAAAATGGGCTTGGGCAGCGTCAGCATGGCGGGAATTTAATTGACCGGGCCGCGCGTGGCGAGCGGTGAATTTTTTGGGAAATTCTTTTGAAATCCGGCGCGGTTGAGTTCAAGCTCTCGGGGCCGTGGCCTGATGCAATCGAATGGCCGCTGTCATCAATTTCATGTCCAACCCCGCTCTATCCCTTGTGCCGGATCCGCTGGCGCGGCTCATCCAGATAAAACAATTCGTCGGCTGGCTCGGTGCGACAGATTTTACGCAGGCACTGGTCCTGACCAGCGATGTCTGGAAAACGCGTGCGCGCGGGGTGCCGCATAATTGTTTTCTGCTCGCCGCCGCGGAGGGGCCGGGGCCGGAGGAGGTGTTGTTGCTGCGCGTGACCGGTTCCGCCGGGTCACCGGCGGATGCAGAATTACAGGCCAAGTTGGAACAGCTCAAGGCGCGGGCCCCGGCTTCGGGGGGAGAGCTGACGGTGGAGGAATATCAATTTGGCTTGCTGCAGTGTCGCGTGTTGGGGACCTTTTATCTGCAGGATGGCCGGTTGCGGCTGGGGAGCGACGTGGAGAATTACGCGCAGGCAGCGGGCCTCGCGGTCTATCGCCCCGAAGGCCAGGCGCTGGAGGCGATTGTCAATTATTTGAGTCCGGCGCGCATTGCGGCGGCGGAAGAGGAGGCGCGGCGGCTGGGGTTGCGCGGCGAGTTGCCGCGGTTTCCCATCGGCACGGTGCGCTATGCTTCCACCGAACGGCTCCACCGCGGCGAGCGGGCGGAGCGGGCGGTGTTTCATCTCAACGCGGTGGATTTCCTGGCGCGGCGCACGGCGGTGTTTGGCATGACCCGCACGGGCAAGTCCAATACGGTAAAAAAACTGGTCTCCGTGGTGAAACATACGAGCGACGATTTCAAGCTGAACATTGGCCAGATTATTTATGACTTGAACGGCGAATACGCCAACGCCAATCAGCAGGACAAGGGGTCGCTGGCGGAGGTGTTTCCGGGCGAGACGGTGCGTTATCGGATGATGCCGACGCCCGGCTTCGCGCTGATCCTGAATAATTTTTTCCAGCAGGTGGCGGAAGGTCATAATACGCTCCGTGGGTTGTTGGAGGCGAGTAAGGTGCCGCGCTCGGCGGATCTGGAGGCGTTCTTGACCATGGATTTCGTGCCGCCCAACAAGGAGGATTGCAGTAGCGACTACGAATTCCAGCGGCAGACTGCGATGTATCAACTCAAGGTGGGCGCGTATCATGCCATGCTGGCGCGCGCCGGTTACGAACTGCCGCCGGATTTCAAAATTACATTCGAGGTTAACCCCGGCATCCGCAACAAGGTGAATCCCTCGGTGGATCCCGCCAACGGTCTGACGGCCACGCAGGCTTACGAGTGGTTCAATCTCGTGCGGCAAATTCAGGACGAACTCATCACGAGCAAAGGGACGTCGTGGATCGAGCCGGACACGAACGTGCTGATCAATCTGCTGCTTCAGAAGAATGACCAGGGGGGATACATTCCCGGCTTCCGGCTGTTGCAGCCGTTCAAGGATTATCACGCGCCGAGCCGCACCACGGATGTCTGCGATGAGATTTACCAGCATCTGGTCGCCGGCAAAATTGTCATCCTCGATTTATCCGTGGGGGATCCTGTGCAGCGTGAACGGCTGAGCAAGCGGATTGCGCGGCATATTTTCCGCAGCTCGATGGCGACCTTCAACACCGGCCATTATCCGCCCCACATCGTAATTTACATAGAAGAGGCGCACAATCTCATTGGCCGCCACGAGGCCCTGACGGAAATCTGGCCGACTATTGCCAAAGAAGGCGCAAAAGCGCGGATTGCCGTGGTGTACGCCACACAGGAGGTTTCCTCCATTCATTCCAACATTCTCTCCAACACCGAGAACATCATCGTCTCCCACCTGAACAATCACAACGAAATCAGCGAGCTGGCGAAGTATTACGACTTTGGTGATTTTTCAGAATCGCTCATCCGCTCACAGGATGTGGGGTTTGCACGGGTAAAAACCTTGTCCAACCCTTTCGTCATTCCGGTGCAGATCGATAAGTTTGATCCGGAAAAAGAGAAGCAGCGCGGCGTGGCAATTGCCCAAAAGAACTAGCCGCCACCGGGATTAATACCTGATGCTGACGAATATTTAAGGGTGGCTACGCTACTTGTCACGCTACCAAAGATGTTGGTGATGATAACCTGAAAATTGCCGGAGAAATTTGTGGATGATATCTGTTGAATCTGCAGATTGGCTAAAGTAATTACGGATTGGGCGTAGTCTGATCCATTGGTAAAGTATGAATCGTTTTCCAGTTGGTTTGTTCCTGAATACCATTGGTAATAAAGCGGTTGATAACCATTGGCCGTCACGCTAAACGAGGCTGAATTCTGATTGGTGTTTAAGGCCACACTCAGGGGTTGGCTCGTGACCGCAGGTGCCAGTGTCATATTCAATGGGGCAATGCTGCTGGTCACGCTGCCGAATGAATTGGCCACGATAACGCTATATTGCCCGATGTTGTTGGTGTTGACGTTTTTAATGGTCAATTGGGGCGTGTAGGAATTAGAGATTGTCGAACCACCGAAGTTGCCGTCGGTCAAATCGATTCCGTTAAATTGCCATTGATAGATCAGTGGTTGGCTACCGGTGGCGGTGACTTGGAAATTGGCGGTTCCGCCATTGGTCACGGTTTGCGACGAGGGTTGGCTGACGATGGCCGCTGGCGCTTCAATGCTGAAGGAGCCGGAATTGGTCCCCTGGAAACTCCCGTCGGCCCCGTAGGTTTCAACGTAAAAATTACCGGAATCAAAACCGGCAGTATTTGTGGAGGCCGTATTGGTGTAGGTTAAAATATAAAAATTGGTTTGGTTGGCCTCGGTTAATTGGAGCAGCGAGCCAGACGGACTGTAATTGGTGTACTGATACGTTCCGATTCCATCCATTCCTAGCGTGTTGGTATAGGAGTAGGTCAAAATGTTTAGGAAATTACCGATCATGGGGACGTACGAATCGGTTTTGGAAACGAGCCTGGTAAAATCAAACAGGATGGTCACGGTATTCGTGTTCGCACCGATGTCGATGACGGTGCCAGCGAAGGTGCTTGGCGCCACCTGCACCCAGCTTCCGAATTGAGCTTGATATACCAGATGCGTGAAGCTGACGCTGACCCGGTTGCTGATGTCTCCGGGGTATGCGGCGGACAAGGAGATGACGAGCGGGTTGGCAATCTTGAACGGTTGTCCGTTATCCACAATCCCGGGCGGGTTCAGAAAAGTCAAAAGGGTTTCATTGGTGCCGGTGGCGTCGGTCAATGACATGTTGGCTCCCGTCACGGCGGGCAATGCCAGGTTGGTTTCCGTGGCGAGGCTGAAACTGTAATTGGTGCCGTCCCGATCCGTAAACGTGCCCGTGTTCGTGCTCGTGAATTGTAGTGTGGCGGTGTCATTGGCGGTTCCGGTGGGTGGGGCCGTGTACTTGAGCGTGAGTTTGCCGGTGACTGGACCGGTCTTTTTGTAAGTATAGGCACCCACGCCGGTTTCCTCGCTGAACGTGCTGCTGCCGAACACAAACACTTCGTTGTCGGCATTGGTTTGGAGGATGTTGGTTGTCGTCACGGTCAGTGCCATGCCGCTCAACGTGGTCGGCGCGGCGGAGTAGGTCATTTTAAGCTGGTTGGTCTTTGAGCAGTTGCCGCTGCGATCCACGGCGTACGCCAGCAGGACATTGGTGTTCGGTGCGAGTGCCGGCACGTTCACCCACCAATTGTTCCAGTTGTTCCCAGTTTCAGCCGGCAGCCAATTCGTCGAATACGCCGAACTTTTATTAATCAACTGGTAATAGACAGTGGCGAGGGTGTCATTGTCCTTGGCCAGTCCTGTGACAAATATGGCCGGATTGGTCAATGCCGTGCTGTTCGGCGGGGTCTGGATGCTTAAAGTGGGTTTCTGTTTGTCCACAAAATTGGCCTCGAGCGTGAGCCCATTGGTCGCAGCAAACGTCAATTTAGGTTTGCTGCTGGTCAGGTCGCCCGTCCACCCGACAAAGGTGAAACCTGATTTGGCATGGGCCGTCATGCTGTAGGGTTTGCTGTTGGTTAAAGTCTGACCATTGTAATTCGGGGTGATCGTCCCGTAATTGGAATACGGGAGGACTTGCACCGATATCGTGGGGGTTTCGCCAAAACTGACGCTGCCGGCGATCAGTAAAATCGCAGCAATGATCGTGGCTATTCCAAAATTGCGGGCGCGCAGTAAATTCATAATGATTATTTCAACACCGGACATGCAAAAAGGATGCTTAATCCCGCCGCGAAGTCAATCATCACGAATGACGCCGGCCGAACCTACGGGCTGAACGGAAATGCCTCCCGATTCCTCCTGCCGCCCCTGAAACAGCTCCTGTTTTTAATTAAAATTTTGCATTTTCCCATGGCTGTGTGATTGTTCGCAGTTATTTAGAACAAAAATATGAACTCAACATTGAATGAATCCCTTCTTGCCGCCTTGAGCTGGCGCTACGCCACCAAGGTTTTTGACGCGAATAAAAAGATCCCTGCCGCAGTCTGGGAGGTCTTGGAACAGGCGTTGGTGCTGACGCCGACGAGCTACGGGCTGCAGCCGTATCGTTTTCTCGTCGTGCAGGACGCGGCCAAGCGCGCGGCGCTGCTGCCACATTCCTGGGGCCAGAAGCAGGTCGTGGATTGCTCGCATTTTGTCGTGTTCACGGCGCGGACGGAAATGACGGAGGCCGACGTGGATAAATTGATTTCGCGCACGATTGAACTCCGCAAACTGCCGGCGGCTGCCCTCAATGCGTATCGCGGTATGATGCTGAGCGACGTCGTGCATGGCCCGCGCGGCAAAAACGCGCACGAGTGGGCCGCGCGCCAATCCTACATCGCCCTGGGCAATCTGATGACCATTGCGGCGGTCCTCGGCGTGGATGCGTGTCCGTTGGAAGGACTCGTGCCGGCGGAGTATGACCGGATTCTCGGACTCGCCGGCTCCGGCTATAAAACGGTCGTGGCCCTGGCCCTCGGTTACCGCGCCGCCGACGACAAATATGCGAGCCTGGCCAAGATTCGTTACACGCCAGCGGATCTCATTCAAATGGTTTAAATATTCAGGGTCGGGAATTCCGAAACTTCTGCCGAGGTAAACCTGGCAGAAGTTTGCTTTTTTTAATTTGTATAAAAAACATATTTGGCTAATGTTGAGCCATGTTCAAAAAACTATTCATTCCCTCGGATGACTCGGATTTGACGAGCATGGCGCTACTGGTGGCCCGGTTGTGGTTTGGGCTCGCCATGCTTTTCAATCATGGCTTGGACAAGTTCGCTCATTTCAAGGACCTCGTCGGGTCGTTTCCGGATCCCCTCGGTTTTGGGCAGGAAGCGAGTCTGGTGTTGGTGATTCTGGCGGAGGTGCTGGGATCGATGCTGCTCGCCGTCGGGTTGTTTACGCGCGTGGTGGCGGCAGTGTTGGTGATAGATATGTTCGTCGCGTTCCTGATGGTGCACAAGAGTGTGATGAGCGGCGGCGAACTGGCCTTTCTCTATCTGGCCGGCTACGTCATGCTGGTGATTGCGGGTGGCGGTTTGTTCTCGCTGGACACGGTGGCGTTCTCAAACAACAGCCGCAGCAACATCCAAAAGTCGGACAACTAAAGCCGGCCTTGCGCGGGGCTTACAGTTTTTCCGGCTGGCGCATCAAGTCGCTGATGCGCAGCAGCAGTCGCCCGGCCGCCCCGCCGTCAAGGACGCGATGGTCAAAGCTCAAGGTGAGATAAGCCTCCATCACCGGCACGAATTGCCCCTTTGCCTCGTCCCAATGCGGCATTTTCCGGCCCGCCCCGAGACCCAGCACAAGGGTTTGTTCCGGCAGCGGAATGGGCGTGGCCCAAATCAAACCAAACGTGCCGAAGTTGGTCACGGTGGCCACGGAACCGCCCGTGGCGTCCGCCGGCAATTTTCGTTGGCGCGCGAGTTCCACGAGTTCGTTGTAACGCAAGACCAGTTCCTTCAACGGTTTTTTATCGGCCCCGCGCAGGACGGGAACCAGCACCCCGTCCTCAGCTTCTACTGCGAAACCCACATCAATTGCGGAAGGGTGAACGATGTTGCATCCGACGAGTCGTCCGGCGACCGCGCTGTTTTCCGCGAGCGCCAGCGCCAGGGCGCGTAATGCGTACAGAGCCGGGCCGGGCTTGGGGTCACACGTTTTGCGGTGCGCCAGCACGGGATCCAGTTGCACTGGCAAACCGACCGTGGCAATCGGTCGCGTCCAGCTCCGGCGCATGGCGTCGGCCACCGCCACTCGCATGGAGGAGGCCTTGGTCAGCTTTTGCTTGTCCAAGTGGGCCATGAATTTTTCAAAATCCTCCACGGTAACCCGGCCGGCGGCGCCGCTGCCGGCGATGCCAGCGAGGTCCGCGGCGCTCAGGCCAAGTTCATGCATCCGCGCCTTGAGCCGGGGCGACATATAGCTCGCGCCGCTGGCGTTGGCGGGCACGGGCAACCCTCGAATGGTGGGCTCTACGCGTGAGCCGCTGCCGCTGCGCGGCTTCTGGGCAACCATTTCCGTATCGCAACTTTTAACCGGTGGCGGCACGTCTAGTCCGAACCGCGCGGCCTCTTCCTGCGTCGCTTCAATTTTGCCCAGCACGTCACCCACGGCGTAGCTTTCGTTGAGCTGCGCACAAAAACTTTCAATCCGCCCGCCGCACGGTGCGGTGACGGTCATGGTGGCCTTGTTCGTTTCAACTTCAATCAAATCTTGCCCGCCCTCGACCTGGTCGCCGGGTTTGACGAGATAATTGATGATGGCCGCCTCGGCGATGGATTCGCCGAGCTGGGGCATGATGATGGAAATCTGCGGCATAAAATAATTAGAAACGGATTAGTTTTCGGGCGGCGGCGGCCACGCTGCGCGCGGTCGGTCGGTGCGCGGCCCAGAGGTTCGGATGATAGGGCACCGGCGTATCCTTGGCGTTCAGGCGTTGCGGCGGCGCGTCGAGCAGGCCGTAGCTTTCCGCGGAGACGCGGGCGATGACTTCCGCCGTCACGCCGCCCCACGGCCAGGCTTCACCGACACAGAGCAGGCGGCCCGTGCGTGCGACACTGGCGACGACGGTGTCGGTGTCGAGCGGCTTGATGGAACGCAAATCCACCACCTCGACCTGCCAGCCTTCGGTGGCAAGCTCGTCTGCCGCCGCGAGCGCTTCATGCACCATCGCGCTGTACGTCACGATGGTGAGGTCGCGGCCTTCCCGGGCGATGCGGGCCTTGCCAATGGGCAGGGCTTCGCTCGGCAATTTGTCGGCCTTGAGATGGTAATACAGAAATTTGTGTTCGCAGAAAATCACCGGGTCATCAATCGCCACGGCCGACAGCAGCATGGAATAGGCGTCTTCCACGGTTGCCGGCGTCAGGACCACCAGGCCGGGATAGTGGGCGTAGATCGCTTCGAGACACTGGCTGTGAAAGGGACCGCTGCCGGACGTGCCGCCAAACGGTAGTCGCACCGTGATGGGGCAGGGGACATTCGTGCGCCAGAACAGGGTGGAGGCCTGGTTGACAATCTGGTTGAACGCCACGGTGGAAAAATCGGCAAACTGCATTTCGATGATCGGTCGCAAGCCTTCGATCGCCGTGCCCACGGCGAGGCCAATGATGGCGTCCTCGCTGATGGGCGCGTCCAGAACCCGGCCCGGAAATTCCTTCTGCAGATTTTTCGTGGCCTTGAAGGCGCCGCCGAAGGCGCCGACGTCCTGGCCGTAAATAAAGACCCGGGGGTCTGCGCGCAGCGCGTGGGCCTGCGCTTCGCGGATGGCTTCAAGATAGGTGATGCTCATCGCAAATTAAGATTCTTCACGCAATTCATTCAAATGTTCGGAGGACAGCGCACTCCATTTTTCTTCATACGGGTCGGGCGCGGGCTCCCGCTGCGCCTGCGCCACAGCCTCCTCGATTTCGCGGATGGCCTCGCTGCGCCAGACGGCGAGCTGTGCCGTATCGGTCAATTGCTGCTTCAGCAAATATTCCTCGGCCACTTTCAGGCAGTCGCGTCCCAGGGCGGAGTTCTTCATCTCGGGCGGGATGTACCCGGCATCATCGTGTTCGCCGTGCCCGCAGAGCCGGAGCAGGTTGGCGACGACGAGTTGGGGCCCGTGACCGGCGCGGGCACGGGCGACGGCTTTGCCAACGATTTCCATGCAGGCGGAAAATTCCGTGGCGTCAAGCGAATGCGCCTCAATGCCATAACCGGCGGCACGGCTGGTCAGATCCGCGCAGGCGAACTGGCGGTCGGTGGGTGTGGAATAGGCAAACTGATTGTTGGCAACCACGAGGACGAGCGGAAGTTTTTCGACGGCGGCCTGATTCAGTGATTCGTGAAAAGCGCCGGTGGAAGTCGCTCCCTCCCCCAGGCACGCGACCCCGACGATGCCCGTAATGCCTTTCATCCGGCGTGCGAAAAGAACGCCGTTCACGACCGAGACCATCGCGCCTAGATGGCTGATCATGGGCAGATACCCTTCCAGCGGCCGGCCGCGATGCACATTGCCATCCCGTCCGCGCATGGGGCCGAGCGCGGAGCCCATGTAGGTGCGCACGGCATCAATGATCGGCTCGCCAAACGCCAGCCGGCCCGCGGCGTCGCGGATCAGCGGGGCGAAGACATCGGACTTGTTCAGCGAAACACCGATTGCGGCGCTCAAGGCTTCCTGCCCGCGCCCTAGAAAAACGCCGCCGTGGATTTTGCCGGCGCGATAAAGCGCGGCAAATTTCTCATCCAACAGCCTCGCCCGCAGCATGAAGCGGTACGCGGCCAGTTGCGTCTCGCCAACGGCACGAGACTCGGAGACAGTTTGCAACATGGCGCCAGCTTATCGCCCGCGGCGCAGGCCAGCAATAAAACTTTCCATCATAAATAAAAAATCGTCTGGCTGGCGGTGGGAGAATCTGTTAAATCCGCTGGGTATAGCATTGTAAATTTTTCCAGAACGGATGAATTCTAAAAAATATCACGCCCTGTTGCTCGGTTCGGATCCCAAGCTGGCGGAAACCCTGCTGCTGGTCGTGCGGCTGGATGGGAGCACACTCGGCTCGGTCACCAATTATGCGGAGGCACTGCAGTATCTGCAGACGCAGCCGCCGGATTTTATTTTTCTGGATCTGAAAAGCGGCGAAACCGACAGCCTGAACCTGTTGCGGCAATTGAAGCATCATCCCCTCCCGCTGCCCGTGTTTACGCTAGGCTTTGGCTTGGGCGGAGAAACCGCGGCGACGCTGCGGGCGTTTGATCTCGGGTTGAACGAATATATTCAGATGCCGTTTGAAAACGGCCTGCTGCGCGCTCGGTTGGCGGGGGCGTTCCAGGTCAAGCACCGGTTGGCTGACATGGCGCGCCAGGTGCAAGTGTTGACGGAGGCCTGCCGGACGGCGGAGGCGAACTCGCGGGCCAAGTCGGAATTTCTGGCGACGATGAGCCACGAAATCCGTACGCCGATGAACGGCGTCATCGCGATGACGGGTTTGCTGATGGAAACGTCGCTCACGCCGGATCAGCGCAGTTATCTGGAAACCATCTACAACAGCAGTGAATCCCTGTTGAACATCATCAACGACATCCTGGATTTTTCCAAGATTGAGGCCGGCAAGATGGAACTGGAACGGCGCCCGTTTGATCTGCGCGGCTGCATTGAGGAATCGCTGGATTTGCTGGTCCCCCGCTCGTTGGATAAAAATTTGGATCTGGCCTACGAGGTGATGGATGTGATTCCGGCGCTGGTCGAGGGCGATGCCCAGCGGCTCCGTCAGGTGCTGGTGAACCTGGTGAGCAACGCGCTCAAATTTACGGAGCGCGGCAGCGTCATGATCAGCGTGGAAAAACTCGACCCGGTGGCCGCCGACCCGGAAAACCCCGCGGCGTTGCGGCTGCGTTTCACGGTGCGCGACACGGGGATCGGCATCCCCCCGGACCGGCTGGCGCGCTTGTTCCGGCCGTTTACCCAGGCGGATGTTTCGACGGCGCGCAAATACGGGGGCACCGGTCTCGGCCTGGTCATCAGCCGGCGGCTGGTGGAATTGATGGGGGGCCGCATGTGGGCCGAAAGCGTGACGGGCGAGGGGTCAACATTTCATTTCACGGTCAACCTGATGGTGGCGGCCGGCTCCGTGCCGCCGGCCTTTGCTAAACGCCAGTTGCAACTGGCGGAGTTGAAAGTTTTAATTTTAGAGGACAGCGCCATTATCCGGAATCTGCTGTTCGAACAATGTCGCCGCTGGGGCATGCAGCCGCAGGCGGTGGAAAATTCTGCGCAGGCTATGGAATTGTTCCGCAACGGGATGTCGTTCGATGTGGCGCTGGTGGATGCCCAGCTTCCGGGCCTAGGCGGCGCCAACGTGGCGGCGGAATTGCAAAAAATTCCGGCGGCGTCCATGATGCCCGTGGTGTTGATGTTGGCGGTGGGAAAAAAAATGGAGGATGCCAATGAGTCACGGGTCAAATTCGCCCACACGGTCAACAAGCCGATTAAGCCGGCGCAGTTGTGTGCGGTTCTGGAGCAGGCGTTGTTGAGCCCGCGTATTTCCGCTGGCCAGATGGAACCCGCCAGGGTGGAGGTGTCGCTCGCGATCCGGCTGCCCTTGCGAATATTGATTGTGGACGATAATGCGATCAATCAGAAGGTTGCCATGCGGATTTTACAGCAGCTCGGCTATCAGCCGACGGTCGCTGGCAATGGCCTCGAGGCGCTGATGGCCATCGAGCAGGAGTCATTTGACCTGGTATTTATGGACGTGATGATGCCGGAAATGGATGGGCTGGAGGCCACCCGCCACATTCGCAAGCGGCAGATGAGCGGCGAACAAAAAAATTTCCAGTCGCACATCATTATTTGCGCAATGACTGCCCACGCGATGTCCGGAGACCGCGAAAAGTGCCTTGCCGCTGGCATGGATGACTATCTGGCCAAGCCGGTCCGCCCGAAGGATGTCCGCGATATGATTGAAAAGTGGGGCGGAAAAAAAGCCATGGAATCCAGCGCCCCCCGTGAAGCCCTCCCGCTGGCGGATGCTGAAGAGTTGCCGGTGGATCTGGTGCGCATGAATGACTTGACCGATGGCAACCTGGATAATTTGCGCGAGCTGGTCGAAATGTATTTTGTCCAAACCCAAAAACAGTTTGTCCAGCTGCGCGAGGCCATCCGCGACGGCAAGGCCGACGCGGTTCGCCGTGTGGCGCACAGTTGCGCCGGCGCGAGCGCGACGATGGGGATGACATATCTGGTGCCGCACCTGCGCGAAATGGAAAAACGTGGCGCCTCCGGAGTGTTGACGGGGGTCGAGCCGATTTGCGAAGCTGCCGCCGTCGAATTCGAGCGGATCCGGGAGTTTTTGAAAACCCAGCCGGAGCTGACCCGCGTCATCACGAATCTCAACCCAGCATGAAAAAAATTCTTATCATCGAAGACGACCAGATTGTCGCCAATGTTTATCGTAATAAGTTGGCGATCGAAGGCTATAAAGTGGAGGTCGCCTTGGACGGCGAGTCCGGTTTGAAAACCCTGCTCACTTTTCAGCCGCACCTGGTGATTCTGGACCTGATGTTGCCGACAGTTTCCGGCGTGGACGTCATTAAGGAAATCCGCGGCCTGCCGGATTTTACCAAGGTTCCGATCATTGTTTTTTCCAACACCTACCTGACGAATCTCATTCAGGACGCATGGCGGGCGGGCGCCAATAAATGTCTCTCCAAGTCGAGCTGTTCGCCGAAAGACATTATTGAGGTCGTCCGGCAAACCATCGGCGATAGCGGCGCCATGCCCCAGGCGAATCCCGCAGCCGTGGATCCCTCTTCGGGTAAGACGGCCACCTTGAGTGCCGAAAAGGATGCCGCCTTTCAGGCCGATCTCCGTAAAACCTTCATTGAAAGCCTCCCCGCCACGCTGTATTCGATGCGGACCGGATTGAAGGAGATCGTCAAGGCGGATAACGAAATCATCCGGCTGCGGCACGTCTATGACTTGTATCGCCGCGTTCATGCGTTGAATGGCAATGCCGCCCTCGCCGGCCTGTTGCAAATCGCGCATATGGCCTCCGCCTTTGAAGCCCTCCTCAAGGAAATTTACGAGAAGCCGAAAAATATCAACGCCTCCTCCATCCGCACCATCGCCTCCGCCGTGGATTTTCTGGGCTTATTGTTTGACCGTGGCACCCTGCCGGAGCAACAGGAAATTCCCGTCTCCAAAATCCTCGTGGTGGACGACGAAGTGATCTCCCGCCGCGCCATCGTTTATGCCCTCGAAAAAGCCCGGCTCAAGTCGGTCAACGTGGAGGAGCCGGAACAAGCCTTGCGACTGCTCGCCGAAAATGAGTTTGACCTCATCTTCCTCGATGTGGACATGCCCGGCATGACCGGCTATGAACTGTGTGCCAAGTTGCGCGCCCTGCCGCATCTGAAAAAGACGCCCGTGGTGTTCGTGACCAGCCTCAACGACTTTGAAAACCGCACCAGTTCCACGATGGCTGGCGGCAATGACTTCATTGCTAAACCGTTTTTGTTCATCGAACTCACGGTGAAGGCGCTCATTTATGTCATGCGTTCCCGGCTGGCTGACCGCCCGCCGGCCCGTTGAACCGCACCATGCTGCACGCCGAATTCATCCCCGCGGTCGAAAAAAATTCCCGGCGCCTGTTCATCGTCTTGCACGGTCTCGGCGATTCTCTCGCCGGCTGGCGCTGGTTGCCCGGCGCGCTCGCGTTGCCGGACCTGAATTATCTGCTCGTCAACGCGCCCGACGAATACTACGGCGGCTATTCCTGGTTTGAGTATCCCGGCAATATCGCGCCGGGCATCCATCGCAGTCGCCAGCAGCTCACGGAACTGCTCGATGATTTGCGCGCTCAAAATTTCCCCGCCGACCAGATCACGCTCGGCGGTTTTTCACAAGGCTGCCTCATGGCGCTCGAAACCGGCCTGCGCTATCCGCACCGGCTCGCCGGCATTGTCGGCATCAGCGGCTGGGTCTTTGAGCTTGAGAATTTGATCCGCGATCTCACGCCCGTTGCCAGGTCACAACGAGTGCTCCTTACGCATGGTCAGTTTGACCCGCTGCTACCCATCGCCGATGTGCGCGCGCAAGCCCTGCAGTTAAAAGCCTCGGGTTTGGACGTGACCTGGCAGGAATTCCCTAAGGAACACAGCATCCATGGCCAGGAAGAAATCGACGTCATCCGCAAATTCGTTCGCGCCGGCTATGGCCCATTGCTTTGACGCCGCAACGGTTGCCCGGCTGCTCCTGCGAGGCTATTGACCTCCGCCGCCGCCCGGGACGCCGCCAGTTGGTAATTAGTATAACTGCGTCTTGTGCCGCATCCGGCGGCGGCGGCAAGCGCCGCTGTGCCGGAGGAACAGGTCCGGCAAATGCTCGGGCAGGCCCACGCATCCTGCCTTCACGCGCAGCAGCAGGTGGTCTGGAAGGATCTGGCCCAGTTCGACCACCGCCACACGCGCGATCCGGAAGGTCTCTACCGCTAATGCCGGCACGTCGTGGAATACCTGATCACGCTGGGATTTGACGGGTTCCGCTGCGACTCCACTCACCAGTTGCCGAATCGGTTCTGGCACCGCTCCTAAACGAAACCAAAGCCAACCATTCGCACACCTGTTTTGTCGCCGAAACGCTGGGCTGCACGCCCGATCAGACCCGGGTCACCGCCCGCGCCGGGTTTAATTTTGTGTTCAACAGTTCCAAATATTGGAACTTTCAGGATGGGTGGCTCCTCGCCCAATACCAGCTCCTCGCCCAATACCAGCTCCTCCGCGAAACGAAGCCCTCCATCAGCTTTCCGGAAAGTCATTACACCCCGCGGCTTGCGGCGGAGTTAAACGGCAATTTGGCCGGCTTAAACAGCGCTATCTTTTTTCCGCGCTGTTCTCGGCGGGGGTGATGATACCGATGGGGTTTGAATACGGCTTCCGCAAACCGCTGCATGTGGTCCGCACATCGGGGCCGACTTTGAGGGCTGTGCGCACACTCCAGGCATAAGGTCATCATCGGCGAATTTGTACGCCAATCCGTGGACTCAATGGTTCAATGTGTCCCTTAAAAAGAGTCGGGTTAGATAAAACCAGTCCTTTAAAAAAGGACACATTGGGGGGATTCTGTGGCCATGAATTTGCATCCGGTGCTGGCGGAAAGGTTGAGTGAGGCGTTGGAACCGCTGACGACTCTGTCCTTGACCCGGCGGGAGGCGCAGTTGCCGGCGCTGCCGGGCAAGGCGCATGCGGTGATCGGAATGCGGCGGGCCGGCAAGACGACGTTTTTGCGGCAACTGCTAACCGGGTGGTGGCGGGTCTTTAACGCGCTCGTGCGGCGCGAAGGCAAAAAATACGAACCGGACCTCTCCGCAGCGTAGCTTTAGGAAAACCCTAGGCCAAACCCCGTGATCCGCCTGGGCTCTGGGCGCGCAGTGCCATCCGCAGGGTGGAGGGAGTGGCTGACC
>Ga0214172_1000179_pt1 | contig 34034 bp, 22 predicted proteins | sample TroBogEpilimnion_29_FD_153010 | JGI IMG/M metagenome (GOLD analysis project Ga0214172, IMG submission 153010) | Freshwater microbial communities from Trout Bog Lake, WI - 12JUL2007 epilimnion | ecosystem: Environmental > Aquatic > Freshwater > Lake > Epilimnion/Euphotic zone | place: Trout Bog...
CCCACCCGCCCGCCCGCCGGGACCGTAAAATTGTTGATAGTTGAGCAAAATCTGCAAAGCTAACAATCAGTCGCCGGCATACGCTTACAGGCATGCAGCAATACAACTACTAACCAAACAACCAACCATGACTAAAAGCACATTGGGACATCGCAACACCAACAACCCATCGGTCATCCAATGGGTCGAGGAGCAGGCCAAAGTTTGCCAGCCAGACAAAATTTTCTGGTGCGATGGGTCTGAAGCCGAAGATAAATTGATGCGGGACCGGATCGTGCAATCCGGCGCGGGCCTCTGGCTCAATGAAAAATTGCGCCCCAATTCTTTACTGGTCCGCAGCGACCCCCGCGACGTGGCGCGCGTGGAGCAACGCACTTTCATTTGCTCGAAATCGCCCAAGGACGCCGGCCCGACCAACAACTGGGAAGCCCCGGCGACGATGAAAGCCAAGCTCAATAGCCTGTTCACGGGCTGCATGATGGGCCGCACCCTTTACGTCATTCCCTTCAGCATGGGTCCGATCGGTTCGCCGATAGCGCAATACGGCATTGAGATTTCTGACAGCCCGTATGTCGTTGCCAACATGCGCATCATGACGCGGATGGGCACCGGGGTGTATGCGCAGATTGAGAAAACCGGCACCTTTGTAAAATGTCTGCACTCCGTCGGTAGCCCGCTGGCGCCAGACGTGAAAGATGTGCCATGGCCGTGCAATCCCGAGCACACCTACATCGCGCATTTTCCCGAAGACCGGCTCATTATGAGCTTCGGCTCCGGATACGGCGGCAATGCGCTGCTCGGGAAAAAATGTTTTGCGCTACGCATCGCCTCAGCGATGGCGCGGGATGAAGGCTGGATGGCGGAACACATGCTGATTCTTGGCGTCAAGGAACCGTCGGGCAAAAAAACCTATGTTTCCGCCGCCTTTCCCAGTGCGTGCGGCAAGACGAATTTTGCGATGATTATCCCACCGAAACACCTCAAGGAAGAGGGTTGGGAAATTTCATGTATCGGTGACGATATCGCGTGGATTAAACCCGGCACTGACGGTCATCTGCACGCAATCAACCCGGAAGCGGGGTTCTTCGGAGTCGCGCCCGGCACCTCCTACAACAGCAATCCGATGGCCATGGACACCATCAAACGCGATACGATTTTCACCAACGTTGCGCTCACTGACGAGGGCGATGTGTGGTGGGAAGGCATGACCAAAGTCCCGCCCGCGCACTTGATTGACTGGAAAGGCCATGACTGGACGCCGGATAAAAAGGATGCCGACGGCAAACACCATGTGACCAGCCATCCCAATAGCCGGTTCACTGCGCCGGCAAAGAATTGTCCCATCATCGACCCCGATTGGGAAAATCCTGCCGGCGTAAAAATCAGCGCCATGGTTTTTGGCGGTCGCCGGGCGACGACGATGCCTTTGATCTTTCAGGCATTCAACTGGGTGCACGGGGTATATCTCGGCGCGACCGTCGGCTCGGAAATGACCGCCGCCGCCGCCGGCACACTCGGCCAGGTGCGCCGGGACCCGATGGCCATGCTGCCGTTCTGCGGTTACAACATGGGCGATTACTTTGCGCACTGGCTCGAAATGCGCCGGAACGTCAAACATCTACCGCGCGTGTTCCACGTAAACTGGTTTCGGAAGGACAATCACGGCCATTTCCTCTGGCCCGGTTTTGGAGACAATATGCGCGTATTAAAATGGATTGTGCAGCGCTGCCAGCTTGGCGCGCACGCCATTGAAACCTCCATCGGCTGGGTGCCGGAATATCAGGACCTCGATATGCGCGGTATGGAACAAGAAATGACGCCAGCGAAATTTGCCGAGGCGCAGAAGATTGACACGTCCGAGTGGCACCGCGAGCTGGTGATGCAGGACGAACTCTTCATCAAACTCTACAGCCAATTGCCGAAGGAACTCGTGTTTCAGCGAGAATTGCTGATCGCGCGGCTGTAATGCGGAAACCCTGACTAGCCGCTTAAAATTCAAAACCTCCGTCACCCCGACGGAGGTTTTTTATTCCACGGTGTCGTCCTCACTCCCGTCGTCTTTGCGCTGGATGTAGCGCGGATGGTTCTCCAGATTGTGGGACAGATAAACATGCCGGATCTCCTGGCCGAAACCATTGCGCCGGAAAAAGGCCAGCGCCGCGTGATTTTTTGCCGCAGTGTCCACCAGCATGATCCGCGCATCGCGGTCAATGAACAAGCCCGTCAACTGCCGTACCAACCGGGTCGCGATCCCAGCGCGCTTATAGCGGCGCTCCACGCCAAGCCACATCAACAGGCCGTAGCGCCACGCGCTCCGCGGCTTTTCGGTGACGCGGCCCAGCGCGAAGCCCATGATTTTCCCCTCCGCCTCCGCAACAAGACACGTCTCGGCGTTACTGCTGAACAACTGCGCCAGCTCATGGTCGTCCCACGAACGGTAGAGGGTCGGCCATTCCTCGGCCGTGAACAGTTTTTCGCCCAGCTCGAACACCTGCGGCACATCCCGCAATTCCATCTCGCGGATTTCCACGGAGGGCAACGGGGTTGAACGCTTGCGCCTGACTTTCGCTGTAGTTTCCATAATAAAATCAAACTTAGCGGCCGCGGGTGATGGTTAACAAACGTCCGGCCAGTTGCTGCGCCAGGCTGTTCATCTCCGCCGCTTCGCGCGGCGCAAGCCAGCGGGCATTATTGAATTCCCATAAACCCAGCCATTGCCCGAAATGTTCCCGGTGTAACCCCAACCCCACATGCGCGCCCGCAAAGCCGCCGCGATATTTGGATGCGCCGCCCGCCTGCAACGCCCAGAAATCCGCAATCTTTTCTAGATGCGCCTCCCAATCCTTGATCTGCGCATTAAAAATCGGACCGAGTTGCTGATGCTGGCGCAAGTCGGTATAAAACGGCTGGATGAGTTTCAGGATTCCCTCATGCCCGCCGAGCCGCTCGTAAAGTGGACGCGCGTCGCTCATCCGAGCAAACTCTTCGCTTTCTCCAGCGCCTCCTCCAGCTTGCTCGCGTCCTTGCCGCCGCCGCGAGCATTATCCGGCTTGCCCCCGCCCTTGCCACCGACGATGGGGGCAATCATTTGGATGATTTTGCCCGCCTGAACTTTCGCAGTAAAGTCGGAGGAGACAGAGGCGATCAGGGCGACCGCGCCGTTGGCCGCACCGCCTAAAACCACCACGCCTTTGAACTGGGATTTCAGCGCATCCACGACCGCCTGCAAAAAGTCACCGTCCACGCCGCCGACGTTGTGGATGATGGCCGGCACGCCGTTCACCGCATGAACGAGTTCCAGCAATTCACTCGCAGCGTTTGAGGCTTCGCGCTGCTGCGCGGACTTGAGCTGCTTTTCCAAGTCTTTCTGCTGTGCCAGCATTGCCTCAATTTTTTTCTCCAGTTCACCGACGGGGGAATTGATTTTGCCGGCGAGGCTGCGAATGAGCTGCAATTGCTGATTCGCCAGGTCATAAGCCGTCAATCCCGCCACGGCTTCAATGCGGCGAACGCCGGCGGCGACGGCGGCTTCGCTGACGATCCGGAATAATCCGATTTCGCCTGTCGCGCGCGTGTGCGTGCCGCCACAGAGCTCCATCGAATAGCCATCCAGCTTCCCGATGCCGCCACCAATTTGAACAACGCGGACGGTATCGCCATATTTGTCACCGAAGAACTGCATCACATCCTTGCGATTTTTCACGTCGGCGTGCGCGACTTCGGTCCACGAGACCCCAGTGTTTTCAAGGATGCGTTCGTTGACAAGCTTTTCGATGTCGGCAATCTGCGAGGTCGTCAGCGGCCCGCTGTTAAAGTCGAATGTCAATTTATCCGGGCCGACGAAGGAACCTTTTTGCGAAGCCTCTTTGCTCGCGACTTCATGCAGTGCCCAGTGCAACAAATGCGTGACGGTGTGATGCCGCTGAATGGCATCGCGACGGGATTTCTCAACGCCGAGAGTAACAACAGCACCCACCACGGGAGCGTCGCCAGCCTCAACGAAATGTAAGAAAGTATTGCCAGACTTCTGGGTATTGGCGACGCGCCAGAGCTGGCCGCTGCCGGTCAATTCGCCGGTGTCCCCAACCTGCCCGCCCATCTCGGCGTAACACACGCTACGGTCGAGGATGACGGCGGTTTTATCCTTCAAAGAAACGACCTCCAAGACTTTTGCCTCCACCGCAAGGTGGTCATAGCCAACAAACTGCGTAGGCGTGGTGGTCTCGATTTGCGAGAGCGAGATGACCTCCTTCTTCTGTGCGGCCCGAGCGCGGGCGCGCTGCATTTCCATCAAACTCTCAAAGCCAAGTTTGTCCACGGTCAAACCTCGCTCGCGCGCCATTAACTCCGTGAGGTCGAGCGGGAATCCATAGGTGTCATAAAGTGTAAATGCAAATTCACTTGGAAGCTGATTTACAGCGCAAGCCTTACCGTCAACAGCTGAACTGACTTGCTGCAATTGGGCCACTTGAACTTCGAAACGTTCAATTCCATTATCCAGCGTTTTGTTAAATGCCTCTTCCTCGCGCTGGATGGATTCCTGCACCTGCTTCTGGCGGGCGCGGATTTCGGGAAAGACGTCGCCCATGGTGTCGGCCAGCACGTCGACGAGTTTGTAGAAAAACGGCTGGTGGAAACCCAGCGTCCGACCATAGCGCACCGCACGGCGCAGGATACGGCGCAGAACGTAGTTGCGGTCGTTATTGCCGGGCTGGATGCCGTCGGCAATCGCAAAGCTCAAGGTGCGGATATGGTCGGCGATAACGCGGAATGCCACATCGGCCTTTTCCTGCTCCGTATCGCCGGTGCTACCGGATTTCGGGAGCGTCGAGCCGTACTTTTTGCCGCTTAATTTTTCGATAGCATCAAAAATTGGGCGGAAGATGTCAGTCTCGTAATTGGAGATCTTGGCATTGGCAAAATCGGAAAAGTTTTTCGTGCCTTGCAAAATCGAAGTCACGCGCTCAAAGCCCATGCCGGTGTCCACATGCTGCGCAGGCAGCGGCGCAAACGTGCCGTCAGGATTGGCGTTGAATTGGATGAAAACCAGATTCCAGATTTCAATGCAGCGCGCATCACCTTTGTTTACAAGGCTGCCGCGCGTGTCACCCTCCGGCGTCAAATCCACATGCAGCTCCGAACACGGGCCGCACGGGCCGGTTTCACCCATCATCCAGAAGTTGTCTTTCTTGTTGCCATTGACGATATGGACGGCGGGATCGAGCCCCACGCTGCGGAATTTTTCGGCCCAGAAACCCCATGCGTCCTGATCAAATTCGCTGGGGTCATTCTTCGATTTATCCGGCGAATAGACCGTGGCGTAAAGGCGTTGCGGCGGGAATTTCCAGATGCCGACGACGAGTTCCCAGGCCCAGTCAATCGCCTGGCGCTTGAAATAATCGCCAAAACTCCAGTTTCCGAGCATCTCAAAAAATGTGTGGTGATACGTGTCCAGACCGACGTCGTCGAGGTCATTGTGCTTGCCGCCGGCACGGATGCACTTCTGGGTGTCGGCCGCGCGACCTGGCGTGTAGGGGCAACGGGTCTGGCCGAGAAAAATGGGCACGAACTGGTTCATGCCGGCATTGGTAAACAGCAGGTTGGGAGAGTCCGGCATCAGCGAGGCTGAGGGAACAAGGGTGTGCTGTTTCGACTTAAAGAAGTCGAGGAAGGACTGGCGGACTTGAGTGCTGGTCATCATGGTAAAATCAGACGGAAAAATTAGCAGGAACGCGCAAACAAAAGCGAGTTGGAATTTGACCCAGTCCTGAACCGGAGGCAAACCGAACCCCAGCGTTTCCAACAGCCAAATTATCCTTTGAGATATTTACCTATGGAATTATAGTTCTCAATCCAGTCGATGATCAATCCGCCCATAAATCCCGCCCCGCCCACAACAGCGAAGGGGCCATCGCGGGTTTTCCCGTATGGATTCGCGGTCCTGGCAACGGGATTGACGCTACTGGCCCGCTTAATTTGGGTATTATGGATTGGTGAAAACCGACCGATTCCGGTCATTTTCTTCATCCCTATCCTTTTAACTGCTTACGTAGGGTTCCGCTCTAAACCCTTCCTGGTAAATCATCTTACGCACGCAATCCGGAATAATCTGGATGAGAACTGAGCCGGATCATTCAGCGTCGCACCTGTTGCAAACCGGCGGAAGTTGAAACATACTTCATCAGTTCATTTATTCTTATGAGCCACAAGTCCAGCGCGATGGCGCTCCGGGTAAGCATGATCTACAGCCTCATTGCGGGGTTGTGGGCCTATTGTTCAGACGAGCTGCTGGATGGTTTTGTGAAGAATAAAAGGCTCTTGTTCCATTTGGAAACTTTCAACGACCTGGCGTTCGTAGGGTTCACCGCCGCTGTCTTGTTTTTCATTCTAAAGCACGTACTGAAGCGGGAAGCGCGGCAGATCGAGGAGCTGAAACGGGCAGAGTCACTGACTCGATTACAAAATACGGCGTTACAAATGATCGCCGGCGGCAAGCCGATGAAAGACACGCTTGAGGTGTTGTTGGACGGCCTCGAGGCTGAGTCGCCGGAGATGCTGGTTTCCATTTTGCTGCTGGACGCGGACGGAGCGCATCTGCGGCACGGGGCCGCCCCATCCTTACCGGCGGAATACATCCAAGCCATTGACGGGGCCGCCATTGGGCCGAAGGCAGGCAGTTGCGGGACGGCGGCGTTCCGGGGTTCGCCGGTGTTTGTGAGCGACATCTCGGACGACCCGCTATGGACGGATTATAAGCATCTAGCGCTGCCGCACGGGCTGCGGTCCTGCTGGTCCACACCCATAGTGGACGAACAAAAAAAAGTCCTCGGCACATTTGCGATTTACCATCGTACGCCCGGCCTGCCACTGGACGAGGATGTGCGGCTGATTGAAGTGGTGACACACACCGCGGCGACGGCCATCCTCAAAGATCGCGTTGAGCACACGTTGCGTGGGAGCGAAGAACGGTTCCGCGCGGTGGTGGAGCAGGCTTCCGATGCAATCTTTGTGCATGATGTGGAGGGCCGTTTGTTGGACGCGAACCAGAGCGCCTGCAAAAATCTTGGTTACTCGCGCAAAGAACTGCTGCGGATGATGATGACCGACATCGAGGAATCAGTAGATTTAAAAAAAGCACAGCAAATCTGGCGAAAATTAAAACCCGGCCAGTCACAGATCGTGGCCGGCCATCATCGGCGAAAAGACGGCACGATTTACCCAGTGGAAATCAGCCTGAACTGTCACGAAATTCAGGGTCAGATGATATTTGCAGAGTTAGCGCGGAACATCAGCGAACGCAAGGAATACGAGGATCAACTGGCGCAATCGGTCTCACTGCTCCGCGCCACCATCGAATCCAGCGCCAGCGGCCTGCTGGTGGTGGATACAGCAGGGCATATCACGACCTACAACAACCGGTTTCTCGAAATGTGGCGGATCCCAGCGGATCTCCTGGCAAACGGTCATGACCATGATCTCTTGAAAGTGGTCATGGACCAGCTCAAGGAGCCGGAAAGTTTCAGGCAACATGTACAGTCGATTTACCAGCAGCCGGAGGAGGAGTCTTACGACACCCTCTATTTCAAGGACGGGCGGATCTATGACCGCGTCGCGCGACCACAACGACTCGGAGACAAAATCATCGGCCGGGTCTGGAGTTTCCGCGACGTGACAGAACATCGGCGCGCGGAAAACTCCACTAAACATGAGCGCCAGCTACTGCGCACGTTGATTGATCTGGCGCCGGATTTTATTTTTGTGAAGGATAAGGAAAGCCGTTATCTCGTCGTGAATGAATCGCTTGCCAACTGCTACCACCGGCGGCCGGCGGAAATGTTGCACCATACAGACGCGGATTTTCTTCCCGAAAAACTGGCCACGCATTTCCGCCAGACCGAACAGCAGGTGATGGCGGCGAAAACATTCTGCACATTTGAAGACACCATCACGTTTCCCGACGAACAATCGCGCACGGTGGTGACCAATATGGTGGCTTTTCATGATGCGCAGGGCGAAATTGCCGGGTTAATCGGCATTGGCCGCGACATCACTCAGCAGCAGCGCTCGGAAAAATCCATGCGGCTGCAAAGCCTCGCGCTGGAGACCGCTGCCAATGCCATTCTCATCACTGACCCGCTTGGCCACATCGAGTGGGCGAATCCGGCGTTCACTGCCAGTTCCGGCTACACCTTCGCCGAGTGCGTCGGTAAAAATCCGCGGGATCTCGTCCGTTCCGGGAAGCACGGCCATGAATTTTATCAGGCGCTGTGGGAAACCATTCTTGCCGGCGACGTCTGGCATGGGGAAATCATCAACCGACGCAAAGACGGTCGCATTTACCTGGAGGAGATGACCATTTCGCCGCTGCATGACCAGCAAAACAACATCACCCATTTTGTCGCCATCAAACAAGACATTACACAACGGCGGCGGATGGAAGAAGAATTGCGTCAAGCCGTGGAGCGCACGCAGTTTTACATGAACCGGATGCCGCTGGCATTCATCGCGTTTGACCGGAATTTCCAGGTGGCAGAATGGAACCGTGCGGCCGAGGGGATTTTCGGCTGGAGCACCGCCGAAGCCACCGGACAACACGCCTATCAGTTGATCGTGCCGCCCGAAGCTCAATTGGTAGTAGAACATGTCTGGGAGGAGATCATTAAAAACGGCAATGCTAACAGTCATTCCGTGAATGAAAATGTCACGAAGGACGGCCGCCAGATCACCTGTGAATGGCGCAACACCCCCTGGCGCGATGCGCGCGGACAGATTTGCGGCTGCCTTTCTATCGTAACCGATATCACTGACCTACTGCGCGCGGAAAAAGAACGGCAAAATCTCGAAGGCCAGCTCCGTCAGTCGCAAAAAATGGAAGCCGTGGGCCAGCTGTCCGGCGGCATTGCCCACGACTTTAACAACATTCTCACCGTGATCCAAGGTAACGCCGCGTTGCTGCAAGGTCTCGACCTGCAGCCCTCTGAAATCCACGACTGCGCCAACCAAATCGCCCGCGCCAGCGAACGCGCTGCCAGCCTCACCCGCCAGTTACTCATGTTCGCTCGCAAGCAGCAGATGCAGCCTGTCAACCTTGACCTGAACGATACCGTTGCACAGATGACCAAGATGCTTCAGCGCATCCTCGGAGAAGACATTGCTCTGCGATCGGAGTATTCCCCTTCACTGCCATTGATTCATGCCGATGTGGGCATGCTCGAGCAGATCATTCTCAACCTTGCCGTCAACGCCCGCGACGCCATGCCAAATGGAGGACGTTTGAGCCTCCGAACTCAGGTGGAAAATTTCAAGCCGGCCGCTAACCCGGATACCACCGAGGCCAAGCCCTGTGTCTGCCTATCCGTAACCGACACTGGCACAGGCATTGCCCCGGAAATTCAAAACCGCATCTTCGAACCGTTTTTTACGACGAAGGAAGTGGGCAAAGGCACCGGACTCGGGCTGGCCACCGTCTATGGTATTGTGCAGCAACACCAAGGCGACATTACCGTTCATAGTCAACCGGGTCAGGGGACTACTTTCAAAGTTTATTTTCCACTCGTCGCGACATCGGCGGCAGCCAAAACTGAAACCCCCTCCAAACCGTTGCTGCCGTGGGGCAACGAGACCATCCTCCTCGTCGAGGACGAATTTCCGCTGCGCACTTTTGTCAGCGACCTACTGCAACGCTGCGGGTACACGGTACTGGAAGCCGAGTCCGGCCCAGCTGCCCTGAAAATCTGGCAGACGCAGCGCAACCAAGTGGAACTACTACTCACCGACATCATCATGCCGGAAAACATGAGCGGCATTGAACTCGGCCGGCAGTTGCAGGCGGATAAATCCGGGCTCAAGGTCATTTATACCAGCGGATACACCGGCAATATCGAAGGGCGCCAAGCTACACTGGTCGAGGGCGTTAATTTCATCCGCAAACCCTACAAGCCCGAAGGCCTCGCCGAGATCATTCGCAAAAACCTAGATCGAAAATCGGCGTCAAAATAAAACCAGAGCGGATGGGGGAGAACTTTAATTAGACGCCTCAGCGGATCGGAACGCAAGCGTTGGTTAATAAAGAGTGAAAATATTTTTGCAAATTTCGCTTGAGAAAAAACACTGACAGGACGAGAGTCTTAACAGATCGAATTGCTCTTTGTTAAAACAATTTCCCTGCCCTGTTCGTGATTGGTAACAGGCCTTGAACCGTAATTAAAAACGATCACGGGATGAGTTCCGGCAATGAACGACATGCCTTAATTGGAAGTCGAAAGTGGCCGAACAAGTTCCACATGTAGCGATACATGTTCAAAGGATCAAGTTCCACACGGCAAGGGTGGGGTTTATTTCAGATTTCAAAGGTGTAGAATTCTCACCTTTGAAATCAAAGCCCGCCACCCGTTGCGGGCTTTTTTATTTTGAGAGTCCGCCGCAGCTGCTAACCTTGCCATATGGCACGCGACGAATTATTTCCCCAGCCGGCTGAAGGCTTGCCGGCTGTAAAGTCCGTGCCCGACGCTGATCGCCATCAACCGCTTGCCGCACGGATGCGCCCTCGCAATTTAGATGAGTATGCCGGACAGACGCACATTCTTGGCGCGGACCAACTGCTCCGGCGCGCGATTGAAGCCGACCGCATCCAGTCGTTGATTTTTTATGGTCCACCTGGGACCGGTAAAACGTCACTGGCGCAAATCATCGCGCGCCAGACCAAAAGCAAGTTCGAGCGCTTGAGCGGGGTGGAATCCAACGTCGCGGATATGCGGCGGGTACTGTCAGCCGCAGCCAATCGCCTCGAAAATACCGGCGCATCCACTATTTTGTTCATTGATGAAATTCATCGCTTCAACAAGGCGCAACAGGACATTTTGCTGCCCGATGTCGAGAGCGGCGTCATCAAACTCATCGGAGCCACCACGCACAATCCGTTTTTTTTCGTCAACTCCCCGCTCGTTTCGCGCTCCCAAATTTTCGAACTGCGCCCGCTGACGGAAGTAGATTTATTTTCCCTATTGCAGCGCGCGCTAGCCGACCCGGGACGCGGTCTCGGCTACTTGAAAATCAGCGCCGAGGACAATGCTTTGCGCCATCTCGCCAAAATCTCGGACGGCGATGCGCGCAAGGCCTTAAATTCGCTGGAAATCGCCGCGCTCACGACCGCGCCAGACACCGATGGAATTATCCGCATCACGCTGAAAGTCGCCGAGCAGAGCATCCAGAAAAAAGCCGTCGTCTATGATGGCGACGGGGACGCGCATTACGACACCATTTCCGCGTTCATTAAATCAATGCGCGGCAGCGATCCGGACGCCGCCTTATACTGGCTCGCCAAGATGATTCACGCCGGCGAAGACCCGCGCTTTATCGCGCGCCGCATCGTGATTTGCGCGGCAGAAGATGTCGGCCTGGCCGACCCGATGGCGTTGGTGCTGGCCAATGCCTGTCTGGCCGCCGCAGAATTCGTCGGCTGGCCAGAGGCGCGGATTCCACTAGCCGAGGCGACGATTTACATCGCCACGGCGAACAAAAGCAATTCCGCCTATCTGGCCATTGACGCCGCGCTTGAAGACGTGCGTTCCGGCCGCACCCTCGCCGTGCCGGAACATTTGCGGGACAAACATTATAAGGGCGCAGAACGCCTCGGCCATGGCGCGGGTTACGAATATGCTCACGACGGAAAGGAGCATTTTGTCGCGCAGGATTATCTGGGCGCGGACAAAAAATACTACGAGCCGACAGATCAGGGCGTGGAAAAGAAAATCAAGGAGCGCGTCGAAAAGTGGCGGGCGCAATTTTCAAAACTGCGGGGGGAAAAAGCACCATGAATGAACGGGACTTAAAGGTTGCCTTGCGATCCATGATCCATACCCGGCTGGAAAACATTACTCCGGCAGTGCGGGCGATCGAATCCTTTGAACTGTGCGAACGGCTGAAGGCGCAGATCGCCAGCGCCCGTACGATTTTGTTTTTCGCACCGCTGGCGAGTGAACTGGATATCTGGCCAGTGCTGGAGCTGTCGCTGGCGTTAGGGACCCGGTGTGCCCTGCCCTTTTTTGATGGCGAAAAAAAAACCTACGGTGCGCGGCTGCTGGCTAGCCTGACGACCGACATTGTTGCGGGTAAATTCGGGGTGCGCGAACCGACTTCAACCTGCACGGAAATTTCACTGGACCGTTTTGATTTGATCCTCGTGCCAGGCCTGGCGTTTGACCTGAGCGGCAACCGACTCGGCCGCGGTCAGGGCTTTTACGACCGGTTGCTGACCGAAGCCAGCGGGGTTAAATGCGGCGTGGGTCACGACTTTCAGTTGCTGGAAAAAATCCCCACGGAGCCACACGATGCGAAGGTAGATTTTATTCTGACACCGGCACGTTGTGTGCGCCGCAGGAGGGACTAGCGATGCTGCGTATCCATGCCGCCTAGGCCGTTTTCCCAGCCTTGCGGAGTGTTCCAAGGACGGACGGAGGCGTTATCCGGCTCATCGGTTGAACATCCGGAAATAACAAGCACCACAAACGCCAGCAACAGGAACAAGAGGGAGTTGGCGACGCGAAATCTCATTTTAGCTGGCGGGATGCGCCGGGCAGATTTCGTCACCTTCAGTCATCTCGCCGATTTTCCAGCCGGGCACGAGGTTGGCAATGCTGCGATCCTTTTGAACGCTGCGGACGATGACTTTGGCCACTAGTTTACCCTGACGGCTCACAAGCAGTTCGCCCTGGGTAAGAACGCCTTGATCTTCGCCGACATTGAGCACGACAAAATCCCACTTCGGATCCACAACGAGGATTTTACCACGCAAGTCTGAGCGCAGTTTGACAACATTATCCGGCCCGATGTATTTGGCGAGTTCGTTGGTCAGGCGGGCAATAGTGTGAAACAGAACCACTTTTTCGCCGTTGACAACCTCAACCTCGGCGCGCGCACTCTTGAGTTCTTTGCTCAACTTGAAGACTTGTTCCGGCGACAATTCCGTTGCCTTGTAGGCGGCGAGTGAATTCTGCGCGTCGTCGCGTTCCTGTGAAACTTTGCCCAGCTTGTCGGAAAGCTCATCGGCACGCTTGCTTTGCGAATCGGCGCGAACCACGGCTTTGTCGCGGTCGGTCTTGGTCTCAACCAGCTCCTGTTGTGTCTGCGACAATTCGTTCCTCGTCTTGGACAGCTCCGTTTTGGTTTTGGAAAGGTCGGTCAATGCCGTTACCTTGAGAGAATGCTCGTCGTCACGCTGCTTGGTGAGCGCAGGGATCTTATCGGACACTTCCAGATAGGAAAACACCCCGGCACCGAGGCCGGCCAAAATAGCTACAATTAAGCTGATGCGAAGTAACATGGTATTGCCGTTTTTTGAAGACTAAACCGCGCGGGCAATGGTGTCAACGCCGTTTGCACCTTGCAAAAGCAAGGTTTCCGAGCATCTTTTTTCAACGATGAAGTTAAATCACGGGCGGCACCTTGCCTACTGCACCAACATCCATCGCGGAGACACGTGGCCGGAAACATTTCAGTCACTCCAAAACCACACCCTGGCCGTGCGTGAAAAAGTCGCCCCGCACGAGCCCTTTGCCATCGGCCTGCGTTTGGGCGAACGCGCCGCCGTAGAGTTGAGTCAACGCGACCGGCTGCTGGAATTTCAGCGCTGGCTTGAAAAAAACTCCTGTTACATTTTTACCATCAACGGCTTTCCATACGGCCCATTTCACGGCACACCCCTCAAAGAGCAGGTTTATCGGCCGGACTGGACTTCACCAGAACGGGGGGCTTACACCAACCGGCTTTTTGACCTGCTCGCGCAACTCGTGCCGGCGGGCATGGAAGGCAGCGTGAGCACCCTGCCCGGCTCGTTCAAGGAGTTCCAGCCCTCTGACGAGGCACTGAAAGCCATTCGTGATAATATATGGCGCACGGTGGAGCACATCGCGAACCTCAGCCAGCAGACTGGAAAAACACTCCACCTCGGCCTCGAACCGGAACCGCTCTGCCTGCTTGAAACCAGCGCGGAAACACTTCGCTTTTTCGACCATCTGCGGGCCGAACATCCCCAAGATGCTCGTCTCGCCCAGCACCTTGGGGTAAACTATGATACCTGTCATTTCGCCGTGGAATTCGAGGAACCCCAAAACGCCCTACTCAGTCTCGTCCATCACGGCATCAGGATCAGTAAAATTCATTTGAGTTCCGCGCTCAAAGTTTCGCCCACAGCTCACGCCCGCGCGGAATTAATAAAGTTTTCCGACGCTGTTTACCTCCATCAAGTCGTCACCCGCGATAAAACCGGCAACCGCAAAATTTTCCGCGACCTGCCCGCCGCGCTGGCCTTTGCCCATTCCCAATCCTCTTTCCCGGAAACGCAATCCGAGGAGTGGCGAATACACTTCCACGTCCCGCTCCACGCGCCCGCGGCGCCGCCATTCGAAAATACGAATGACCATCTGCTGGGCGTACTCGACCTGCTGACCTTGAATCCACAGCTCTGCTCGCACCTCGAAATGGAAACCTACACCTGGGAAGTCCTACCGCCGGAATTGAAAGCGCAAAGCGTCGTGGACCAGCTCGCGGCGGAATACGGCTGGACGCTCGCCGAACTCGCACGGCGCGCACTCGCTTGAAACAATCAACCAGGTAAACAAGCCGGAAGAAATTACCGCGTTTTCTTTTTCCTGTTTTCCTGCTTTCCTTAGGCGCAATGAATTCCGCCCCGCAAATTCGCACCCTGCTCGTCCTCGGACGCGTGTCGAATTTGCCAACCATCTGGTCGAACTGCCTCGCCGGTTGGTGGCTCGGCGGCGGTGGAAATGTTTGGAAGCTGCCGTTTCTATTACTCGGCGTCAGCCTGCTGTACACGGGCGGCATGTTTTTAAACGACGCGTTTGACGCCGACTTTGACCAGCAGCGTCGCCCGGAACGCCCGATTCCAAAGGGGAAAATCACCGTGCAACTCGTCTGGCGCTTCGGTTTCGGCCAGCTCGTCGCGGGATTTTTTCTACTGCTGTTCTGCGGGCAGATGGCGGCGGGCGCGGCGTTTTTTCTCGCGCTCTTTATCCTGCTTTACAATTTCAGTCATAAGTTTTTCAACGGTGCTCCGTGGCTAATGGGCATGTGCCGGTTCTGGGTCTATGTCATCGCCGGAGCAACGGGCGTCTGGGGCTTGAATGGATGGGCTATTTTTGGCGGGGCGGCGCTGGCGTTTTACGTCGTCGGCTTAAGCTACGTCGCGCGGCGCGAAAGCTTTCGCGGGGTGGTGCCCCTCTGGCCCCTGCTCTTACTGACCTCGCCCATCTTCCTGGCGCTGGCAATGAACACCGGAAATTTCCGCTGGCGCGCGATTTGGATCTCCGTGGTCCTGATTCTATGGACTGGTCGTTCCATCCGGGCCATTTTCTCCGGCGGTGCCAGCAACGTCAGCTTCATCGTCTCAAATCTTCTGGCAGGCATTGTGTTCGTGGATTGGATCGCCATCGCGCCCGATGGCTCGCGGTGGCTGAGCCTGATGCTGCTCGCCCTGTTTGGGGCGACCAAATGGCTGCAGAAATTTGTGCCGGCGACTTGATTTCAAGAAAACAGGGGTCACGCAAAGAGCGCGAAGCAAAAACAGCCCCCCCCTCACCTTCGCGGCCTGAGCACAACTCCCATAACCAGCGCTTGAACAGCAGCCTGAGGCAAGCTATCCTATTCATTCGCTATGAGCGCTGAAGCACCTGTCAAATTAACGCACAACGAAGAAATCAAAGCGGCCATCCCCACACTGGCCGGCACAATTGCCGCTACGTTCAACGATCCGGCCAACGACCATTTCTCCGAAGATGATAACCAGTTTTTGAAATTTCATGGCTCGTATCAGCAGGACGACCGCGACCTGCGCAAGACCGGCAAGAAATACATCATGATGATCCGCGGGCGCATTCCCGGCGGCGTCATGACAGCCAGCCAATACGGCGTCTTTGACACGCTTGCGACGCAATACGGCAATAACACGCTGCGCATCACCACGCGCCAGAGCATCCAGTTCCACGGTGTCGTAATGAACGGTTTGCGTCCGCTCGTGGCAAAAATCAACGAATGCCTGCTTTCTACCCTGGCCGCCTGCGGGGATGTGAACCGCAATGTTCTCGCGCCGCCGACGCCCGCCTACACAAAGGCGCGCGAACAGGTGTATGCGGATGCGCACAAGGTCGCCCTGGCGCTCGCGCCACAGACCCAAGCCTATCACTCCATCTGGATTGACGGCGTGCAGATGGATAACGCCGCGGCGGAAAACAAAAACTTTGCGGACCCCCTTTACGGCCAGACATATCTGCCACGCAAATTCAAAATTGCCTTTGTGATTCCGCCGGTCAATGACCTTGACGTTTTCACGAATTGCCTCGGCCTCATTGCCGTGGTGGAAAACGACAAACTCATTGGCTACAACCTCTGTGTTGGAGGCGGCATGGGGCGCAGCCATGGCAACGAGCAGACCTATCCGCGCCTTGCGGACGTCATCGGCTTTTTCACGCCAGACAAAATCGTCGACGTGGCCAAGGCCGTGCTGACGATTCACCGTGATTTCGGCGACCGCACCGACCGCAAACATGCCCGTTTGAAATACGTCGTGGCCGAACGCGGCGTGAAATTCATGCAGGACGAGGTGAACGCGCGCGCCGGCATCACGCTCGCGCCGAACCGACCTTACCAATTCACCACTACGGCCGATTTGCTCGGGTGGCGCAAGGCCGTGGATGGCAGCTGGTTTCTGGGACTGTTTGTCTCGATGGGACGAGTGAAAGATGCCAATGGTTTAAACATGAAAACCGGCTTACGCCACGTGGCGGATGCGTTTTCAAAGGTGGAATTCCGCCTGACCGCGAATCAGAATATCATCCTCGCCAATGTTTCGGATGCGGAGAAAGCCGCCATCAACACGTTGCTCGCCACTCATGGCGTAAAGACGGAAAATCAGACGACTATCTTGCACGCAGCGTCGATGGCCTGTCCGTCGCTGCCAACCTGCGGCCTCGGCCTCGCGGAATCTGAGCGCTACCTGCCCGGATTGATTGACCGGCTGCAAAAAGTTTGCGACGACCTCGGCCTTGGCAATGAGGAGATCATCATTCGCTCGACCGGCTGCCCGAATGGCTGCGCCCGGCCCTACATGGCAGAGATTGCATTCGTCGGCAAAGCACCGGGACGCTATCAGGTTTGGCTTGGCGGCGACGTTGCCGGCACACGCTTGAACCGCATCTGGAAAGATGTGATGAAAGACCCCGACATCGAGAACGAACTGCGCCCCGTCCTCGCGCGCTTTGCGACGGAACGTCATGCCAACGAGCGCTTCGGCGATTGGTGCGACCGCGTGTTTCTAAAAGAGCAACCCGCAATCCATTAAGTTAAGTTGCCCATGACTCCTGAACAGATCTCGCAGGCTAACGCCGAACTGCGCTCCAAGTCACCGCTGGAAATCGTCCGCTGGGCGATTGCCATGGGACAGGGCCGCGCAATTGTCTCGACGAATTACCGGCCTTACGAGGCGGTGATTTTGCATTTAGTCACGCAGGTGCAGCCGGACATTCCCGTGCTTTGGGTGGATCACGGCTACAATCGTCCAGCAACTTATGTTCACGCGGAGCAGGTTAAAAAATTGCTCAAGCTGAATATCAAGGCCTACATCCCCACTCTGACCGCTGCCCATTATGATGCCGCGTTTGGCGGCATGCCCGCGCCAACGCCGGAGAATGAGGACCGCATCAAGGCCTTCAGCACCGCGATGAAGCTGGAGCCCTTCCAACGCGGCATGAAGGAACTGGCACCGGTTGTCTGGTTTACCGCGCTGCGCAAGGTGCAAAACCCGAACCGCGCCGGCCTAGACATCGTGAGCGAGGATAAGAATTTCAATTCCCTCAAGATCAGTCCGCTGTTTTACTGGAGCGACGCCGACATGGAAAACTATTTAAAACGGCACAATTTGCCGAATGAGTGGGATTATTTCGATCCCGCCAAGGCCGACGACAAGCGCGAGTGTGGCCTGCACGCGACCTGGGGCGGCAAGGCGGTTGAAGGCGGCGCCGGAATTTGATATATCAAACATGAGCAGCTATCACTTGGATCATTTACAATATCTGGAGACGGAGGCCATTCACATCATGCGTGAGGTTGCCGCCGAATTTGAACGCCCCGTGCTGCTTTTTTCCGGCGGCAAGGATTCCATCTGCCTGCTGCGACTCGCAGAAAAAGCCTTTCGGCCGTCGGACCTGCCGATGCCATTTCTGAATGTCGAGACCGGCCACGAATTTCCCGAACTGATCAAATTTCGAGACCGGCGCGCGAAGGAGTTAGGGGCGAAACTCATCGTCCGCACGGTGGATGAAGCCATTGCCAAGGGGCACGCCCATCCCGCGCCCGGCGAAATCAGCCGGAACAAATTGCAGATTCCCGTGCTTCTCGGCGCCATTGAGGAATTCCAATTCGACTGCGCCATTGGCGGCGCGCGACGTGACGAGGAAAAGGCCCGCGCGAAAGAGCGATTTTTCAGCTTCCGCGACGGCTTCGGCCAATGGGATCCCAAAAATCAGCGGCCGGAAATCTGGAATCTCTACAACGCCAAGTTAAATCCCGGGGAAAACATGCGTGTATTCCCGCTCTCGAACTGGACCGAAATGGATGTTTGGGAATACATCAAAAAGGAGCAGTTGGAAGTTCCGAATATCTATTTCAGTCACGAACGCGACTGTTTTAGAAAAGGTGGCCAGTGGCTGCCCGTGCCGCCCGCCCATACCGATACGACCAAGCCCGATCCCTACACCGGGGCGCGGCCTAAGGCAACCGAACCGGTTAAGCGCATGATCGTCCGCGTCCGAACGATTGCCGACATGATCAGCACCGGCATGATTGAATCGAAAACGGAAACCATTGACGACATCATCGGAGAAGTTTCCGCCGCGCGCGTCACTGAACGCGGCACCCGCGCCGACGACAAAGCATCCGAAGCCGCGATGGAAGACCGCAAAAAAGCGGGTTATTTTTGATATATCCTTTTGATTGATATGCCCCACTCGCATCCCATCGAACTATTGCGTTTCAATACTTGCGGCAGTGTTGACGACGGCAAGTCCACGCTCATCGGCCGCCTGCTTTACGATTCCAAGTCATTGATGGAAGATCAGGTGGAGGCGCTTGAAAAATCCGCTGACATCACCGGCGGCGGCCAGATCAATCTGGCGAACTTGACCGACGGCCTGCGCGCGGAACGGGAACAGGGCATCACGATTGACGTGGCGTATCGGTACTTCGCCACACCCAAACGCAAATTCATCGTCGCCGACACGCCGGGGCATGTGCAATACACGCGCAATATGGTCACCGGCGCGAGCACGGCAAACCTGTCCATCGTCCTTGTGGACGCACGACAGGGTGTGATTGAGCAAACGCGCCGGCATACTTACATCGCCGCGCTGCTGGGCATTCCGCATCTTGTCATCGCCATCAACAAGATGGATTTGGTGGACTGGAGCGAGGCTCGCTTCACGGAAATCCGCGATGAGATTGAGGATTTTCTGCCCAAATTTGGTTCGTTTCACGATGTGAAATTTATTCCGATGAGTGCGTTATCCGGCGACAACGTCGTGGATGCCTCTACCAAAACGCCATGGTATGAAGGTCCGCCACTGTTGCATCATTTGGAAACCGTCCACATCGCGAGCGACCGGAATCTGAACACGTTCCGTTTTCCCGTGCAATGGGTCAACCGCCCGAACAATCCCACGAACAAAGAACTGCATGATTTTCGCGGTTTGAGCGGCCAAATCGCCAGCGGCATTGTCCGCAAGAATCAGGAAGTGGTCATTTTGCCCGCCGGCATCAAAAGCAAGGTTAAGGAAATCTGGAGCTACGAAGGCCCACTGACTGAGGCATTCTGCCCACAGTCAGTGACGATTTGTTTGGCGGACGACATTGACGTGAGCCGAGGCGACATGATTGTCGGTCTCGACAATCTCCCGGGACGAAGCGTGGATTTACAGGCGCGCATCTGCTGGATGAACCAGCGCCCGTTATCGGCGGGTAAAAAGTTTTACCTCAAACACACCACGCAAATGGTGCAGGTCGCCGTCACCCAGATTGAAAGCCGCATCAATTTCGCTACCTTCGACGCGGAGCCGAACCCGACCGGACTGGCGCTGAATGACATCGGGACCATCCGCCTGCGAACCGCCAAGCCGCTGCTCTTCGACGGCTACGAGACCAACCGGCTCACCGGCTCGTTCATCCTTGTGGAACAAGGCTCAAATGCGACCGTCGCGGCCGGGATGTTATTTCCACCACTCGAGGCGGCCAAACCGGAATACGCCGACTTCGCAATTTAAAGCGGTCTAGAGCCTCATCATTTGCGCGTCCCCGGCAGGCTACTGAAGGCCGGCAACAGCACTTGCTGTGTGCCGTTTGCTTAGCCTCTGGCGATTAAGCGAAATAGTTGACGCACTCCCCATTAACGGGGAAAATTGAGTCGGAGGAATTATGAATCTGCCCATTTTAAAATCACTCTCGCCGCGAAAACACAAAATCACCGTTTGGATCATAGGTCTGGTGCTGTTTTACATCGTGGCGGGGTTTTTGGTGCTGCCACCAGTCATCCGACACATTGCGGTAAAGCAGTTGTCCGCGCAGCTCGAACGCGAAGTCACGATTGAAAAAATAAAAATCAATCCGCTCGCACTTTCGACGACCATTCACGGCTTGCTCATCAAGGACAAGGACGGCCAGCCATTCGTTTCGTGGGACGACGTGTATGTAAATTTTGAAATCATCTCGCTCTTCTCGCATGCGTGGACATTCAAAGAAATCAGCACCAGCCAGCCATATGTTCGCGTGCAGATGAACAAGGACGGCACGTTCAATTTCACCGATCTCATCACGAAGTTTTCCAACAACGCCGCGCCAGCAGTAGTGAAACCAGCATCTAAACCGTTTGCGCTGCACATTGGCCGCTTGCATATCGGCGGCGCGGTGGCGGCTTATACCGATTTCTCGCAGCGCCAGTCGTTCAAGCGCTCGCTTGGCCCGCTGGACATCACGCTGGACGATTTCCGTACGGATCCGGACAATAAAAACCCCTATGCCTTCACTGGCACAACGGACGCGGGTGAGCAGATTTCGTGGCATGGTTTTTTCGAGCTTTCCCCGCTGCGCTCGCAGGGCGAACTCAAGCTGTTTCACTTCGCCCTAAACAAATATGCGCCGCTATATCAGGACTTTGTAAAGTTTGAAATCCGGGATGGCACCATCGCATTGGACGTGAACTATCAGTTTGCGCTGGACGCCACCAACCGGGTCGCCAGCGTGAGCGACTGCGCGTTTGCGCTGCGCGATTTCAAATTGGGTGCGCCCGGCGATAGCAATAATCTCGCGGAACTGCCGGTCTTCGCCCTCACCGGCTTGAGCGCGGATCTGTCGGCGCACACAGCCTCGATCAATTCTATCAGTGCCAGCGGGGCGAAGATTTTCTTGAGCCGCGACGAGAATGCCACCATCAACGTCGTCGAGTTAGCCAAGCCGTCGGTGCCGGATGCAGCAGCATCGGATGGAATTTTGCTACTACTCCGTTCCGTGACAAACGCCGTGACGATGCTGCTGGAAAGCACAAATCAATGGCGCGGCGCGATCAACGCCGTGAACATAACTAATTGCTCAGCACATCTGGAAGACCGCGTGAACTCGCGCCCAGCGAGGCTCGACCTGACGGATATTTCAGTCGCGGCCAGAAATATTTCCAACCTGCCCGGGACGAATCTCACCGCCGAATTGTCCCTGCACTGGAACACGAACGGTTCCATCAAGACCGTGGTCAGCGCAGTCCTCGTGCCGCCGACGGCGGAAGTACGAGTGGATTTGGACAAGCTCGACCTCGGCACACTCAATCCTTATTTGGAATCGAAAGTAAATTTATTCATCCTTGGCAGCGAAGTGGGGTTGCATGGCAAAGTTAATCTGGCCACGCCGCGCGACGCGTTGCCGCAAGTCACCTTTCACGGCGACGCGCGACTGGATCATTTCCGCACGGTGGACGGCACCATGGGCGAGGACTTATTAAAATGGGATTCGCTCCAATTCAATGGAATTGACGCCAACCTCAATCCGGAGTCAGTCACGATCCGGGAAATTTTCGTGGACAACGCTTACGCGCGCATCGTCATCGAAACGAACAAAACCATCAACCTGCTCAACGCGCTGCGACTGACAAATACCAACGCGCCGACGACGAATATAACAAAAGTTGCCGGGACAACCAAATCCGCCACGACCAATTTGCCTTTGCCGCAGATTTCTGTCGGTACGATTATCATCACAAACACCGCCGTCAGTTTCAGCGACCGATCGATGCAACCGAATGTGAATCTGACCATTCAAATGGTGCACGGAAATATTTCGGACATTTCCTCCGCGCAATTGCAGCACGCCAACATGGCTTTATACGCGAAGGTGGACGGCGTTGGTCCAGTGGCCATCACCGGCAACCTCAACCCCTTCAGCGGCACGCAGACCAACAATGTCAAGATTGCGGTGGCGGATGTAGATTTAACACCTGCCAGCCCGTATGCGGGTAAGTTCGCCGGCTACCAAATCGCCGAGGGTAAATTGAATCTCGACCTGGCGTATGCAATCGTCGGTGAAAAATTATCCTCCAAAAACGTCATCACCCTCGACCAGTTCAACTTTGGCGACAAAGTGGCGAGTCCTGACGCCACGCATCTGCCGGTGCGCCTCGCAATTGCCATCCTGAAGGATCGCTACGGCAAAATTGTTTTGGACGTGCCCATTGAAGGCCGCTTGGATGACCCGAAATTCCGCATCAGCAAGGTCGTGTGGAGCGCCATCGAGAATATTCTCGTCAAGGTCACCACATCACCGTTCTCCTTGCTAGGCTCGGTATTTGGCGGCGGCGGCGAGGAACTCAGCCAGCAAGATTTCGCGCTGGGCAGCGCGGTGCTAACTGGGGATGATCGGAAGAAATTGGATTCATTGTTGAAGGGATTGTTTGAGCGTCCGGCGCTAAATCTGGAAATAACCGGCAGTGTGGACCCAGACGGCGACCGCGAAGGGCTGCAGCGCAGGGAGCTTGACCTGCAGATCCGCACACGTCTCTGGCAGAAGTTTCGCAAAGCCGAGCAGGCCACCAATACCGTCGAGGCGATTGTCCTCACACCAGAAGCTCGCGCTAAATGGGTGAAACGTCTTTATTCCGAAGCTGTCGCCAGCGGAAAAATCACGCCTCAGCTCATCGCCGCCCATTCCAATCTGATGGCCTACGCCGCACAGGTGTTGCCGCGCAAAATCCTTTTTGAACGAGGTGCCACCCAATTAAAATTAGGTTCAGCCCACCAGTCACCAACCAATACCAACGCAGTTTATCAGACGAAACTAGTGCCGCCGCCTGACCCGATGGAGGCAGTCTTGCTCGCGACGCTGCCGGTGAGCGACGGTGAGTTGGATACGCTGGCCGCCAACCGCTCCAAAGCCGTACAGACTTACCTACTGGCGAGCGGCGAAGTAACGGCAGCGCGGCTGTTCCTCAAGCAAGGCGAACTGCGCCGCGACAGCAGCAAGGTGTTCCTGTCGTTCCGCTGAAGTCGCTTATTGGAGAAACAGCGCATCAAACAGTTTTTTGCCCCCAAAAACCCAAATTACCGCAGCCAGCGCAATGTAGGGACCGTAAGGCATGCGCGAGGACCACTCGCGTTTGCGCAATAAAATCAAGGCCATGCCAACCACCGAGCCGATGAGCGAACTCGCCATCAGCGAAAAGAACGCACCCTGCCAGCCGATGAACGCGCCAATACCCGCCATAAATTTCACATCACCCAGTCCCATCGCCTCGCGCGGCAGTACAACCTCAGAGCAAACCACGTCCATGTATAGTTCGCGCTCGGGACTAAATTTTTCTCCCCCGATCAGGAGAGTTTCTGGGGTCAGACACAACGCCACATTACAATAGCTGCGGTCAATCAATTCCACCGTCCGCGCCTGCAACACAATGGCGTCGGTCTTGCGGTAGAAAATTTCCTCGTAGGGAATCTCCTTGTCCGGGAGACATAGTGCAGTTTCGGTGAAGATAATTTTTGTTTCGCCGGGCAGCGGGATTTTTTGACGGCCAAAGAGCAGTTTTCCCAGCCGCAGTACCGCATAAACAATGCCGCCGCCCACGACGATGCCCAGTAGACTGCGTTCAACGCCCTCTGTTAATGATCGCGTACCGTGCAATTGCGGCAGGAAAAATGAAATAAGAAAGCCCACCGCTGCACCGCCCATCGTGATTTCGTCCGGGATGATGAAATGTTCGAAGTCGATGAATGTCGCCGTAATCAGCCCCGCGAGAAAAAGACAATCGACTGCAGCAATCCACGGCGACTGATGTCCGAAAACCAGCCAGCACACGAGAAACACAACGCCCGTCAGCAGTTCGACGATGAAGTAGCGCGGCGAAATCGGCGAACCACAATTCTTGCATTTGCCGTGCAGCGAGAGCCAGGTCAGTAACGGCACATTGAGATAAAACGGAATGGCGTATTTGCAATGCGGACAATGCGATGGCGGGGAGACGACGCTCAAATCCAAGGGCATTCGATAAATACAGACGTTCAGAAAACTGCCAACAATGCAGCCCAACGCAAAAAACACCAGCGACCAAAAATGGAACGGCACCACGGCCCAGTATTGCGGGTTGAAAATATTATCAAACCCCATAAACACTCCCTTCCACCGCGCGTCGCATAACGGCCACTGGGGCGGACTGGCCCGTCCAAATTTCAAACGCCGCCGCCCCCTGTTGCACCAGCATGCCAATGCCATTGGCTGTTTTGCAACCGGCGGCTTTGGCCAGTTGAAGCAAAGGAGTTTCCGAAGGTCGGTAAATCATATCATACACCGCACGTGACTGCCGGAGCAAAAATTGCTTCTCATTCAACGGTGAACCATCCGACGATTTCAATCCAAGCGACGTGGCGTTCAACAGTAAATCCACGTCCCCTTTCGGGTATCCCACCGAAACTCTTACGGACGGAAATTGTTCCATTATCTCACCGGCGATCACCTCCGCCTTGGTCACCGTGCGATTGACCAGAAAGAGTTCTGCGACCTTTTCCGCCGCGAGCTTCAACGCCGCTGTGCGCCCCGCGCCACCCGCGCCGAGCAATAGAACTTTGGCGCCACGCAATTCCACTTTCAAATCTTCACGCAACGAGGTGACGATCGCATCCGCATCCGTATTAAAACCGACCGCGCGAATTTCCCCCGCAGCATCCGACGTGAATTTGATGGTGTTCACTGCACCCCAGATTTTGGCCGAGGCGTCGAGTTCATCCACCATGTCCACGGCTAGCAATTTGTGCGGCACGGTGAGATTGAGCCCGGTGAAATTCATCGCCCGTGCGCCTTCGATGGCAGCCCGGAGATTTTTGGGATCCACTTCGAAGGCAAGGTAGCGCCAGTTAAGGCCGAGCGCCGCGAAGGCCGCGTTATGCATCGCCGGCGAGGCCGAATGCCGGATGGGTGACCCAAGCACCGCGCACAGGCGAGTGGCGGCGTTGATGGGGGCTAGATGGGACTGCGGCACTGGCAATTTATATGCGGCTAACGCTTGAGTTCAAAGCACGTAATTTGCCGCAAATCGTTTCTTTAATATAACCACGTTCCGATCTTTCCCTCCGCATCCAACATGATGCCCTGACGGCGGAAGGCCCAGCACATATAACTGACGCTCACGAAATACGACGCCGGCACGCGGTTCGCCACACAAATTTTCACGCCCAGCAATGTTGTTTTACCGCCGAAACCCATCGGCCCAATGCCGAGTTCGTTAGCAGTTTTCAGGATGTCCTGCTCCAGCGCGTCCAGTTTCGACTCGGGATTGCGATCGTCCAACAGGCGGAGGAACTGCGTTTTGCTCAACTCGTAGCCTGTCGCACGGTCGCCGCCAATGCACACCCCCAGCACGCCCGGGCCGCAGCCCTTGCCCTGCGCCTGCAATACGGCATCAAGAATCGCCTTGCGGCATCCGTCGAGATCGCGGTTTGCGTGCAGCGCGTCGTCCGGGAGCGAGTATTGGGCACCGACGTTTTCGCAGCCGCCGCCCTTAAGCGCCAGTTTTACGGAAATCTCCGGCGACCGATGCTGGTGAAAATGAAACGCTGGAGCGCCAGGCCCAACGTTCGTGCCGTCGTTCTTGCCGGTGAGCGAATCCACTGAGTTCTGCCGCAGATAACCCTTCTTGGTTGCGAGTGTCACCGCCGCGCGCGCCGTCTCAGCGAACGTCACTTGATCATAGCCGACCGGCACGTCTACAAAAAACAGCACGCTGCCGGTGTCCTGACAGATCGGCTGCGATTTGCTTTTGGCCAGAGCAATATTTTGGTCAATAATATTAAAGGCATTGGCCGCGAGAGAGTTTTTCTGTTCATTCTCCAGCGAGGTGAGAATCGCACGGTGGACGTCATCAGGGATCTCAGCGGACGTACGGCGAATGAGTTCGACGAGGGATTCAAGCAATTGGCTCATAAAATTGATACCACAGCGTAAGACTTTGCCACGCCAGCGTCAATCGGCGGAGCGTAAGGTGTCTCATCTTGCTGCATTGCGCCGGACTAGGCAGCGTTAAAAACTTGCCAGCCGTCTTGGATTCTTCCGCCTCTGGCGAATGGGGTAATCCGTGCTCCTTGCAATTCCCGTCGCCGCCAGTTTTAATCTGCGCGTGCAACTGAACGGCAAGGCGATACTCGCCGATAAACTTTTCACCCCTCTGCGCTTTGGAATATTCCTGGCGCTGCTGGTGTTTGCCAGTTTCCCACAGGTGATTCTCGGCATCGAAACCTTCGTTGCTCGCGACTTTGGTTTTTTTGCCTATCCGCTCGCACATTTCCAGCAGGATTGTCTGCGGCACGGGGAATTCCCCTTTTGGAATCCATATAACAACTGTGGCGTGCCCTTCCTCGCACAATGGAACACCATGCCGCTGTATCCGCCAGCGCTGCTCTATCTCGCGCTGCCATTAACGTGGTCACTGGGCGTTTTCTCACTGCTGCATCTATGGTGGGCCGGGCTCGGCATGTATTTTCTAGCACGCCGTTGGACGGGCAACGACTTCGCTGCCGCCTTCGCAGGCGTAGCATTTGCCTTCAACGGCCTCACGCTCAACCTCATCATGTGGCCGAGCCACATCGCGACGTTCAGCTGGATGCCCTGGGTTATACTGCTCACGGAGCGGGCATGGCGCGAAGGCTGGCATAACATTTTTTTGGCCGCGTTCGCTGGCGCCTTCCAAATGCTCGCGGGTGGACCGGAAATCATTTTGTTCACCTGGCTCATCGTCTCGGCACTGTGGTTGCAGCAATTCCTCAGTGGACGCGAGAGCTCGTCAACGCCCCGCACCGCAATGCTCTGGCGCTACCCGCTGGTGGTTGGGCTCGTGATTTCCCTCACCCTGATGCAGCTGTTACCCTTTCTCGATCTCGTGGCGCACGCGCAACGAGCCTCCGGATTCGCCGATTTGCGCTGGTCACTGCCCGGCTTTGGACTTGCGAACTTTCTCCTTCCCATGGCGTTCGGCTCCACCGCCACCGAGGGCGTTTTCTTCCAGCACGGACAATACTGGACGTCATCCTATTACCTCGGCTTGGGCACACTCTGGCTGGCATTGCTAGCGCTGCTGTGGGTGCGGGAACGGCGCGTGGGGCTGTTGGGAATCATCACTGCTGGCGGGCTGATTTTGGCGCTCGGCGAACACACGCCGGTACTGCCCATACTGCGCAAACTGCTGCCCCAATTGAGTTTCATCACCTATCCTATCAAATACATTATCGTGACCGTGTTTGCCGCGCCCCTGCTCGCGGCATTCTCTCTGGCCCATTTTTCAAAAGTGCAAAAACGCCTGATACCATTCGGCGGTGGGCTGCTGGTGCTGCTGGCCGGAATTATATGGTGGACGCAGTTCGCCCCCCTGCCCGGGGACGCTTCTCATGCAGCGTTGCTGAATGGATTTTCCCGCGCTGGCTTTTTGATTCTCACGGGAATCATCCTTGTTGCATTAACCCGTAAGGCCAACTCTGCCCTGCTCCGTTTCTCACCGCTGTGGTTGCTCCTCATCGCCTGGGCCGATGTCTTCACCCATCAACCGAACCAAAACCCCACCGTGTCGCCCTGGATTTATGAGTCGGCACTTTCTCGCACCCGGCTGGCCTTGGATCCGCAGCCGGAACTCGGCGGCTCGCGCCTCATGATTTCACCCGACGCGGCGAATGATTTCATCAACTTTGCCATGAGCAACCCGCAGAATAACTTTCTCGCCAAGCGCCTCGGCTACTGCGCGAACTGCAATCTGCTGGATGCCGTGCCCAAGGTAGACGGCTTCTTTTCGCTCACGCCACGCGAAAACGATGCGGTGCTCTCACTGTTTTACACGACCACGAATGCGAATTATCCGGGACTGGAGAATTTCATGGGCGTGTCGCAGCAGACCGCGCCGGATGCCGTGTTTCACTGGCAGGCGCGCACACATTTTCTACCGCTCGTGACTGGCGGGCAACAGCCGATTTTTCTGGATGACCCAGACACCTTGGCTGCGCTTACCCAAAATCATTTTGATGGCAGTAAAGTTGTTTTTCTTCCGCTGGAAACCAAGCAATTCGTGACCGCCACCCGTTCAAGCACTGTGACGATTTTGAACTCAAGGTTTGGGATGAGTACGGTAGACATTGAGGCAGAGGCTGCCGACCCCGCGCTCGTGGTTGTGGCGCAGACGTATTATCACAACTGGCAGGCCGAGGTGGATGGTCGGCCAACCCCGCTGCTCCGTGCCAATCTGGCGTTTCAAGCCGTGCCGATTCCCGGCGGCAAACACAACGTTCATCTATTCTACGAGGACCGCGCGTTTGCTATTGGCGCGGCGATTTCCGGCTGCATGTGGGTGAATTGCTTCCTCTGTCTGCTGCTGATCCTGCGCCGTTCCCTGCCGCCGACGCTGCCAGATCCGGAGGACGAAGACAGCTATTGCAATTAGGGGCGGTGCAAAAAATGCTTTGGACACGGACCCAAATGAGCCGGGATCTGTTCTGAGCGAAACGGCGTGCGTCGCAGGGCTGGCTCCCGTATCCTGCCTCGGTTCGTTTTGTACCCTATGACGTCTCCCACCATTGACCCGCTTCAACCGGCTGTTGCGCCGGCGGCCCTGAAACGCAGTGATCTCGAAATCAAGGACGCCCAACTAATCTTTGCCTCCATCTGGCGCGAACTGGAGGCCGAATTTGGTCACGAACACCTGCGGTTCCCTAAGGAGATCATCCTGCTAGGCGGGGCTCCCGGTTCCGGCAAGGGCACCAACACCGGCTTTATTGCCAAGGTCCGCGGTCTCACCTGCCAGCCCATTGTCATCAGTTCGCTCCTCAAGTCGCCGGAAGCCCAAAAACTCAAGGATGCCGGCAGCATGGTTGGCGACCGGGATGTGATCGCGCTGGTGCTGCGGGAATTGCTGCGTCCGGAATATCATGACGGCGTGATTCTGGACGGGTTTCCCCGCACCCAAGTGCAAGTGGAGTGTTTGAAGCTGCTGGTGGATAAAATGCACGCGCTGCGCCGGAAATATTACACCACGCCCTTGAGTATCCATTTCCGCCAGCCCACCATCCATATCATGGTGCTTTTTGTGGATGAAAAGGAATCCGTGGCCCGCCAGCTCAAGCGCGGGCGCGAGACCAAAGCGCTGATGGAATTAGCGACGCGCACCGCCAACAGTCTGATGCCGGAGGATCGTCCGACCGACCACGATGAATCCCTGGCACGCCGGCGTTACCGGGTGTTCAAAGAACAGACCTGGGAAGCCCTGCAATCGCTGAAGGAAATTTTTCACTACCACTTCATCAACGCCCAAGGGTCCGTGACGGAAGTGGAGGAAAATATTCTGCATGAGCTGGAATATCAGAGCACACTGGAATTGGATTCGCGCACGGTGGACCGCCTGCGGGGCGTGCCTGTGGCCAGCCAGATCATCATTCACGCCCGGCAGGAACTGGTGAAGCGGCTCGACAGCTATGAGCTGGAACATGACGAGCTGTTTGCGAGTGTGGTCATTTTCATTGAGGAAAAAATCCTGCCGATTGTCCTGCGTCACGCCATTTCAGGCACGGCGCACATCAACACGGAGGACCGACTAATGGAGGACCCGCTGGCGCTGGCGATGTTAATTGACGTGTTTTCAGAACGCGGGTATCACGCGGGGGTAGACATCCACCGCATTGAGATCCCGGCTCACATTGACTTGACCACGGGCAAGCTGACGTGCCGGATGAAAAAGGTGTTTCGCATTGAAATTAGATTTCAGGGGTCGGAGATCCGCCGGGGATAATTAAAATCCTCAGCCAACCGGCCAAGGGAATCGCTTGCGGCTATTTCACTGTCTCGGGCGGGCCACGCCAGATCAGGCGCACGGCGTCCAAGCGCAAACGGGCAGCTTGCAGGACTTCAGACAGTTCCTTTAGCTGGGCACGGGCGAGTTGTATCTCTTGCGGCCGGATGTGGTCATTCACCTGCTGGAGCATCTGCAGGCGCTGGACTTCGTGGCCGAGCAACTGGTTCATCTCCTGAAACGCCGCGTGACGCAGGTTGGTCGCCTGCATTTCGGCCAACTGGGTGGCGGCCGTGAACATCGCCGGCAGTTTCCGCTGGGCGATGTCGGCATTCTCCAGCAACTTGTATGGCGATCCCTTTTGGAGGTTGGCTTCCCATGCGAGGTCGCGAAAGGTTTCGGTGACGTCCGCCAATTTATGACTGATCACCACGCGGACGGGAGTGGGCGACAGAAAGCGGTCGGCCTGCAGTTGGGGCGCCGCAATGGTTTCCAATACAAAAATAATTTCCAACAGCAGCGTCCGGTCATTCGCCGTGGGCAGCACGGCGAAAGCGCAGTTGCCAGTCTCGGCCCCGAGCAGCAATTCCATTGCCCCTGTAACCAGGGGATGATCCCACGTCAAAAAACCGATATCCTCCCGGCCCAGTGCACGGCGGCGGTCGCAGGTGGCGATCATGCCTTCGGCGGGAAGGCCGGGAAACGAATCGGTGGTGATGCCCAGAGGATTCAACTGCCAGGTGTGCGGTGCCAGCTCCTCAATGTGCACCCCAAAATGGTCAAACACCTCCAGCAGATAGTCCTCCAGATCCGATTGCTGGTCCTGTTCCTGGATCTGGGCAATGAGGCGTTGCGCCGTGGCGGGCCGGAATGAATTCAGTTCCAAGAGTCGATCCCGGCCCTGCTCCAGCCGCTGCCGAATTTCCTGCCGGGCGATCCGGGTGGATTTTAGGAGACCAGACAGTTCCGCTTCGGCGGCAGCACGATCCGCCACGGGAAACTCCAACGCCAGGTCGTGGACAGCCCGTCCGAACCGGTGCAGCAGTTCGTTGCCGCCTTCGAGATTGCTTTCAAACGCATTCAATCCTTCGTGATACCAGCGCGCCAAGACCTCCTGCGGACTGTGGGCGAGATACGGCACATGAATCTGGATATCCTTGCGCTGGCCGATGCGGTCCAGCCGACCGATACGCTGCTCCAGAAGTTCGGGATTCAGCGGCAGGTCGAACAGGACGAGGTGGTGAGCGAATTGAAAGTTGCGCCCTTCGCTGCCGATTTCCGAACAGATCAAGAGCCGCGCGCCGTCCGGCTCGGCAAACCACGCGGCGTTACGATCCCGCTGGAGCAAAGTGAGGCCTTCATGGAAGATACCGGTCTTGATCGTCAGATGATGGCGTAGGGATTCATCAATGGCTTCGGCCTTTTCAATCGTGCGGGCGATCACCAGCACCTTCTGCGGATCCAGTTCCTGTAGAAGTTTCACCAGCCAGACCACGCGCGGGTCTTTAACCAGATTCAGCGAGGGCGTTAATTGGGTATCGCCGGCATCCCCGGCGAATTCGGTGGAGACGTGATCCAGCCAGTGTTCCGCTTCGGCGCCGGATTCCAATTGGGCCGGCCGCAAAGTCCGTTTGGGAAACCCTTTCATGCCGGCGCGCGTGTTGCGGAATAAAACCCGGCCGGGCCCGTGCAAATCCAGCAGATCCTCCAACAAGGCCTGGCGCGCCCCGGCACTGCCCTGCCCCAGTGCGAGCAATTGCGACTCCAACTGTGCGTCATGAGCAAGCAGGCGGCGCAGCGTGGCGAGGTCTTTGGGCGTGAGCGGGGTAGCGTCGCGTAGTTTTTCGGCCACCTCGGCGGTGATCCGATAATCCTTGGACTCGGCCTGAAAGGCGGCGAGGTCGCGATAGCGGTCCGGGTCGAGCAGGCGCAACCGGGCAAAGTGGCTTTCCACACCCAGTTGTTCCGGCGTGGCGGTCAACAGCAGCAGACCTGTTGACTGGCGGCTGAGTTGTTCGACCACTTGATATTCGAGACTGGGCGCGGCCTCGGACCATTCGAGGTGATGGGCCTCATCCACGACGAGCACATCCCAGCCGGCGGCCACCGCCTGCTGGGCCCGGCGTGACTCGCCCGCCAGGAAATCAATACTGGTCAGCACCAGTTGGTCGTCCAGGAAGGGATTGGCGCCTGGTTCACCGGCTTCGATCGACGCGCAGCGTTCCGCATCGAAGATCGGCAGCCACACGTTGAAGCGACGTAGCATTTCCACGAACCACTGGTGCACGAGGGATTCCGGCACCAGCACCAGAATACGTTTGGCACGGCCGCTCAGCAGCAGGCGATGCAGGATCAAGCCCGCCTCAATGGTTTTGCCCAGACCCACTTCGTCCGACAACATCACGCGGGGCGCGTGCCGGTTGGCGACCTGATGGGCGATGTAAAGTTGATGAGGTATCAGATCAATGCGCCCTCCGATAAATCCGCGCACCGGGGATTGGCGGGAACGATGCAGTAATTCCAGCGAGCGCCGGCGCAGCGCAAACGTCGCCGGGGAATCAAACCGTCCCGCATACAATCGCTCCTGGGGGCCTTGCAAGCTGACGCGGTCATCCACCCCGGCTTCGGGTAACTGCTGGTTCTCGCTATGATAGGTAAGCAGGCCGTGTTGCTCGACCACCTCTTTGACGACGAACTCCGCGTCCGCCTGGGTGCGAATTTTGTCGCCGGCGCGGAAGCGCACTCGTTTCAGCGGGGCCTGGTCGGCCGCATAAATACGGGTTTCTCCCGCAGCCTTGAATTCAACCTGAATACGGCCGCTGTCAGCCGACACGACAGCGCCCAGTCCGAGCTCCGGCTCCGACTCACTGATCCATCGTTGACCTGGAATAAACACACTCATGAAATGCGGCGGGGTATATGCAGATTTAATCAAGAAAATGCAACTGCCGATGTGGAAATGCCGACCCGGATACCACCCCAAGCGCCCCGCCATTGACCGCCATAAAAGAAGCGAGAAGAGAACGGAAAGATTATGAAATACCATCGCAGGCGTACGCCCCCACAAAAAAACCGGCCAACCCGCATCGGAGGACAGGTTGGCCGCGTCACCAGTTCATTCATCACACCCCCACAGCGGATGAACAGCTTGTGACTACGGTTATTCAACCATAAATACCCACCGAAACAATTGGCAGAATTACCTGCCAAGGGCTAAAGAATTCACCTACGCCAAGTCTTGCCGCGCCCGGCTGGGCTCATATCTCAGCCGCTCTTTTCCCTTGCCAGAATTATTTTTTATTCCATAATAAATCCCGTCCAGTAGTTGGGCATAACGCGGCAAAAACTGTATAAATCGTTGGTAATTTGGTGGATGGGGTCTTAGCTCAGTTGGTAGAGCGTCTCGTTCGCAATGAGAAGGTCAGGAGTTCGAGCCTCCTAGGCTCCACCATCCTTTTACTGGCAAATTGGCAGTTTCCTTCGTAAATACGCGGTTTTTCCCCTTCTCAACCGAAAAGCCAAAACCGGAGTTGGCACGAGTTTCAGGCAGTTTAGGGGACTTAATATGGTCAATCCTTCTGAACCACCATCACTGGGGTCGAAAACACCCATACAGGCAAACGCTTGCAAGTGGATACTGGTCCCCAATTGGGCAGGTGCCTATTTGCCCTATACCGTCGCCCGCCCC
>Ga0214172_1000180_pt1 | contig 34005 bp, 45 predicted proteins | sample TroBogEpilimnion_29_FD_153010 | JGI IMG/M metagenome (GOLD analysis project Ga0214172, IMG submission 153010) | Freshwater microbial communities from Trout Bog Lake, WI - 12JUL2007 epilimnion | ecosystem: Environmental > Aquatic > Freshwater > Lake > Epilimnion/Euphotic zone | place: Trout Bog...
ATATCTGTCTCCAGCCAATCGTTCGGTTGAAGGACCGGCATTCTATTATTCTAAGCGTTGTTCTCTTAAGTTATATTCGTTTTTATAGAACAAGGAATGTCATCAAACTTTGGATTGCCATTTATGTATGCCAACACTCGTCAAGGTGAAGCTGCCCGCGACGTCCAAAAGAACGAAGACGGTAAGTACCGCATGGAAAACGCCACTCCATCGGGTTGCGGAAACAACTGGGCAGTTATGTCTGCAGTCCCAGGTATGATTCCCATGGGAAATTTTGGTAACTCTCCAGAAGGAGGTTGCGGCATAGATACTCAATCTGAACTCTTATTTGGAGCACCTGGAACTGCACGTATGAAGGGCCCAAAGCAAGTATTTGCCCGTCCTTTTGCTACTACCCCTAACTTAAGTCAAGGAAGTCTTGAAAATGTAGACGATCAAAGCAGAGTTATGTTCGGTCATTCAACTGCGAATCGTAAGAGCATTCAGACTGTGACCGACACTCAATTTCCGGTATTTGAACCTCTGATACAAGAGAGAGTCGCCGACATTCCTGATCATAATTACTTTGTTGAGCCGTTTCTTCGTGGGGGCTACAACGCTCGACTAGTTCCACGCAACCGGGTTGATTTGACGAAGTAGCCGACGCCTTTTCGCGTTCACGGTCAAATGATTCCATGACTTTACGAAACTTACGTAATTCTTCCTGTTCAGGAGTTCTTTGAAAAGGTGGAATAATCTTCTTTATTTTTACGGTCTTTGCAGTAGGCATCAAAATATCTACTGCATCTTCCACATTATTGGTTTGAGCAAATACTCGCACGGCGTCTTCTTCTGAACATCCAGCTAAATCCACAATTGTTTGGATCACCCTATTCATTTTTATTGTATAAATGTAAATACTCTGAAGATGCGTTTCATTGATTTATTGTGTCCTCCCGCCCTCTTGTATCTTCTCTACATTGTCGTCCATATTGGTTTGGACCTCTCTTTCGGAATGTGGGCAACCGCAGTCATGAAGGTTGTTATGGGATTAGCAGGTGTTCTCATCCTTGACGCCCTTTGTTCAGTAGATTTAGGTGTTGTTTCATGGGCCATCGTTGCTACTCCATTCATCATGGTCGCTTTGGCTACCTCTATTTCTTTAGGTTTAGGTATTGATCGTCAAGCATCACGTTTCGTTAAGGAAGGATTCACTGGGTTGAGTTACGACAATATCAAGAACCGCGATAAAGTAGTTTCTACATTGAAAGACGAAGCAGGAGCTCTCCCACTTTCACAGGATTCTACTTATTAAAGAAAAATGTTGTTTGTTGCATGGGTTTATGAACAGTTATTCCACTGCTGTCGTCGCGTACAAAAAATACTCTTCAAGGAAGAAGACGAAAACGTTGTTCCCTTAAGTAACTTACCATGGTTATGGCTTGGATTTATTGATGATGAAGGCAATGTGCTTGATTACACAAATACTATAAAGATCGTAGACATACCTAATGTGCATGTCACCACAGAATTTTTGACCAACGTAGCAGATTTATGTGTTCCTGGAAAGTGGCAATACATGGACCAAACGTTACAAATTCAAGATTTTCCTTCTGAAGGATTTGTAATTAACCATGTTGTTGACGAACAAGGAGCTCAGAAAAAGACTGACTAAAGATATATTTTTATTTATTGCATTAGAAGGAGCAAACTACTTTGAGAAGGCAGAAGAATACATTCCGCTCCACGCAAAGTTTAACCCTGAAGAACTTATTTCGAAAATTTCGGTATGGATTGAGATGGTCATTGGACCTTTGGTCACCATTATCATGGCGATCATTGAACAAGAACCTCCAAGCATGTTTTCCATGCTTTCGTTCTATAAATGTTTAGATATGTGGTCTGAATGGTTTCGTTACAAGCAACTACATTATGAAGTGCACGAATGGATGAAGATTGTTCGTTCCATTGGTGGACCTTTTATAAGCACAAACGATCCTATGTATCAACCTTACGTCTATGCTGACAATATGCAAAGAATTCATTATTCATTCTTTCCGAAGAATTGACTGAATGTTTGTAAGAGCTGAGCACCTTGTTCAATAGCAGGTTTCATTTCAGATAATGAACCCATCAATTCTTTTTGGAGAGCCATTAACTCCTTGGTATCGCGTCGCATACCACCAATTTGTTCTGGAGTTAAGTTACGGTATGCATGTAGGATAGTGGTACCAATATCTACATGTGGATCATTTGTTTTAGGAGGAGCAGGTTCAGGATTCTTTGATTCGTCCTTTGCTTCTTCCTTCTTTTCCTTTTCGTCTTTTCCGTCTTCAAAGTTCTCGTAAGTTCTCTTAGTAACCATTGAAATGATGTATACGAGAACGATACCAACTAAAACAGATACAGTATGGTTTAATTTACCTACTTTATGTGCTAGAAGGTAACCTAAAATCACCCAAATAATGACGTAGGGCATGCATCGTTGATACAAGAATACTGCGGCGGCAACAAATAATAAACCGGCAATTAAAGCGTCCATTGTTTATACTCGCACAAAACTTCCGAAGCCAGAACCTGGTTGAGCTCCCTTGTTATTAAAAGCTCCCAAAGCAGCAGTTCCTACATCGTCACGTGTTGTTCTGCCAGAATAATTGGCCATGCCTGCTACACCGTCACCTTGAAATTGAGCAGAAACTCCTCCATACTTACCTCCACCGCGCATCTTACGACGCAAGGTCTTCTTGGACTTACGATGTCTGCGACGACGAGCAGAACCGACGATGGCGTTTTGACCGCGTTGAGTTAAGGCCCAGTCTCCCATTTCAGATCCACGACCCCATTCCATAGCACCTGGAGCAATTGCACCGGTGGCTCCGTAGTATCCTCCGCGCATAGAACGTTTTTTGGTTTTTGAAACACGACTCTTACGAACCATTTACTTTATGGGAGGAATGTTTTCTAGAAGAGTCCATGACCCGTCACCGTTATTTTTGCATTTGCATTTGAACGTATCGCCTTTATCTCTCAAATAAACTGATGTTTTCATATCAGGAACTCTCAAGTATCCTGCATTTGGGGATGCTAGTTCGTAACAATCAGGAATAGCTAATTTATTAATAACGACCGTATCCTGCGTTTCTAAATCTATGAAGTATCCAGGCGTTTCTATTTCGTTAGGATGCGCTTCGTATCCTTTAATTGTGTATGTTTTGTCCACTTGAGATTTATGGATGAACTTTGCAGACACAGAGCTCGTATACATGAACCTTTCCATAAACAGTTTCAACCACTCGTATCTTTGCTTGAACGTAGAACAGGCGTACAAACAATTAGAATTGTAAATGAAAATATCGGCAATGACAAAATCTGATTTGTTTACTTTTTCGGCTCTGAAGATCGTATCTCCACATAAACGTTCGTCTACTGCACAATGAATAGTTCGGCACTCTTGTGTGGTTACCCATAAACACACGGGAATACCGTTATCGTAAGTGAAAATTAACCATCCTGATTGACCAGTTGTTTGTGGAACTCGAAACACCTCACAATCCTTCGGGACGGGTTTCTTGAAGACCTGTCGGGAGCTCGGCGTCCATCCGTAGAGAGTTTGAAGCTGGTTTACGCGGTTCATACTCTGGTAATTGGATATTTTGCGTGTCCTGGCTTAAAGCTGGATCGGGTTTTGGATAAAGGTCTGAGATTTTGATGGTTGGAGGTAAGCGAGGAGGTTCTGCTGCAGGGGGAGGTGCTTGTTGAACAGGAGGAGGAGCTTGGTAAGGAACAGGGACTTCTCGGTAAATTATTTTTGGTTCAGGAGGATACATGACCCGAACACCAATGTAAGTTATAAGTTGAAGCAAAATAAGAACTCCAACAGTTGCTAGAGCGACATACAGAATTTCTAATGCTAACATTTGTTGAATCAAGTGTTTTCTTATACTGCCTGTTCAACGAACAACTCTTTATAATCCATAGTGCTTTCGGACCACATTTTAGGTTTTAGTTTGTAAGTAACAAACATTATAGACTCCTCGTATACAACTTTTCCAGGGACTAATCCGGGCCATACTTCTTCAATATACTCTGCAATATCTGTTGATGAATCGCTCATGAACTTTCTTCTTATGCTTTTTTGGGGAATGTAACTCCATCCGTCGTCACACCATATCACTAATACCTCCTTTGTTTCCTGAGGTTTAGGAAGTTGAACTTTGGTTAGTTTTGGGTTTATGCACTTGACTTTCATTATTATTTTCTACTTCTGTTATCCCTAAACGCATACGTAATTCTTTGGATTTTTGGATAACTTCGCAGAGAAATAGGGTATCATACAACGAAGAGTGTAACTGGTGAGTTTTAGGAACGTCTTTCATTACGTACAAGTATAGCTCTTTTAATTTAGGATACTTGAAATCTCCAAACTTGTTGTAGTTCGGAATTTTACACATGAATTTACTTGCCAACATCGAACATTTACATGGTTTAAGGAACCCGTTAAAAGGAATACTTAAATCCCAAACCATAGCATTCATAACTACGTTCTTGTCAAAATAAGCGTTATGTGCTACAAGGATATCGCATTCTTCACTTAAAAATTTATTCAATACATCTTTCAACGATACACCATACTCTTCTGCTTGTCTCTGTGTAATACCGTGGATGTCTGTTGACTCTTTAGGGACTATCCACCCCATAGGTTTTATAATATAAGAAAATGCACGCATAATAGAACCTGTATCAGAATCTAAAATTGCCCAAGAAATGGAGACTATATGTGGCCAGTTGTTGGGTAAAGCGGATGCAATAACGTTGTAATCTTTTGGAAGTCCGGTAGTTTCTGTATCAAAAACTAAGATTCTCATTTACATTTAATGGATACGTGTCATTAAATACATTTACATTTGATGGATAACGAAGTAACTGATCAAGAAGAATACAACTGCATGGGCAAGTATTCCATAAGTTGTTGGACATCCTGCTTGAGCGACCTTGAAGAAATCAGCGTAATGAGGAATGAAAGATCCGACAAGTCCGGATACTACACTATCAACTAAACGGTAAGTCATTGGAGAACTTACGACCAAAAACAAAACTGTCATGATAAGAGAGTGTTGGAGTTTCTTGTTCATTTATACTCTAACCAGAAAATGTCCTTTGAGTTTCAATGATTGATCTTATCCACTGAGGAATGTTGTCGGTTATACCTTTCACTATTCCACTGTTTTGGGGGACAGGGTAACTTACGTCCAAAGTATTGCTTTCGCAAATAAACTGACATGCACAAATGAGAAAACACAGTCTGTTCTTTAGAACGCTAGGGTTCCATCGTAAACAATGAAGTTTGAACAAGGAGTCAATGTAAGGAAGAAGAACTCCGGCTTGTGGCGAAGTTCGGGACGCGTCAACCACGATTTCCCAAATTAACCAAATAACGTCTCTGCCGTAAGCTTGGTCTATGAAACTGTTTGGGCGATACGCAAAAACTAAAGCTTGTTTGTTGGTTTTCTTGTATATACTTGTAAACTTCAGCATCCACGCAATCCAGTACAATGCTCGCATGAAATCTCGCGACTCTGATCTCAAACAAAACACCAATTCGTTTACTGCCACGTAAATGTCCAAAGGATCTTCAGGTTTAGCTACATGTCTTCCGTAGTTTGAAGATGGAGCTTTCAAGTTCTCTTGCATTGTCAAAGGGCTGAAATCGTGTTCGGGTTTTATCGTTGGTAAGTTGGTAAGTTTTCCTTTTCTGGTAAGAGCCACAGTTGCTGCAGCTTCACATATCATAACTCTTGCGTCTCCGTTGTTACGCATATCGGTCATTGCGATGATGGAGTATTTCTGTTCGAGGGGCGCGAATCGTTCGTAGGCATTGATGAGGTAAATAAATACATTAGGGGCAGCCCTATTAATATGCCGAGCCGCTGATTCAAATAAGGTCTGCCAAACTGAATGGACAAGCCCCGAACACAATAATTCCAAGCTCCAATAACATGCGTAATCGGCATGACCTAATTTAATATTCTCATCCAAAACTTTGTAAACATGTGTCCGTAAATGTCCAGAAAAAGTAAATTTCTGGAAATCTACGACTGTCCTTGGATCATTCACTGCATCCATTATTTCGTAAAGTAGCACAAATATTGATATTCTTTTCCGCATCTTACCAAATCTACATTTTCAACGTGACTGAACCCTGATGTTTTAATTATATCGATCATACGTTCTTTTGAAGGCATATTCAAACTCAGAATATTTTCGCGATACTTGACTCCACCGTTATTAGATGCATCGTAATATGACAAGGTTTCTTCATACGAAGCATCGTCTTCGTCTTTCTTTTTCTTGAGCTTTCCTGAATACTTGAACTTGTCAAAGTAAACAACCGATTCAGTTTGTCGTTCCAAGTTATATTTCTGCAACGAAAACGCTGCGAACGGAGATGCTAAGTCGTGTAAGGGATCATACTTGTCCGGATCAACTAAATGAACTACAAAGTATCCTCCAGGTTGAAGCCATTGATAAGCGTTATCTGAAATGATCTTTGGATTAGGGAACATGTAGATTGAGAACCCTAATAACAACGCATGGCTGAACGATTTAGGGGAATAAAGCTGAGCTAAAGTCACGTCTCCCTTATTAAATTTAGCTTGCGGACATCCTTGTCTTGCTTTTTCTAGCATCGCGTCTGAAGTGTCTACGCCCACATAGTCTACGCCTAACTCTTTGAAGAAAGGAGCCAACGGAGCTGTTCCACAACACATATCTAATACTTTAACTGACTTGACTGCATGATCTGCTAAGGCAATATCTTGAATAGATACTTGCTCATACTTCTTTAATTCGTTGGGAGTCCACAGAATATCGTAAATTTCTGCATACTCTTCATCATAAATATCTGCATCGTGCTTAGCTGTTGATTTCCCGTCTTCAAAACCCTCTACGGAGGAACACCAACATGATACTCCGTACATGATAAAAATTAAGACAGCTAGTAAGATGTATCCTACTTCCATTGTTACTTTGTAGTTAGACGATTTCCGCCTAAAATTACTGAACTTCTAGGTTTCATGTATTTTATTGCTTTTGTGATTACGAGAACTACAACTGTAATTGCAAGTATCCAATAAAGTATATTTACAAAAAACCCCATCCACGATGATGAACCCATCGGAGTTGCCAGCTCGTTAAGTCTGTTGACCACATCTGCTTGCGTCGTTGCATCAACTAGATCCTTTTCGAGAAATTTAGATCCTTCAGTAGAGTTCAACGTGTTAATAACAGACGCATACTGACTATTCTTCTGAATTCTATCAGTTACGTTATCATATTGTGACCTGTAATCTCCCAATATCTTCTCTAACTCTTTCTGCGCCTTATCTTTCTTTTGTTGGTAAATTGCTCCCTGATCAGGAACTTGTGCCCCAGGAGAATTGGGCCCATTGACTGAGTAAAGGGAGTTGGATGTCATTATTTAAAGAAACATAAAAACCAATAATAAGAACTCCGATAACTATCCAGTTTACCATAGGTCCAATGAATCCAAATACCAAGTATATTAGTATAGTTATGCAGAAAGTAATAATCAACTTTACTAGAATTGGAGTTATGTAATTTATTTGATTTAATTGATCAGACGTAGATTGTGTGTCTTGTTGTATTTGCTGGATTTCAGTATCACTGGTTCCTTGTAAAACAGGTTGAGGAATAATAGATTGTAACCAAGTATCTAACGATGATCGGAATGTAGTTAATTGTTTGTTTGCAGCCATAATACTTGTTTGCTGGTTGTATTGCTTTGTAGCATCGTCAACGACACCGCTTCGTGTCTTATCTAATGGAGTTATGACGTTCAAAATATCTGCATAATTAGAACTTTCAATTTTGTTAAAAAGGTTACCTTTTGCGCCGTTCGTTGTAGCTGTCAACCATACTTGTTTATTTGCAGGATCGCCAGTTATATTTATAGGAGTCATGTTTCCAGTATCAAAAGGAGCTAGTTCCTGATTTGTTGAACAATCGCCAATACATTTATAAGTTTTGTTGGTTGGATCTATGACATACAAAGCAGATAACGAGTCGTTGTCTCCAATTAACGTAGAATTGTTCAAATTAGATAATCCTGCTATTGGTTGCCATGGACTTGTTAATGATTCATCGGTTTTAACAAGCTGACCTGTTGCGATATTTTTACCGTATAACGTAGTTTGACTTGCCGATGTGATTAATACCGTTTTGTCTGGAACAGCAATCATATTTGTCATGCTGACCGGTTTAGGTAACTTTTGTTTATTTCCATTTCCATCTTGTATCCAAAGGTATGTGTGAGTAGAAAAAAGCTTGGTTGCTGAAGGAAGAACTACAGTTGAGAAACTGCTTGGATTCGTTGAATTTGCAGGTCCAAACACTAATTTAGTTTGAGTTCCATCTGAACATAGAAAGAAAACACTCATTTCATCAACTTCCATATCCAATATCTTTCCAGGTATCGTAACCATAACGTGTTCCCAGTTTCCAGTACAGGGGAGAGTGCATTTCCAAACACCGTACGCAGAATCATATCCCCAAAGAGAACCTGAAGATGATGATTTAGCTTTTGTGAGAGATCCTACTATATTCGACCACGCATTAACTGAAGGCGCCTGTGTGGTCAAAGCATCATTGATTGCAGTTGTTGGTTTATCAAAAGCGGACTGGAAATCAGTCATGTTATCTTTAACTTGATATATAATTCTTAAATGCTCCCGCTAAGTTGAAACGAGGGGTTACAGGTCCGTCAGTGAATCCACGTTGCATACGGTAATCGCCTGCTGGTTTCTGACCGTTCCATGTTCCGATAGCTAAAAGACGACGACGCTTCATTTCAGTGAATAAAGAGGCATCAGCGGCAGGCCCTTTGAAAATAGCGTTTGGTTGAACTGAAGTGCTTCCAACATTTAATTGAACCTTAGTAGTTGACATTTATTTATTATGTTACAAAAACAATGGACGTATCACAATCATTCAAAGAATCGCGTCAACAAAAATTAAACGATTTCATGGCTCAGTATTCTGCCGCTAAAGCAGACTATGATTCTACAATTACAAAGGCTGTGTATGCACAAGATCCTACTAAGCAACAAACTTTAATTGTTCAAGTCGTTGCCGACAACAAAAAAATGTCAGATGCACTGAAGGATTTTTTAACGAACATGAACTCTGGAACTGATGATGTAAATAGCCAAACCTTAGACGGGTTGGTCCAAGATTTGGTAAAATATCAACAACAGTATGCCGACATCCAAGCATCAAACGATAAGGTTGCTACTTTAAAAGCTATACAGGCAACTACTTCTTCGAACCTAACAAGCGCTACTTCAATGTTTTATTTGTATTTAATGGCTTTGATATTCTTATGTTTAATTATTACATTGTTTGCTATACGTTCTGCTTGGTCTTCAAGTATAATTACACAAGCAGTAAATGCAGTTAAAGGAGCTGCAAGACGACGATAGCGACAAGCAAATAAATAATCCCAGTGTAATTGACGTTAACAGGAGGAGGGGGAGCAACTGCTCTCATATTCGCACCTGTCAATCTATCTCTTTGATTATGTAAGTCAACGCCGATCTCTGTCAATATAGATTGTTTTGTATTAATTTGTTGATTCAGTTCAGTTCCCAATAAATCGTGAATACTTGATTCAGTCGAGTTCAATTCATCTTGTTTCGCCTGAATGATGTTCTTTATACCTTCTTCTGCTTTTTGATAAGCTGTTTGGTATTTAGAATCTCCAGTGACAGCATACTCTACGTAGTTATCGTGGTAACTCTGGATGAGTGTATTAAACTGGCTATCCATTTGTTGTTTCCGCTACACAAATTCGGAAGCGTTCATTCCATGCCGTTGTTTCACACATTCCGGTAATTTCAACTATATCTCCAGGCCTGGCTCCAATATATTTAGCCATTGGATCCTGTGATTCAATACGGGAAAGACGCTCTGCACTATACTTTTTCAACACTTCTGTTTTTTCGGCGCTTGTTAAGAGTTTATGGGTTGGAACAAATCTGTGCTTGGAAATATTGAAGTATAAACTTCGGTAAACAAATATTTGCACTAATTGATTGTCCTTGTTTGCGATATAATTGATTAAAGCGTTCAACACTTTTTCAGATGTAGTTGATTCACTAACAATTATAACCCCGTTATTGTAACCGTTGTCCTTTGCAAAATTAATAAAGTTATTGAATTCATTCATCAATACCCGATATTTAGTACTGTAAATAATCAGTACTCCTCCAAAATTATACATCCTTGTTTCGTCCATAGCAGGAGATACTGTATCAAAGTTCTCCCCCTTGACTCCACGGTCAAGGAGCATTTCTTTCAAGGTTTTCATAACACGATCGTCCATTGTATTTATACTTCAATTCTTGATAAAACGGGTTTCCGTTTTTTACATGGTATTAACAAATGCTTGATTTATTTGAAGGGCCTCTATTTGAGACTGTATTAGGAATAGCGGTTGTAGCTTTAGCTATTTGGTTTATATACAAGTTTACTGCAAGCAGAGAAGGGTTTGCAAAAGAGTTTATAGATAACTCAAACGAACAAAAAACTGAAAAAACACGTGCTTCTTCGTATCGCCAAGAAACAAACAGTTTCAAGCCTACATTGCCTGCCCCTGAACCTATTCAAGGCATACGAACACCCTTTCGCGTAAATATGTATGATTCTTACGTTCCCGCTTAAGCATAATAGTTTTATATTTATTAAAATGGCGGATCGCAAGACGTTTTGTTTGAATATGATCGTGAAAGATGAATCTCATATTATCCGTGGAACTCTAGAAAAACTCTGTAAACAAATTAAGTTTGATTATTGGATGATCTGCGATACTGGTTCTACAGATGGTACTCAAGAAATTATTAAAACATTCTTCGAAGAACAAGGAATTCAAGGTGAATTATTACAGCATGAATGGAAAGACTTTGGGCATAACCGTACACTTGCATTGGAAGGAGCTTACCAAAAAGCGGACTATATCTTCATTTTTGATGCAGACGACGCGATATATGGAGACTTCAAACTTCCGGAAACATTAGACGCCGATATGTACATGCTTAAATTTGGAAATGGATTATCTTATTTACGCCCTTTACTGGTATCTGCACGTAAGAAATCTAAATTTGTAGGTGTGTTACATGAATTTTTTATATTTTCAGAACCGTCATTGCCTTCTAAGATAATTGAAGGCAATTATTACGTAGATTCAGGTAAGTCTGGTGCACGTAGCAAAGACGCTAATAAATACGCAAAAGATGCTATTATTTTAGACAAGGCTTTTCGTGAAGAAAAAGACAAAGGTCTTGCTGCAAGATACGCTTTTTACTGTGCTCAAAGTTACCGCGACTCAAATCAAACTGACAAGGCAATTGAATGGTATTCTTTGGTAGTTGATAAACTAGATAACTGGGTTCAAGAAAAGTATTATGCGTGTATCATGATTGGCAATATGTACAGAAGCAAACAAAATCATATAAAATCTTTAGAATACTATTTAAAAGCTGACATTTTTGACAATGAACGTAAAGAAGGTGTTGTGTTTGCATGTGAACTCTTAAATGAAATTAAATTATTTCCACTTGTTTTGTCTTTGTATGAGCAACATAAGAACTATAAACGAGACTTGAAAGATAAGTTATTTATGTATACAGATGTGTACAATGACTTTTTAGAATTTAATACCAGTGTAGCTGCCTCTTATTGTGGAAAACATCAATTAGCATACGAGTTAACAAAGGAAATAATTATTCGTAATGTTGCTCGACGTAATGCACTTGAAGCTGCCTACACAAACATTTCTTTAAATCCCCATCAAATAATTGAAGACAAAGATTCATTGAAATTATTTTATGCAGTCACCAACGCTCTTCCTCATTCTGAAAACAACGATAGATTGTGCGTTGTTTGGGAGATGTTATTTAAAAATAACCGAAAACTTCTTACAAATTATTCAATTATCAAAAAGAAAAAGACACCTGTAAATGTATTCTTATCAATAACTTCTTGCAAACGACTTGATTTATTTCAAGAAACTGTCAACTCTATTTTGAACCACTGGACAGATGTAGACATGGTTGACTACTGGTTCTGCGTTGACGATAATTCAACTGAAGATGATCGTAAATTCATGAAGGTAAGATACCCTTGGTTTGAATATTACATGAAAGATTCAAATGAAAAAGGGCATAAAATGAGTATGAATATAATATGGAACAAGTTGAACGAATTGAAACCAAAATACTGGATCCATATGGAAGATGACTTCTTGTTTTACGTAAAGCGTTCATACGTAAAAGACTCGATTGATTTTCTCAATAAGCAAACAGATATCAAGCAAGTATTGTTCAATCGGGCTTATGCAGAAACTATGAAGGACTTATCTTTGAAAGGATATTCCCCAGTAACACCTGGATTTGTAGTCCATGAGTATAAAGAAGGCAATTTTCCTTATCCAAATTGTCACTATTGGCCACATTACAGCTTTCGTCCAAGTATGGTTGATGTAGAAACTATCTTAAAATTAGGAAACTTTGATAGTCCCAATACGTTCTTTGAACGCGATTACGCAAATAAATGGTATGCTTCGGGGTATCGTTCAGCTTTCTTTGATGCAATTACGTGTCAACATATAGGAAGACTAACATCTGATAAAGATACAAAAACAGTAAAGAATGCTTATGATTTGAACGATGAACTTCAGTTTAATACCGACACTTCTTCACCCATAAAAGTAGTGAATTTAAAACGACGCCCTGACCGAAAACAAAAAGTAGAAAAATTATTGAAAGATAATGGAATAGAAAAATGGTCTATTTTTGAAGCAGTTGATGGACAGACTTTGAAAGCTACAAATGAATTAAAAACATTGTTCCAAGGTAACGATTTCAATTCTAGACGCGGATTTATCGGATGTGCCTTATCTCATTATGAACTTTGGAAACAACTACTGAAAGATAAAACTAACGATTATTACATGATATTTGAAGACGATATTAAAGTATCATCTAACTTTGCTTCTAAGTTTAAAGATTTGCAAAAAGATCTCCACAAGTTTGAGTGTTTATTTATCGGATACAGTATGTTTGATTCTAATCGTCAAGAAGTGTTTGACGACTACAATAAAGAAACTAATAAAATCTTAATAACTAAATTGAACACTAACTTATACATCGGAGGAACATTTGCGTATTCTGTCAACAAAAAAGGAGCTGAAAAGTTGGTGAAATACATTGAAGAAAACCATATTCAGAACGGTATTGATTATTTGATGGTGAAGCGATGCAAGGGATTGTATCTTTGGGAATTGAAACCTCAAATTGTGTTTTCCGATTGCTACGAAACTGTTGATGGAAATGTAGATACAGATATACAATCAAATTACGACTCACTTGATTTTAGTACTATCAAAAGTCCATTGGAAGAATTTGACTTTTATCCAAAATTAGATAACATCGGAAATGACTTGTTGTTCAGTAAAGGAACTCTCGAAGAACTAGCAGAACTAGCTTTAACTACAAAAGGGTGCGTTGGGTTCAACACGCTAGGATTTTTCAAGGAAAAAATTGATGTTTCAAATTTATCTCCTTCAGCTTACTTCTCAGAAACTGATGGATTGTACGTTAGAAAACAAACGATAAATAAAAAAAAAGTTAAACTTATTTGCAACTGGGACAAATCAGAGAAAGCTATAAATGATTTCAAGCATTTTCCGATGGACGATATTGAATTAACATGGAAAGACGAAGCAGATTATTACTTGATCATTAACTTACCTGCAACTAAAGACGAGTACTACGATCCCAAACGCACAATTGTAGTGCAAGAAGAACCTTGGGTTTACGACCAACAACTTCCGTGGGGTGTAAAAACATGGGGAGAATGGTCATCGCCAGATCGTAATAAGTTCATGAAAGTATTTGAAGTTCGTAAGAATCTGAATTTAGCAACTTGGAGTTTCAATCGCGATTTGGACAAAATACCTGAAAAATCAAATAATTTAGTATTCATTGTTAGTCACAAATTATCAGATATTGGTCATTATTTGAGACGCGATTTGGCTCTTGCACTTGAAAATCAAATAAAGATTTACGGAAAAGAAAATTATCATAACTTTACTGGTTACCAAGGTCCTGTTCCTAATGAAGACAGATATGAAGTTTATGCTCCAACCAAATATGTTCTTGCAGTAGAAAACAACTTCGAAGAAAATTATGCCACAGAAAAGATTTGGGAACCTATTTTATGCGAGTCTCTTGCATTTTACTGGGGATGTCCTAACTTAGAAAAGAATATTCCTGCTGATTCGTTTGTAAGACTTCCTTTAGAAAATCCAGAAGAGTGTGTCAATATAATTCAAAAAGCTATTTCCGAAGATTGGTGGTCACAAAGAATTTCATCTATTCGCGAAGCTAAACGCAAAATTTTGAACGAGTTAGCTTTATTTCCAACTATAACTAAAACTATAAAGGAACACAATACAGTTATTATTGGAGGGTGTGTAAGAAATAATGCAAACTATCTCCCCCAAGTATTTGAGAATATAAAGAAATTGTTACTTCTGTTCAGAAGTTATAATATTGTTATTGCTTACGACGAATCAAATGACGATTCATTAAACATCCTAAAGGATTACCAAAGACGATTTAATATGACAATTTTGATTTGCAACAATAAATCTAAATTTGGAACTGAAAATATAGCATCTGCTCGTAACTCTATTCTTGATTTTGCAAAAACCAAACCATCCGAGTATTTGATTATGATGGATATGGACGACGTATCATCTACACCTATTGAAGTAGAAGTTTTACAAAAGTATTTAAGCAGAGATGATTGGGACGCTTTGTCTTTTAATCGTCCATCTTACTATGATACATGGGCCTTATCAATTGATGACTATCAAAACAGTTGTTGGCATTATAATGAAGAGTCTGCATCAAGATCAATTGAAACTAGAAAGCATATTGAAGAAAAACTGAAGAATACTGAAAAAGATACATTGACAGAATGTCAGTCTGCATTCAACGGATTTGCAATTTATCGTTCTGAGAAGTTCAAAGACTGTTTGTATAAATGGAATATTACCGATTCAAACAAGTACGTTCCCGCTCCACCTGATACAGTAAAACAAGAAGATTGTGAACATAGATCGTTTCATATGGAAGCTATTAAAAAACACGGAGCACGTATTCGTATTTCTTCTGAATATTTATTTGATTTTTCTCAGGAAACTGACTGTGTTTGTGTATCTTCAAGAGGAATGCTTAAGTCGTGTGATGTGAAGTCGAGTACTCCGTTCTCAAGTATCGGAAAACTAATAAATTATAATATATCTGAACTCAAAGACGGATCTATAATGTATGTTTGTGCAACAGCTCTTCCGGAATTTATTAACATACTTGAAACTCTACCTCACAAAATAGTATTAGTTACTGGAGATTGCGACTGGAGCTTACCTAATGACTTATTTCATAAATATAATGATTTTTTGAATTTCATTGAATCAGACAAAATTATTCACTGGTTTGCTCAAAATTGCGTTATAAAACATCCTAAGATGACACCTATTCCAATTGGATTAGATTATCATACAGTGTCATACTCTGATCATAAATGGTCATTGAGAATGAGTCCACTCAAACAAGAAAAGCAGTTGCTGAGTGTCATGCCACAGGAATTCTGGAAACGTGAACTGAAGTGTTACGCCAACTTTCAATTCGCAATGAATAATAGATTTGCAAATGATCGTCAACTTGCTATTGACCATATACCTAGTGAACTTGTATACTATGAACCAAATGAAGTTACAAGGTACGACTCTTGGAAACGTCAGGCAACATATGCATTTGTTGTTTCTCCACATGGTGGAGGATTAGATTGTCACAGAACATGGGAAGCTTTATGTCTAGGATGTATTCCGATCGTAAAGTCTTCGGCAATAGATTTATTGTACGAAGACCTTCCTGTCTTGATCGTCAAAGAATGGAAAGATGTGGATATTGAATTATTAACTAGAACGGTAGATGAATTTAAAAATAAGAAGTTTGATTACTCGAAATTGACATTGGAGTATTGGGTAAATAAGTTCAAAGAACAAGCACGGTCTTCTCTTTAGGATGTTCAGGTAAAGTTCCTTCTGCACGGTGTTTTTGAATTGTGTCCCAAACTTCTTTGAAGCTTTCTAGATTTGTTTCAAGCCATAAAGGATCACGTTCTACATTCTTCAACCGATACTTTTCAAATACCCAATAAGTAGTCATCCACCATTCAGTTTCAAAATTAGGCAATGCTTCACGTCTCCATGTAATAATATCTCTTGGTTCAGTGATATCTCGGTAAATAACTGTAGTTCCGTCTTCTCTTACTGCATAACATGATTTATACTCAGCGGTTGATTCCAGCCATTCAGTATAGTTCACTTCACGAAACTTCATTTCAACGTAATCGCATTCACTCATTCCAGTGCATTCTAATTGTAACTGCATTTGGTGGTAATACGAATTAGGTATTGGGGTCGTTTCATCAAATTCGCGAGAAATAGGACACTTGAACTCAACTAATTTTCCGTATCTTGGATCAGACTTGTCTTCTGTGATCAAAACACCGTCAGGAGATGCACCAAGGAAAGAATGAACAGGGTGAGGGACGCAAGTAGTGTCTACGATTTTAACTCCTTTCTGGATATACGTTTCGTAAATATGTTTAGCTATTGGTTCTAACCTTGTTCCCCAAATGAGAGCTTTTACACCTTGACTTCCGCTACTTTTTTCACGAGGTGTTAATTTTGACATGATAATTTCGTGTTTCTGAGCGGGAGACGCGTCTTTCACTGCCTTTGAAATTTCAGATGCAGTTAACATTTCGCCTCGTTTAGAATACCATTGAGCTGTGCGTTGATCATCTTGACCGTATTTGGAAATTAGTTCTTCTACTTTATCCATTACTTATATACACTGACTTATGCGAAAACCCGTTTTCAAGGTAGATAACAAGATGAAACAAATGCAAGAAATTCAGAGCCAAGAACAGTGGGTATTGTACCGATTGGAACGTTTTTACGCAAATGAAGCAAACATTGATCGCGTAAGAAAGATATTAAACAGCGAATCAAACTTGTCTTTAAGATTGATTGACTGGTTTGTTACGAACTATGCTAAGAAGTTCAATGTCTCGTATATGACCAAAGACAATAAACACGTTATTGTTTACTTGTCTTATAAATCACATCTCAAAGCATACAGCAAAAAAATGTTTGATCCATTCTGTCGTTGGAAACGCATCAAGTTCCACGATTTAGATACTACAGTTGGTCAATTGAATTTTTTCGAATGGGCTATTTCCGACGAAGTTTTGGACTACTTGCAAACTCATCGCGAAGCTATTCATGCAGACATGGAAGAAAGATTACACGAAGCCAAAGAAACTGAAGTTGATGGAGTAAAAAGAAAAAGACACGAATTATCGCATTCTGCTACCAAATCTATGACACGTCACGATGTGCGTGTAATTGTAAAGTTTGATTAAGTAGATACTATATAAATGTTTTCTAAATTGAAACCCGGGTATGTCTACCGTGATATCACTGAAGACATAGCTGATCACGATGACGATTACGACGCAGAAGAATGGGTATACGATGGTCGTGAAGTGTACCGCGGATGCGTGGATCCTGCATACGATTGGGATGTATACAGATTATACGACGATAATTCGCGGTGTGTAGGTATAGCCGAACACGAAGGAGATTTATTTCATGCTTTGTGGATTTACGACAGTCCTTTTTCTACTTTGTTCCAAGAACCTGAATGGAAAGCAAGAGATGCGACTATATGGTCTGTTTTATCGAACGAAGCGTACCAAGATTGTTTAGATGATGATTTTAAGTCACTTGTTGACTGGTTCTTGCATACAAATATACGATTAATTAGCCCATCAATATTGATGAACATGCCTTCAATTTATACTTGTGAAATATGTGGAAAGATGTCTATTTCAGCTATGAGCGGTTGCTCGCAATTGAAAAAGTCAAGTTACCTTTCAACCAATTCCTCATTGTTATTTGTTGATAACTCCTTTGTTCTTTATTCAGCTCCTAAAGATTCCCAAGTTTGGTCTATTGTTCTGGAGCTGGAGCCTTCGCAACCCGACGTTGACGAGCAGTTGGTTTTGGAGTCTCAAGAGGAAGAGACGCTTCTTCCACTTGTGCAGAAGGATACGAATCATCTTCCACCACTTGAGACTGTGTCTGTGGAGCTTCTTCATCATCATAGCCAGTAGCAGACGATTCGTCTTCAAAGACATCAATTGCAGTTCGTCGTGATGGAGGAAATACTTGAGCCATCATGAGACGCCAAGTTACACCGAATGTGCCGTTGACGTTGTAAATACTTCCACTGATAACTAAGTTTGCTTCCACTCCCTTTGGAAACACAGATGTTGCCAAAGAGTCAGGAGTCACATACTTCAAAGGATTACGTGATGCATCTACGATATCGATGTTGACACGATTGTCGTAAACTGGAACCTTTACGCGAAAGCTTGGAGGATACTTTCCGTTTGCTACGTATTCACCATCTATCTTGTCAGTTGAGAAACTGAGAATTCGTTTGAAGCTATCACGAATAACTTCTTCGGAACGTTTCTTTCCGAACCATTTGACGCTGTTATCAATTGCTGCCTTGATGATATGTTCTTCAAGATCAGTGAGCAAATTGTAAAGCTTTGCAACTTCGTCAGATGAAGTTGGGCGTTCCTTGCCGTATGGATCGCAGCCCTTTAAGGAACCGAGTAAAGTATAAGACTTTGTTCCAGTTTCACCTTCACGGACAACTACACCACCGGGATAACCTATACGAGGAAGTCTAATTTGTAATGTATTACCATTGTACTTCATAGTAATAGGAGGATTACGTCCTGGTTTTGCCTGTCCCACTTGAAATGTTATTTCATTTACGTTAATATTACCTGCACTAATTGGACCGTTCATTTTTATTTCGTGTTATGATCTGTATACACCTATTCGGTGTAAATCCGTTTTTGATCTAGATCCGTTTTACAGAAAGGAAACCAAATCAATAAAATAATGGTACAGTGTGCATCATGTAAAAATAAGACAAGCACCGACCAGTGCCCTTCTAAGGCAATAAAAGGTCTTATTTTTTGCGGCAAACACATAAAGTCTAAGGATAAACGCATATGGGCTGAAATCAATAATGGCAACAAAAAAGCTATTATGATCCAGAAATACGTAAGAGGATTTCTATTAAGAAACTATATTAAACTACTCGGTGAAGGAGTTTTTAACAGAACAAGATGTCATAACGACGACGAAATGGTAACGTTAGACGAGAAAACAAAGTCGTATCCTTTAGACTACTTTTCATTTGAAGAAGCAGGTAAATTATGGTGGTTCGATGTTCGTAGCTTGAACCATATTCTTAGAAATAATTTGAGACCTGAGAATCCTTATACTCGTCAAAAGTTAACTCCTGAAACAAGAAAACGGTTGCGTGAAGTATGCAGAATACGTAAGAGACTCGGATTGTTTAATTTGCACGACAAGCCTAAAGAAACATCCTTAGACGAAAAATTGTATAAACAATGGATGCATGTATCTCAGATTATTGAAGAAAATGGCTTCTTTGATACGAATCCCTTGTTCTTTATGTCCATGAACAAAGAACAAGTCAATGTCTTCTTGAACTTGATACATAAAGATTTAGAAGCTTATGCATCCGAACATACGACATCCAACTCCCGAAGAAAGCAGTATGTACAATGGAATAAAAATATATTAAGTGCAATCTCTCGACGACCTAGTTGGAGATCTTTTGTGTGTTCTTACATGGCTTCAAAGACACTTTTGACAATTTTGAACGATGCAAAGGAAAATTACCCTATTTGCTTCATCATTATGAGCGCCTTACATAGAATGTGATTTAAACAGGTAAGGAGTATATGGAGTATAACACGCGTTAGAATGAGCCCAACTGTTTCTGCCTCTACTTCAAACAAGATGTCCAAGAAGACCGCCGCCCCCTCCACTGCTGCTGCACCAGCACCAGCACCAGCCTCTACAGCCACCACTGTCAAAAAAGCCACAACCAAGAAAGCCGCTGCCGAAGTTACTGTACCAGTCGTCGAAGTTGCTACTCCAGTTGCCGAACCAGTTGCCACTGAAACTCGCAGTGCAGCTGTCATCCTCTCTACTCTCCAAGAAAGCCTCAAGGCTCTCTCCACTGAATGGTCTGGTCGTGTCCGTTCTTTAGTCGCTGAAGCCGGTGAAGCCATCAAGGCACTCAAGCGCGATGCCCGCAGCTCCAAGCGTCGTGTACGCAAGGATCCCTCTGAAATGACTGCTGAAGAAAAGGCAGCCTGGGAAGCCCGTCGTGCAAACAACGCCTTCCTCAAACTCCGCCCAATCACCGATGAACTCGCCTCTTTCATGGGTCTTCCAGCCAAGAGCCAAAAGAGCCAAACTGATGTAACCAAGTTCATCTCTAACTACATCAAGGACCATTCCTGCTTTGACCCCAAGTTCAAACGCAATATCATCCCTGATGCTAAGTTATCCAAACTTCTCCGTGTCAAGGACGGTGATTCAGTTACTTACTTGAATCTCCAAACTTACCTCAAGGTTCATTTCGTCAAACCAACTGCATAAACTCAATAAATAACTAAAAAATAAAAATAAAAATAAACTACTTTATGTACTATCCAGCTCCATAAAATAGTTTAATAAGTATAAATGTTAGGTTGGTTGATGATTGGATTAGGTGCTATTATTTTAGCATACACTCTTTACAGCATAATTAAAGTTGGATTTGGGTCTGGTGTTATTAGTTACATAATGAACTTTACATGGTTAGCAGCAGGCGCTGCTCTTGTATATTACGGTTACCGTCAAGAATATCCTCCAACATTCATGAGCGGTCTTGCTACAGGTATGACTGCAGGAGGACGTTCCCGATGGTTCTAAAAACTTATGATAATACAAATGTTAGGGTGGATCTCTATTTTAATAGGTATTACACTCATTGTTTTGAACGCTAAATCTGTATGGGACCGAACTGCTCCGTTACGGTCGTCAGCTTACAATAAAGTACTGACATCTCTAGGATATACTCCTTCTGCAGATACTTCAACTATATCTCCAACAGATAAATCAACACCTGATCCAAATACAGTTGGATCGCAGTCAGTAAGCACTAAAGGTTCTGTTCCAAATGATCCTTCCTCTATTTCTGGAGACAAGACGAACACAGGATACCAAGCTGCTATCAGCGAATTCACCGACACTCCGCCTGCTCCTACTCCAGGAAACACGGATTCTGGAAAACAACCTGCAAACACATCTAAAGTAGGTTCTAGCTCGTCTATCTGGCCAATTGAATTTTTCATTACTACCGACGTTCTCGGATTAGTTATTGGATTATTACTTATTTATTTAGGATACCACATTGAGTTTCCTTATCGTGTATTATTAGGTGGAGGTAAACGAAGACGTGTTTGATTTAGTCGTAGGTCACATTTATAATGTAAATGCCTCGAGGTGGTGGTGTAAGTTCAGCTAAAGCGAAATCTGACCGAATGGTTTCAGACTTCATTTTAGATATAAGTCATAAACGTGTTCCAGATGATGTTTACGTTGCAAGAATAACTAAAAATTTAGGCCAAGCAAGAATTGAAGTTGTGTACAGCAAAGACGATAAAGTGTATGTAAAACAAGCTAAGATTCCGGGAAAGTTCAAAGGTAGAGGAAAGAAAGATGTGTTTGCTTCTTCTGGTTCGTATGTTTTAATATGCGAAACCGGAGTAACTGGGTCTCTTGCTTTGGAAATGGTAGCTTTGATTTCGCGCGAAGAACTTGCGAAAATCCAAGAACATATTGAACTTCATTCTAACTTGTTGGCTACGGAAACCGATGCAGATACGTTGATGACCAAGAAACTCACAAGTGGTACAGAAAGTGGATTTGAGTTTGCGAATGAAGAAGAGGAAGAGGAAGAAGAGGAATTGAACGTTGACAGCATTTAAAAAACGAAATCAGTTTAGTTAAGAAGAATATCTCATAACTAAAATGAATAAACGTGTAGAAATTAGCGACGACACATTCTCTGAAGAATTGCAAACATTTGGATTGCTCAGAGAATTTATCCCAAACAAAGATGAACGAAATAAAATAAAAACAAGCGAATTGAAGGCGGAATTTATAGACTGGGTAGAATCAATCCCTGAAGATGAATGGGACGAAGAAGAATTTAATGAGAACCTGGTGTTCTATTTGACACACTTCTTTGAATACAAGTATGGATACCCGGATGAATAAAAAATAGACCGAAAGGTCATTTTTAAATATCTTTGTCTGTAACTATCATCTCGTGAGGAAGTTCGATATACAGAATCGTGCTAAAAAATGGAGTTGTGCGTCCGTCCAGAACTACCGCTCTTATTTTTGAATTGCTGTATAACGTTGTAACCAGTCTCGTGAACAATTGATCTTTATCTACGGATTTCTTGATTTTGACTCGGCACGTTTTTCCGTCCCATCCACATAAGTTCCCTTTGCATTTAGATTTCGTGAACTGGCCACACGGTGTTCGTATTTTCGTCAAGAACGTTCCTGCTTCTTGGATGTCCACAAAATCAGTTATTTTGTCGAACCATTTACTTAGCAAGGATTCAAGTTTTTTACGTTCAAGTTTTTCTGATGAAAGAGCTTCGCGAATATCTCCGTAATCGTCAGTTTCCAAATCTTTTGAAAGTTGAAACAACAGAAATTCGTAGACTTCTGCTTGGTAAGAAATATCTTTGAATTTTTCTTTTAGTTCTTCATTTTGTTCGCCGAATGTTAAGCTGGTTTCGCCTAACTCTGAAACCGTTGACAACACATCTAAAAAATCAGCTGGTTCTACTTTTTCAGGTTGCACTGGAATACGCAGACCACTTACCGTCAATATTTCAGTTCGGTACCCTGCAACATTGTAAAGCGCGTCTTGAAAAGTGTATCCTTGAGTAATTTCCTTTACCTTTTCAAGTAACTGTTTCATTTCAGTGAATGAAGGTAATCTGTTTGCAGATGAATACCCTTGTAATTGAGGAGCCGTCGTATCCGGAACAGGAACCGATTGAAAAGGAAGCACGACTTTGTCTGGAACGTACAAGGCCTGTGCTCTTTCGTAAGGATCCAAAATAATAAAGTATTCATCGTCACTGAAGTATTTCTTGAGAGCCATGAACGCTTGGTTGTATGTCGGAATTTCGCTTGTGCATGCTTGGTTTCTAGGACCTTCCACTTTTCTGTAAAGAAACTTACTGAAAGGAGGTGACTCAAATATATTAGACTTGTACACAAATAAATTCTTGCGTCTCATTGCGTGTGTCAGAATATCGTATTCGTCTCCGTTCTGTAAAATAATAACTGCTCTTGATCTTGGTTTTACTAAAGAAGCGTAAAGAACACAACCAATTGTGTGGGTCTTTATATTGATTCTGAATATATCGCACTGCAAAGCCAAAGATGCATATTCTAGTTCTTGGATCTTAGAAAGCTCTTTCTTTCTATACGCTTCGTCTATTCCCGACACTATTCCTGCTATTTTTTCCTGAATAACTTCATCTTTTATTCCCGATAACTGTGCTTTGATTTCAGGTATGTTTGAAGTTCCGACTGTAGACCATAATCTCATGAACGAACATTTCAATACAGTTTGAACTGATTCGCTAGGGTATGGAATTTTTTGTTCAAGGCCTAAATATTTAGGTAATGTTTCCGATGGATGACCTAATCCTCCTCTGAAAAATCCTCCTATGGATTCAGACATACGTTGGTTTTCTAATGAATCGTATTTCTCGTTCATGCCTAATAAATTTATTGTATCTTTATCTACCTTCGCTAATCGGAACTCTGGCAATCCACGTGTTGTTTCTTTGAACACGTAATACTTATCTTTTTCTTCTGGCTGTTTATGCGTTCTGTCTTTTTTGTGCACTGTGCTGTAACAACATGGCCATGGCTTTCCACTTCCAGGCGATTGTGAGCTATGATAACTTGGGTACACGTATCCCGATTTACGCTCAATTACAGGATACTCTTTCAAATCTACGTTTGAGGATGTTTGGATTTTTCCATGACATACCGGGCATCTGCGTATTCCGTCTTCAATCAAAAGCTGGTCTTCACGCAAAGGGATTTCGTCTTTAGTGCACCAATATTCGGGACAAATGTATGTTCCGTCTGGATTAAATGTGTCCAGTAACTTGCACTCTTCGGTATTCTTGATTGGATCGTATTTTCCCTTTTCGAAGTTTGACAATCTGTCCTTATCTTTTTGCGTCAAAGGAACTGGTTGGTTCTTGTATTCGCACACATTTGTAGGATACTCGGACTTGTCTACGAACGTAGTTGGATCAAACTTCTTTAACATCCCCAGAAAGTATCCGTATTTTGTTGAAGCCTGGTTGGCTACATCAAACACTGTTTTTTCTTCAACAACTGTTTCCGGTTCTTCTTCAACTTTCTTGGTAGGAACTTCGTCAATGTCTCCAAAAAAATCAGCAAACGATTCGTCCATCACTGCTTCGCGATCAACTGTAGATGTATCAATTACTGCACGATGAGACGCTATTGTCTGCATTCTAGGAGGACATATTGTATCTAATTCTTTTGAGTCGGGATTTGATAGTATGTAACGCAGTAAATCCGTATACTTTGAAGACAAATCCGTTTCTTTCACGTTTCTTACATGGATAGCATTTGATTCAATAATCAACATCGGAAATCCTCGGAACAGTCTGTCTCCCAAACTTTGACCTTCTTCTTGCTTTGACATCACATCGCGTATCAAATTCTTAGCATGTTCTTCTGTGATTGATAATTCTTGGGATACTGCTTTCGCTTCCAAAGGACCTTCTTGCGACATCTGAATTAATTTAGCTTCCACTGTTGTGATACCGTTATTCAGTCTGTTCGCTCTCAGAATCGTGAACTCTGATTTATCTAGATTCGTTATGCTGAAGAACGGACTTATGCAGTTGAAACGCAGGGTATTGAATTCAGTAATAGCATTCGAGTATTTCAAAATATAAGTCATATCCTGCAATTCCCATCTATCCAAATGAATATCTGATTCGTCCACGAACGGAACTACGGCATCAAAGTTCTCATACCATTTACGTGTCGTCTTTTTCAAGTCTTCAATTGTATCTTTTGATGTGTGTGTGCGGTAAGTTGAAACGACCATATCGTCTTCCGTAATAATGATTCGGTCAAAATCGTGTCTTGACTTGCCTCTATAAAGAATGAGTGTGGGAATTTGTCGGGAAGGTTTATGTTGCGAAAACCATGTTTTCCAAACGCTCATATCCAAAAACGGTTTTTTGTCCTTAGGATTTTCCACGTAAAACTTGTGTCTGTTTATATCGTCCGTTCCCGTATAAAATCCAATGTAAGGAACGTCTTCTGATACAGTCATGCCGTAAAATATTTGTTCAAATCTGGTACGAATCGCAGCTCCGAAGTTTGTTTTCACCCATGGAATATGAAACCGTGTTTTCAGAATATGCAGAGACGAATGTTTATCTTCCTTGGGAATTTTGATGTCTATTAAATCGCTCAATAATTTAGAGTTTTTGTTCAAAAGAGTGATTGCTTCTTCTGATAATTTATTTGGAGTTTGAGACGTGAGGTAAGGGTAATAATACAACACAGAAGATTGGCCTTTTGATTGGTCGTATATTTCATAAGCGAAATGGTCAATGTCTTCAACTTTATAAAACGTAGAAATCAAGCTTCCGTTGTCTGGGCTTGGAAGGCTTGCAGACGGAATTCTAGAAGCAAACTGACTGTCTCCTGAAACAGGTAAGATAAACGACTTCTTTTCTGCAACTCCAAAAATACGATACTCTGAAAACTTGGACGTAGGCGAAAACAACGGACTTAAGTGTTCGGGGAACAACATCCATTCCGATCGGTCATAATCTTTGAAAACAACGTTCGTATTTGGAAATCTGTAGTTTTTTTGGTATTCGTCAAACACAGTTTTTTCAATGTATCTTCCGTTGTAAGACAATCTCTCGAACAACGATTCCCATCTGCGGATATCTTCCTTATAGTAATCCTTCGGCAGCTTGATGTTGACCAATGTGAACATTCGGTCAGGATGAGTATCTGCAGATTTTGATATCTGCTCTCTCACAGTTTCAATATTATCATCCTCAAAAAAGGAAACAGTGTTTTTCTCTTTTGAGTCCAGATGTATTATTTCCTTCCTTAGCATCTCCACTTATTCATTAGATTGGAGAATCCGTGATTGTCATACCGCAATATTCCACGGGCGACTTCGCATAGTTTACGGGAGTATAAATTCCTACGCCTACTCCGTCGTTCAACACTCTCTTAAAATTAGCCCAGAATTCAGGTGTGTGTCCAATCGTGGTTGTCATCAAATGCGACATTTCGTGCAAGACCACAAACATAATTGTGTTACAATCCACCAACTTGTAAGGTGGCTGTTTATCTCTCAAACAAACTACAACTTCTTCGCCTTTGTTTTCCGAATACGAAGTTGAATCTGAATGAACTGTGTTCTCACATAAACTTTCTGGTTTGTACCGACTTAATAAGACCTTTATTCTTGGATCAGCAGAACACGCGGGATCTGATCTATACTTGTCCATCAACTTGTCCAAATTGTCTCTCACTTCAGCCATCAATTCACAAGCTTCTTGCTTATCTGGCATGTCTTGGACTTTATAGACCTGACCGTCTCGTTGACTACGCACTTCTTTCAGATTTTCTACGCCTCGAGATGAAGCATATGCTAATGCTAATCCAGTTCCTATTAAGGCAGCTGCCCACATTACTTATTCTTTATAAACGTTTATGCATCCAAACCACGTTTGAATGGGTTAGGTGCGATGGTAGTATTTAAGAAAGGTCCAACTTTGGCTTGAGGATTTGGTTGTTCAGATCGGATATCCCAAGATGCGTTACGGTTTGTTTGAGATACACCAGCAATTGCAGTATTAGTATGGTAACCTGCGTCTAAGAAGTTTTGGCCCTTGAGGTCGCCTAAAGAAGCAGGGTTGACTGCTGCCCAGGAGGCGCCAATTTCGCCTTTAGGAAGGAGTTCGCCGGCAGATAAGGTTGTTTGAGAGTATGTTGATTGAGAAGCTGGGTGGCGTCCTTGAACATCTTCAGTTGGTTGAGCGTTACCTCCGGCAGGTTGGTTGGGTTGACCGTATGGACCACTGTCGGAAAGTGGGCCTTGGACACCGAGGGAATCAGTGAGTTTTTCCATACCTTCACTGACGGCGGATTTAGCGGAAGAGTAATTAGAAAGTAACCATGCAACTGCGACGATACCTCCAAGTGCCAACAAAAGTTTGGTCGTTTGGTCCTTCATTCTGTTTGATATCTTAAGCATAAAAAAATCGGTAAATTTCCCATGACAAAAGCGCACGTTGAAATAAGATGATCCCCTCGGACCCTCTACAATATTTTTCCACTCCCGAGTTCCAAAATTACTTTGAACTGAATATCCTTCGTCCGATTTTAAACAAGGTCTTTCAATATATTTATCCTTACTTGGTCGCTTTCACTCTGCTTTGGGTCATTATGTTTTTGTCTATTATCATCATTATGATCATGTTACTGAGAGCTAAGCAATGAGCTTTATAACATTTCACAATCTTCAACATAATTGAACCCAACTGGCTCGAAACCTGGTTCTCCGCAATATTTAGGAGTACCGCTTTCCATGCATTCGTCTTCCGTAGTGAGTTGGAAATGAATTTGATACTTCTCTCCGTGAAACGTAAATTCTAAGGTTGGTATTTCAATTGTATCAAGATCCCATACCTTGATTTCAATAATGATGCCCATACATTTTGATATCTGGATATCTAATTCAGGTATTTCGGTGTGTGGTTGACTGTCGATGTAATGCAATACATGTTCATCAACAAGGTAACATATTGCTTCTTCCATATCCAATTCATCATTTCTATATTTGCTTCTTAAATCAAAGTCTGCAGGTGCGTCCATCAATCCTTCTATAACTTGACCATCAAATACTCTTACGATTGTTCCTTTTATAAATCCATTTGGCTCCATTTTATTTGGTAAAAAATAGACTAGCTATTTTTTAATTCGTTTTTATGGATCGTAACCGTCGTAACCGTCATATCCTACAGTTGTGTATCCGTCGTATATGAACGGTTCTATATTACCTTCATCTTCGTCTTTAATAGAACTAAGATCAGATAATCCATCAACTGATGGTGCGCCGTCACTTAGATCTACGTCACTACAAAATACTATGATGTATTCCGTATTTCCAACATGAAATATACTAGGTATTGCTACTTCAACTTCTTTTGGAAGATAGAATTCTATTACTATATGCTGGCAATACTTGTCATAACTAACGTTGACGTAATACCCGCCAGCAAGTGATGAGTCATAATACCATCCCACAAGAACTCGTCTTTTGAACTCCAATAAAAGTTCTTTCAGCTGTTCTTCTGTGAAGGTGGTTTCTATCCATACCCTGGCCGATTCACGTCCTATTCTTTCATGTATCGTTCCAATGAACTTTCCGCGATACCCAATTTTGTCTCCGCTTACAACACGTTCTCCGTAATATGTAACTTCTTCTTCAACAGACATTTTCGCTTTATTAAGTTTCATTCTTTATCGTTAAAATAATCCGTTTTAGCTTTTTGGTCAGTATAAAAGTAATGGATACTGTAATTTTTACTGTAGCTACTCTTGGAGCTATAGGCGCAGTTCTTTATTTGTATATCATGAGCAATGTCAAAGACTTGAAAGACAACTGGATGACTTACAGATGTAATCCTGCTTACATGCCTCTTGCAGGATTCGTTGGTCAAGACGTGTTCAAGAACTTCACTGATTGCACGATGAAAAGCTTCCAGGATTATTCAGGGTATGTCGTGGATCCCATCATGAGCCAGTTTTCTTTGATTGGCGACGTAGTTACAGATATTAATACATCTATGGATTCTATGCGTGGGATGATTTCAGATACGAGAAACGGATTTTTGGGTATCGTAGGTATGGTGTTTGGTAAGATAGAGAATTTGATGAGCCAGTTTCAGTATATCATTATTCGTATGCGCACATTGATGGCTCGTATTGTAGGTATTATGATGTCGTTTATTTACATATTTTATGTCGGCGAACAAACCGGTGAATCTGTTGCAAACGGTCCAATTGGACAAACTATTTCGTTCCTCTGTTTCCATCCAGACACCAAAATTGAAACGGCTTTACACGAAACAAAGAGCATCAAAGACATAGGACTAGGCACATCTTTGCGTAACTACCAAACAGTTACTTCCAAATACACAATTTCAGGTAAAGATGTTCCAATGTATAAATTAGGAAACGTAATTGTGAGCGGAGAACACCGAGTTTTATATCAATACTCATACATTAAGGTCAAGGATCATCCTGACGCTATTCGTGACGAAGATTGTGAAATTCTAGTTTGCTTGAATACAGACACTCATCGTATACTTATTGACGGTCGTGTGTTCATGGACTTTGTAGAAGATTACGACGACAAGCTACTTAAGTCAGCAAAGAACAAAATTGAACTTTACTACAACGGAAAATTAGACGAAACAAATACCATCAAAACACCTACTAAACTATTGCCTACCGGTTTCAATCGAGAAACATTAATTCCTCTGAAAAAGGGATACTCGCTTATTTCCAACGTAAAGATCGGTGACGAACTTGATAACGGAGACACTGTAAGAGGTATAGCTGTGCACGACGTTCACGGAGGATATTATGCAGAAATAGATTTGGGTATAAGTTCACATCCTTGTAACTGGATAATTGAAGACGGTAAGATTCGTATTGCCGAAACGTATGGCAACATCAATAAATGCGTAGACCGTAATTTGATGTTTAATTTAATTACAGAATCAGGAATGTATCCTGTAATGAGCACAACCGGAAACAGGTACATGGTTCTTGACGAAGTGCGAACTAGAATACCAATTTAAAATACCTTAATAAATCAGTGAGATGATGATTGTTATTTTAGCAACATGTGCATCCTTTTTGGCCATGTTTATTGCCATGGGACTTTCAAATTGGGAAACCGTGAAAGCAAATTGGAACGAATACAGATGCGATCCTCGGTACATGGCATTTTCGTCGTATGCTGATCCTAAAACATCTGCATCTGAAAACTTCACGTTCTGCTTGAATCAGGCTGCAGGAAGTGTTTGGGGAGTCGTTATAGATCAGTTCAACTCTTACTTTGGTGTCGTGAACAACTCTGTTTCAGATATGGTTGGACCGTTGAACGGGTTCCGGTCTGTAATGTCCAATATTCGTAATTTTATGCTTGAGTATACGAAACAAGCTCTTTCAAAAATAACACAAACAACAAGTTCATTTTCGTTCATCATCATCAAGATCCGCGATATACTTGAACGATTCGTAGCCGAAGGGTATATTGCAGCTTTTCTTGCTCAGACAGCTGTAGATTTCATATGGTCGTTCGTTATGTTATGCATCAATATCATTAAAGGGTTTGTTTACGCTCTTCTTGCTATTTCTATTATCCTTGCCCTGTTTCAACCAGCATTGTTAATATTAGCCATCTTGATTGCCGCCTTAATTGGAGCATCCGGATTTTAATCGCTTTCATAAAGTAATAAATGAACAAGACAGCATTAGTTTTGGCTTTTTTCCTCGCAGCCGTCCTCGCAGGATTATTTATGAGATTTAACTTCCAAGGCTTACCTTTAGCCCGTGAAGGATTTATGCAACAACCAGCAGGCATGCCATTGAACGCAGGCGGTATCGGTCCATACGATCAAGTCAATATCGGAGGCGGTATCTCAGGCTGGGCTTCGACTGAACCAAAAACCGGAGTTTCTCCATTACCTTCTCAATCTTTGGACACCAATAAACTCATGTTTTTAGTAGATAACAAAGTAGATAACGACTGCTGTCCTTCTGCTTTCAATACTGATAGCGGTTGTGTATGTTTATCTGACGACCAAAAGAGTTTAATGGCTTCTCGCGGCGGTAATCGGGCTTAAACAATTGTTCAATGTAAAATCTAAATGAACACATCAAAGATTTTTCAACAATTTGTTGATGATATCAAAAAAACATTTCCAACAGAAGAGCCGGGTTTAGATTTGGAAAAAGATGTAAAGTATTTTGAGACGTTATTCCCAAGCGCTCTCAAAATATTTCAGCGAGAAGACGGATTCTTCATTGAAGAAACCCGTAGAATGTTCGGAGTCAATATGACCGATTTATGGTTAAGAGCAGGAGATGCAAAGGAACTGTTCTGGAAACACATGCAGGCTTGTTTAGTTGGTGCATTTATGCATGGCGACATCAAAGAAAAAATTGGACCTATGATTGATGTAATAAAGAAAGTTCTTGCAGGTTCAGGTCACCAAACTGATGAAATATCTAAATTATTGGAAGACAAGAACAGCGAAGGCCACTTCAAGAAGATTCTAGATTATGTCATGGACACACGTATTGCCAAAGTGTTCATGCAAGTCGTAGAAGAAATAGATATTAAAGACCTTGAATTGAACTTTGAAAATCCTCATGAAATTTTAGAGATAGTCAAGAACCCAGAACACCCAACTATGCAACGCGTCATACGCAAGATCCAACTTATTGTGAAGGATAAAATCCAGAAAGGAAACTTGACCCAACAACAAATTTTACGAGAGATTGAAGGTATCAAAGCAAAAATTACATCTACATTTGGAAACGTGTTCAACGAAATGTTAGGAGGAGGTGCACAAACTGAAATTCCATCCGAAGTAATGATGGGAAATTCGCCGGAAGCACGACGTCAACGAATGTTGGCACGTCTACAGAAGAAACAACGGGAGAAAAACTTACGATAAAAGTAAGATGGCCGATACAATTTGGTTCAAGGACCCTGCTATTTTGTTTTCACACGATACGTGGAGTCAATTTGTTCCTACTAAAGCTATGACTACAGCCCAAGCTTTGAATTCCGTAGTAAGATTTTCAGTTTACTTCTCGGTTATTTTGTTCTTGGCCACACAGAAGTCGGGATATTTACTTGCTATTCCAGCCGTGATGGCTGCATCTATAGCTTTATTTAGTCTCTTCCCTCACGGAAAAGTTCTCGAAGCTTTCAAGGCCGCAGTCAGCGGAAAACAGTACACTATGCCTACGCCCGCCAATCCGTTCATGAATCCTCTTTTAACGGAAATCCAAGACAATCCTAATCGTCCCGACGCAGCTCCAATTACAAGATCTGATGTGAAGGCAGGTATCTTCAAGGCTTTCCAGAAGACATCTGATTTGTACATGGACACATCTGACTTGTTTGACCAAGCACGAGCTATGGTCAACTACCACACCTTACAATCGGCCACTATTCCTAACGACCAAGACGGATTTCTTAAATGGTTAGCTAAAGGATACGACGCACCTGATTACTCTTCTGCGTTCCCTGCTAGAAACGCCAAGATGCAAAGCGAAGGTTACGCTCCAGCAGCCGGCTCAGTGACGGGACTTCCCCCTACGACGACGAGTAAGCCCCCTGGAACGGAACCGTCTGGTCCTCTTCCCGCCCGATCTTCCTCCAAATAATAACTTCTTGAGTTCTTCCTTTGTCATTTCGCCATCAGCTTTAGCCTTTTTATTACCGTGAACTTCAAAGTGAGGGAAAGACGATACGTTCATTTCTGAAGGAACGTCTCCACTCTCAATGCGATAAAAGTCCACTGAAGGAACTTCTTTCTCGAGTTCCTTCCATGGTTCTTGCATACGAACACAGTGACCGCAAGTTGTCATGTAAAAGAATACTGCAATAGGTTTGCCAGACTTGATTGCCTTTTTCAGTTCAGTGCCGTCCACATCCTTCATTTAATTCTTAGATGACAACAAAATGGGGGATAATCTCAAGAACAACTGGGCCGGATACTTGAACGCAGTAAATGGAAGTAAAGTTCCTTCCTCTTCTATGCCAGTTCCTTACCTAACAACTGATCCAAATTATGGAACTTCTGGATTTCTTGATATTGCAGTCCGGGATCCACAAATCCAAGCACGATACGATGCGATGTCGGGTTCATGGGCTGGAATTACTGCAACTGAAGCAGCTATAAAAAACGGGATATTCAAAGCCGATTCAATGCCAATAGTCCAGAAAAACAACACCAACAATAAATAAATGTCAGCGGAAATCGTGAACATCATGCTCACTTTGAGAAACCAAATCAAGATTTATCACTGGGAAACAATGTCGTTTTCCCGTCATAAAGCCACCGATAAGTTGGTAGATAAACTAGATGATGCGATCGATACCTTTGTGGAAGTGTATATTGGAAAATACGGAAGACCGAACCTCACTTCCAAAACGGGTCGTATTCAATTACGTAATTACAATGACGAAGAAGCACCTGCTTTATTGCAAGAAGCAGTTGACTGGATGAGTGAAAAATTACCAAAGTTACTGAAACCAAGCGATACTGATCTCTTGAACATTCGCGACGAAATACTGGGTCATCTGAACCAGACAATCTACCTTTTTTCGTTCCACTAAATGTTTCATTGAAAGGTGGTGCAATCTACAATACCTGGCTTTTTTGGAGTACAATACTTGATGATATCAAAATACGATATTGTTTTATACACCGGACTACAACCATATGCGGTCTCGATAGGGTTGTAGTTGCTGGCTACGTTGCCAGGATACTCAACTTTTGTGGCTTTTGCTTGAGCAATAACTCTTACTTGATTCGTGTGTCCAGCTGCACTGTTCATTTGTTTTTGGTCACGATTCTTAATTTCCGCTTGACCGGAACTTCATCTTTATGTCTTGGTGCCTTACCTTTGAGTTCTTCAAAAGTCTGACGCGCCTGTTCTACGGGCAAATCCCGGTAAACCATCTCCAGTTTCAATTTGAGGAGTCTGTCCAT
>Ga0214172_1000183_pt1 | contig 33392 bp, 23 predicted proteins | sample TroBogEpilimnion_29_FD_153010 | JGI IMG/M metagenome (GOLD analysis project Ga0214172, IMG submission 153010) | Freshwater microbial communities from Trout Bog Lake, WI - 12JUL2007 epilimnion | ecosystem: Environmental > Aquatic > Freshwater > Lake > Epilimnion/Euphotic zone | place: Trout Bog...
TCGCGGCCGGTGATACCGAGCCGCACGACCGGCTGTTCGGAGTTCGTGTCCACCACGCCGACGGAAAGAGTGTAGTCACCCGGCGGCAGGTTAGCGGGCAGGTTGATGCTGTCGGTGACCTCATTCACCGGTCCAGGCGGCAGGTCTTTTGGCATTTTGAGAAATTCCGGGGTGAATAGTTCAATCGAGCCGGGCAGCCAGTGGTTTACCGTCGTCGGGCTGACAAAGACCTTTTGATATCCGCTCGCGTTACCCAGCCGATAAGCCACGCGATAGGGCTGATAGCAAGGCGCGCAACCGACATTCTGCCACTTGGTTGAAATGTTGAACTCGCTTCCGGCTTTCGCCTGTGCCGGATGCGTCACTTCATCCAGAACCAATCGGTAGCCTAGCCGCCGCAGAAAACGCGCGAGCTCATCCTGAAAATTCTTGTCGGCGGGCAGTTTGGCCGACTTGCCGTTGAAGTAGCTACCATGCAGCGCCAGCCCGTAGTTGAAGATCCAGCGCAAGGGCCACTTTTTCTCAACAAAATCATCCATTGTCTCGCCCGGGATCTCGTAGGCAATGGGCGCGGTCTTCCAAGCATCCTGGACATAAGGCTTGGCAATCTGGTGCGGAAGCTCTTTCATTGCATTCCATGTCGGCGAAAAAGTGCCCAGGTCGCCGAAAGAGTCACCCCGCAGCCCCGCGCCGCGCTGGGTGCCGTAGGATGTGTAAGCTTCCGCCCCGAGAATCATCAATACCGGTGTTTTCCTGAAAGCCTGCAAATAAGCGTCAATCACCTTTCGGCAGTTTTCCGGAGCGGGCATCTTGCCAAGCTTGGAATGGGAAATGTGCCACTCACCCCACCAGCCCAGCGATCCCAAGTCCACATGGTCGAGGTCGGGATGACCGTCGTAGCGCTCGCCGAGGCGCTTGATCAAATCGAGTTGCAGATTCAAAGTGACGGGATCGTCAAAATCGGGAACCGGGAACACCGGACCGCTGTTGGCGTATTCTATCAAAATTTCGCGGCCGGCGGTCTTGAGCCAAGCTGGGGTGTAGGAATGATGCTGGTCAGGGGTGCAGCACATGACCCGGAATGCCAGTTTTTGGCCGGACTCGCGCGCTTCTTTCAGGGCGGCTTCCAACAAGTTCGTGTTGAGCATTCCGCGCTGCGGTTCAACGGCGCCCCAGCTCCACCGGCAATAATAGACCGTCGAAGGAATCCAGTCCGGCAGGTTCTTGTCCGCTTTGCTGGCGCAATGAAAGGTCTCCCAACCCATGCCCGGATTCTTCAGCAATTCGCTGGTGACCTCCGGCTTCACGACGAACTGCGACTGATCCGCGAAAACATTTCCCGCGAGACAAGCAAGGCACACAAAACCCGCGCACCACCACTTCGGCGACGGAACCGGCCGGCCGTGGATTCGTTTCAGCCAGTTAGACAAAAAGATCGTTTGCATTCAGAAAATCTACCAGCTGCGCTGGCTCATGGTAACTATCCCAAAGTAGGGGGCGCCTCCTTGGCCCAATCGGGCCAATCGCGTGCAATCGCCCCACCCAAAGCGATTGCACGCGGCAGAGCGCGTGGGTTGATTTTTCAACACCCCTCCTTTAGGATAGTTCTCATTCCGCAGCCCGGTGATATAGTTTCCCCGATGCACTTTCCACTACGCTTTTCCGGTTTTGTTAAATCGAAACCTTCCTTTGTCGTCGCAATTTTGCTGACTGCCGGAACTGCAGGCCTGACCCGCGCTGCGAATCTTTCCAAGTGGATGCCGCTGCAAGAGCCTTCAAACGGCGGACACACCACGTGCGTCTCCATTTCCCCTTACGATTCCAAACGTGTGCTAGCCGGCGGCGACATTCTGGGCATCGCACTCTCGACCGACGGCGGTTCCACCTGGCAGGGGACCTATGGATTGAGCTGCTGGGAAATCGCGAGCTTCACCTGGCATCCGACCGACTCCAACACCGTCTGGGCCGCTGTCATGGGCGGACCTTATGTCAGCCGCGATGGCGGAACCAACTGGACGCTCTCGCGCAACGGTTTTCCGGCCGTATCCTATGGCAATTATTCCGCCCCCATCCAAAAGATTTTATTTGATCCGGGTAATCCCAGCCGCCTGCTGGCCTTTGGTGGCAACCGTCGCGGATATGGTTCATGGGGCCAATCCGGCGGCGTCTGGCAAAGTGTTGACAGCGGCACCAACTGGGCCTTGTTGAGCACGATTCTGTCCGGCGGCAACATCATGAACGTGACCTATGCTGGCGGAAGTTCCAATCGAATCTATGCGGCAGTGGACAATTACGGGGTGGTGGTGAGCGAGGATGGCGGCACGAACTGGACACCCCGCAACAACGGCCTGCCGACGACGAACGACATTACGGACATCGCCGCTTATCCGGGTCAGCCGAATACTGCAGTGGTCGCCGTCTATCGGTATCCCATTCAAGGTGGAGTGAATTATGCCTCCGGCGGCATCTGGTGGACGACTAACGGCGGCACCAACTGGTCCGCCTGCAATAATGGGATTCCCCAAAACACGAACACCAGCGCCAACGCCGCCGCTAATGTCACAGCGATGGGCGCCGTGGCCATTGCGCCCACGAATCCCCAAAAATGGGCCACCAGCGACAAGGCTTACAACGATTCTGGCGTTTACCTCACCAGCAACTCTGGCGCGAACTGGACAAAGAATAGTCCTACGGCTCTAAAGTTGGCCGATGGTTTCAATTTCGATGTGATTACGTTCGACCCAAATAATGCCAACATCCTCTTTGTGTGCGGTGGCGACGCCATTCTGCGCTCCACCAACGGCGGCACCACTTGGACCAATGTCACCTTGTTTCAGACCAACAGCACCTATAGGCGCGGGACCGGCTTCAGCGGCTGGGTTGCCTTGCGGTTGGTTTTCCATCCCACCAAGCGCGGCTGCGCCCTGTTCGCCGGCATGGACGACGGTTACGGCTGGCACTCCGAAGACGGACTGGTTACTTGGGCCCGGGACGGCGTCGGTCTGCCAACATGGGGAGGCGCTGCGGACATTGATATGACCACCAACAACTGGGTGTTCATGAATTGTGGGCAGGCGGGCACGTTCGGCGGCATCGCCCGCAGCCAGAACGGTGGCACCAATTTCACGATGCTTTACGGAGCGACCTATGGCTTGCCCAACCAAAATGCCGCCGCGCAGCCCGGAGGCATCTTCTGCTTCCCTGACAATCCGACCAACGTCTGGGCCGTGGTCGGCAGCCAGCTCTATGGCTCCACGAACGCCGGGAATAGTTGGTCCGCCCTAACGGCGGGGTCAACCCCCCAATTCATCGCCGGATTCGTTACCAATGGAACGCGGACGGTTTATGCCACATGCAGCGATGGAGTTTATCAGGTTGCTAATGGCGCTGGCGCCTTCACTAAAATGAGCGGCTCTCCAACCTCGGCCGCTCGCGTAACGGTGGATTCCTGGGGCCGGTTGTATGTCTTGCCGTGGCGTCAAAGCAACGGCGGCGTGTGGCGCTATGCGAACAACACCTGGACGCGCATTACCACGAACAAATATCTCCAAGACATTGCGGTGGATCCGGTCAATCCCCAGCGGATGATGGCCGTCAGCAGCGACGATCCTTACTATGACTCCAGTTACGCCTCGGGTATCTGGACCAGCGAGGATGACGGCGTGACCTGGCAACAACAGAACACTGGGCTGGCGGATCTCCGCGTCAAAACCGTCGCGGTGTGCCCTTATGACCCTGATTTGTGGATTGTCGGCACCGACGGCCGGGGTTATTTTGTTGCGCGGTGGGCACCCACCCAGGTTGTTGCGCAACGCACTAACTCGGTTGTGACATGGAACATCCTCGGCCCGCCCAACCAGACCGCGGTGCTGCAATCCTCCGCCAACCTGACGACCTGGCAACCCATCGCCACGAACCAAATGCCCCCGCTCGGTTGGCAATTCAGTGTGACCCCTACCAACGGCGCAAACTTCTATCGGGTTAGCACCGGGCCCTGAAGGTGTTGGGGGAGTTAGCGCGAGAAAAGATATGCAGGAGCTTTTCAGCAACCTTGCTGCAGCAGTAAATCTCTGGGATGGAAAGTCAAAAACAGCCATCACAGTTCGCTGTTCAATTCCCAACAGCTGACCCGCCAGCAGTCTGGTTAAAAGTCACAAGGGACTATGGCGAATTCCGGGGTCTGCTGGTGGCTTTTTCAAAATCCTCGACATCGAATTCTAAAATTTGCGCCAGCGACTTCAACTGCTGACTGTCAGGTTGCCAAACGTTGCTTTCCAATGCGTAAACCAAAGATGTTGCAATACCCATTTTCGCTGCCACGTGGCTAGGTGCGAGATTCTTCGCAATCCGTTTGACTTTGCCAATGCTCACGTCGCCAGTTGCGGCTGGTTAGCACTCCACGAAGCCCACCTGCAAGCCCTTGTTTTTTGGGGTGGATAGCCGCACCGCACCCCAGCCATGAATGGTTCGTTTACTTCTTCACGGGCGAGTTGTTCGCCAGCAATTCTAATTCAAGGTTTCAGCGTTCTGGCAGCAAGGCGAGCAGTTTTGCTTTCACATGTTCCCCAGCTTGTTGTGGGTCATAAATAATTCCTGCCCGAAGCAGTTGATTCATGTCCGAACAAAATCCACGGTCGGCCAGGTGCCCGTCCAGCAGTTCAACAAATTCGGATCGTCCGGCCACGCTGCCTTCCAATTTGAGATAATGCTGAAACGATTCAATGATCCGGGCGGGAACCACCGCCGGCTGGGCCAGCGTCAGCGCCCAATGCAAATCGAATAAATCCCGGCCCCGCCGACGCTGAAACAAGGCCCGCATTTTTGTTCCCAGCATTTCATGGATGTCATAGCCGCTGACCTGGGTGCTGACCGCCGCATCCCGGAACGGAAATGCAAACGGGATTTTAATCACGGGGAGATGCGGCGTGCGCTCGGTGACATTGGCCTCCACCACAATTTCCAGGTTCGTTCCCGGTTCCATCAGGGAGGGAATCGCGTAAGTCATCCGCAGCACCCGCGACGGTTTCACCGTGTTGCGGATGGCCAGTTTGAGGTCATCCCACACTGACTGTTTCGGAGTTCCCAGCACACCGCTCAAAACGCGATTGAGCGCCCGGCGAATGTGCCCCTCCGGCCGATCACCGACCACGACCAGATCAATGTCCTCGCTGTAACGCGCGGCCGGCGCGAGCTGAACCTTGTGCAGCAACGTGCCGCCGCGCATGGCCATCTGGCCCTGCAAAAATGAATCCTCGAACAACGCAACCATCGTCTGGCACAGCAATAAATCCTGCTCGACCTGACGTTGGCTCGGCCAGGGAACCGCCGCTTGATGAGCCAGGACATCCCGGCGGGTCAGTGAAATCATAGTTCGCCTGAATTGTTAAGAACCTGCCAGCGCTCGACCACCGGCGCCGTTGTGTTGCCAGCCTTCGCCGGGGCCAGTGGAACCAAAGCAAGTTGCGGCGGCAACCAGTCATGGATGACCGCGGCCAATTTTTTATTGCCAGCCGTCTCGATGATATAACCCAGCCGTTGGGCGGTTGCCGGTTCGTTTTCAGCTTCCAGCATGCGTTTAAGTTCGGAGCCACCCAGCAGCGGCAGCAATGGCGTGAGGGTTTCAACCGCACGCCCAATCCCCCCGATGCGCGAAGCATACCGGACCAGATCAAACGCCGTGGCTTCGGGCGTGCTTACCCGCGTCGGGGCGAAAGCGTTCGCCAGCGGTTGCGTCGGCGTTTGTGCAATCCCGCGTTTGACGAAAAACCGAACCCGCAGGCGTCCGACTTCAATCTCGCGCCGGGAACCGTCCGTCATCACTTGCGTCACTTGCAGTGCTTGCGGATTGGAACCGTAGATGCCGGCCGCCGATTGAAGTGCCAGATAATAGGGATGCCCCAGCCAGCTAAAATAGTCGTCGAGCCACCAGGCAACCGGGGGCGCTCCCATCGAGCGATGCTCCGGGCTGACAATCAGGAAAAATTGCTGCAACCGCGAAACCCTGACCACCAGACTGCCCAGCCGGCGCAACTGATTCTTTGCCGCTGTGACGGACAAGCCCGTTTCCTTGACCAGATCAGCCATCGGGAAAGCCACATGACCCGCCGCCAGTCGCGCGTCAATAAACGCAGCCGCAGCGCCATATTGCCGAATCTTTTTAGCGTTCTCTTCCATTATTCAGTATGCAAATTGTAGTGTCATACGCTCCAATGTGCAAATGATTAAAAAATTGCTTGGAATGCCGCTAAAATATGGTTGACACTTGTATTCTTTGTGATACGGTGTAAGAAATATGGGATTCATTGAGTTTCCATTCATCGAAGTGCCGGAAGATTTACGCAAGATTGTTGGCGAGCCGACGCCCGGCACGCGCGCCTACCGCCGGGAGGGGACACACGCGGAATGCGGCCAGTGGATTGAAGACCTCGGCTTGCATTACAAGGGAGATGTCGGAATTTCACCCGCCGGCGTCACCATGTTCGTGCCCGTCCAACGGGCGGCGGTCCACAAACGCATCAAGGAAGGCAAGCTGACCGCCTTCTTCTTTTACATCTCCCACGTTGAAAGCACGTTCTTCGGCACCAAGCGCAAAGTCAAAATGCGTCCCTACATTCTGTTGTCCCTGAGCGAATGCAAGGCGTGGGTGGCGGAAATGAAACGCCGGATGGGCTATGTGGATGAGTCGGGCGAAAGCCTGATGGAACAGCGAAAAAAGCTGCAACCGGCGGCGCTGGCAGATGAGCCAAAAACCGCGCAGGAGGCCGTGGCCGCCCTGAACTTTGCCGCCACCGACCCGGAAAACAAGCGGGATCGGAAGGTGCGATATGCGGACGACGAATTTGACCGCGCGAATCGGCACCAGGATATGTTTCTCCTGCTGGCGGAAGCGATGGCGGCGATGGCGTCCGACAAAACAACGGCTGAATTTTATCGGCAGCGACTGGAACGAGGAATGGAATGGGATAAAAACGAAAAGCGCTGGAAATGGAAGGACGCAGATGAACCCGCAAAATGAATTTAATGACCGGTTGATCCGGTTTCCGGAATTGGAGAAGATTTTTGGCGTCTGCAAGCGGACGCTGAGACGACGGGCGGAAACCGGTGAGTTGCCACCGTTGCGGCGGATTGGCCGCGCGGTGGGAATGCTCGAAAGCCAGGTCAAAGCGTATTTTCAAAAGTTGAGTCAACCAAGTTAATCGAAAGGAGAAAGATGATTGCTTATATTTATCGGCCAAAACGCCAGCGCAACGGCAAGCTGGTTTCCAGCCGGATTTGGCGGGCGCGGCTGAAATTAAACGGCGACGTTAAGGCGCGGGATATTTCGCTGAACTGCGCCGACAAGCAAACCGCCGAACAAAAATTGCGGGACAGCATCCGCGACCAGGAACGCGAATCGGTGGGCTTGCTGGCACCGTCGGCGCAACGCAAAACATTTCAAAGCCCGCTGGCGGAACTCGTGGGCGGTTACGTTGCGGATTTGAAGGCGTTGGGACGTTCCGCCGATCATGTCCGCCACGTGGACAAACGGCTGCTGCGGCTCATTCGGGAATGCAAATGGCAAAATCTCCGCGAGGTGACGGCGGATTCATTTCTGCGCTGGCGGGCGGAACAAAAACAGGCCCCCAAAACCATCAATGAATATCAGGCGGCGTTGTCGGCGCTATTCACTTGGTTGCGCAAGCAAAACCGTGTGGCGGCCAATCCGTTTGAAATCGTCAGCAAAGTGGATACGCGCGGCAAGGAGAGTTTCCACCGCCGGGCCTTGAATGACGATGAAGCCCGGCAATTGCTGGCCGGCCCGCGCCGATCGCTGTATCTGCTCGCGCTGCACACCGGATTACGGCGCGGTGAAATCAATGCGTTGCGTTGGGGTGATTTGCATTTGGACGTGGCCAATCCGTTTTATGCCGTTCCAGTGGCAAAGAGCAAGAGCCGCAAGGAACAACCGCGCCCATTGCATCCCGAACTGGTGAGGGAATTACAGGCGATGAAATCCGCCGAAAAAGTGACGCCGGATACTTTGGTGTTTCCCGAACAAGTTCCGGCGATGAAAGTGATCCGCGCTGACTTCAAGACCGCAGGCATTCCGCTGGTGGACGAACGCGGGCATCGGGTGGACTTCCATGCTTTGCGAATGACCTACATCACGCGCCTGCAACGGGCGGGCGTTTCGCCGCGTGAAGCGATGGAATTGGCGCGTCACAGCGATATGCGCCTGACGATGAAAACCTACACAGACGCGGCGCAACTACCATTGGCGACAACCGTCCGGGGACTTCCCGCGTTTGATGACTCACACATAGACTCACAAACTTTAGTCGCCGACCGTCCTGCCGTGTCACCTGCCGTCACCGGTTTGAAGTCCATAAAAGTAGGTGAAACCATTGGAAACATTAATGAAAGTCATGGCTTGACTCCGGCTGTCGCAATCTGTCACTCTGAACAAACAAACGGTGATTGGGGGTTCGAATCCCCCTCTCTCCGCCACTTTCAAAAAGTCAAGCTGGTGTCCCTATTCTCTAGAACCCCTCGCCCACCGACGGCGGCTTCCAGACAAGACGCAAGACCACTTGCTCAACGCTGATCGAAATAATCCGGCCAGCTTGTGGGTGCTCGAGGGCGGTGGTTCATCGATTTTTTGGGCCGCACGATCCAGCACCTACTGGATGTGGACATCCAATTGACGGCGGAAGGAAGGGGCGACCACTTAGCCGTCGCTTTCGTAAGTCAGGATGGGCATGCCATGCTGGATGCTGAGCGGCTTGAGAATGGCCTCGGAGACCCGGAACGGCAGACAGTTGAACGGCCGATGACCATTAAACTGTCGTAACCATCACGGTCGGCCTCCAACCCCTTGCCGACGGTGGGAACCACTTCGCCGCACACGCCAAGCGGATCCCTCTTTGGTTCGCCGACGGACCTGGATCACGTTTTTGATTTGCTCGAACAATGATTCCAAGTCCCGCCAGGAACCCTCGGAGAGCGGGGTTGAGGATTGGGTAACCAACCTGCCAGCCGCAAAAAAGTTCAAAGGGTTTGTGTCTTCGTGTCTTCATGGTAAATTTTTGCGCGATGAAGCGACGTTTTATTTTCTGTCTGGTGGTGTTGGCGCTCCTGCTCAATCTGGCGGTGGGTGCGAAGCTCTACCTTTCCGCCGCGCAGGCGGGGACGCCGGCGGATAATCCGCAGGCGAACCTCCTGATCTTCAACGATGCCATCCAGAAAATCCGCCGGGAATATGTGGATGGCACGAATCTGACGTATCAGCAGCTCGTTTATGCCGCGCTCAAGGGCGCGGTGAGCAAGTTGGACCCGCACAGCGAATTCCTGGATGCGGAGTCCTTCCAGCAATTGCAGGATGACACGGAAGGCCAGTTCGGCGGCCTTGGGCTGGTGGTGGCGATGCGCGAAGGACGCATCACTGTCATCGCGCCGATGGAGGATACACCGGGATCGCGCGCGGGCATTTTGAGCGGCGATTGCATCACGCAGGTCGAAGGCCATGACGTGACTGGCCAGCCGCTGGGGGAGGTGGTCAAATTATTGCGCGGCGAACCCGGTTCGGCGGTGACCCTCTCTGTGGTGCGTCCGTCCACGGGTGCCAAAAAGAATTATACGCTTCAGCGCGCTATTATCCAGATGCAGATGGTCAAGGATATCCACGGCAAAAAAGAGTTTCCGCTGGATGATAACCGAATCGGCTATGTACGCATCACCCAGTTCGGCGACAGTACGGCGGATGATTTGGAAGCCGCGCTCGGAAAACTCCGGCAGCAGGGCGTGCGCGGCCTGGTGCTGGACTTGCGCTGGAATCCGGGCGGCTTGCTGGAGCAGGCAGTCGGCGTGTGCCAGAAATTTCTGCCGCGCGGCCAACTGGTGGTTTCCACCGAAGGGCGGCGCGTGCTGGAAAAATATTATGCGCAGGGCGGCGGCGATGAATTAAAAAACCTGCCCATCGTGGTGCTGGTCAATCTCGGCAGCGCGAGCGCGGCGGAAATCGTCACCGGGTGCCTGCAGGATTTGCACCGCGCCGTCGTGCTCGGCGAGAAGACGTTCGGCAAGGGCTCCGTCCAGACGATTTTCCCGCTTGAGGACGGCTCGGCGTTGAAGTTGACGGTGGCGAAATATTACACGCCCAGCCACAAGGTGATTCATCAGCACGGCATCACCCCGGATATTCTGGTGCCGTTGAGTGATGCCGACGAGGCAGCGCTGCTGCTTAAGCGCGCGCCGGGCGGTTTGGATGGATTGACGCCGGGGATGCGTTCGCACGTGGATGACATTCGGGACGAGCAGCTGGATCGGGCCGAGGATTTGCTCAAGGGCCTGATGCTGTATGACAAGCTAATGGGCGGTGCGGCGGCGAAGCAGGTCGCAGCAAAATGATGGGTGCGATGAATCCTGAACCGGCCACTTCGCCGACTCCTGCCACGATTCCCGATATAACGCTATGACCCTCCTTGCCCTCGAAACTTCCTGTGACGAAACCAGTGCCGCCATCGTGCGCGAGGGGAGGATTCTGGCCAACGTCGTTACTTCGCAGATTGCCTTGCACGCGGAATACGGCGGCGTGGTGCCGGAACTGGCCGCGCGTGAGCACCTGCGAAACCTGCTGCCCGTCGCGCGCGCCGCGCTCCGCGAGGCGGGTGTCGTCGTCGGGCAACTCGATGCGGTGGCGGCCACGCAGGGGCCGGGGCTGCCCAATGCACTGCTCGTGGGGCTCAAGGCCGCCCAGGCGGTGGCGTTTGCGTTGAACAAGCCGTTCATCGGCATCAACCATCACGAGGCGCATTTGTATTCGCCCTGGATTTCGGGCGAAACGCGGACGGCAGATTTTCCCCGGTTTCAACCCAACGTCTCGCTCATCGTCAGCGGCGGGCACACGCTGCTCGTGCTGGTGAAAGCGGAGTTGCAGCATCGCGTGCTGGGCGGGACGATTGATGACGCGGCGGGCGAATGTTTTGACAAGACCGGCAAACTCATGGGGCTGCCCTATCCCGCCGGCCCGGTGATTGACCGGCTGGCTGAGCAGGGGAACCCCAAAGCGTTTGATTTTCCGCGCCCGCTCCTGAATGACGCGAACGACGACTTCAGCTTCAGCGGCCTGAAAACCTCCGTGCGCTATTTCATCCGTGACCATCCCGCGTTGCTCGAGGATCGCCAACAGGTTTGCGACCTGTGCGCCAGTGTGCAGGCGGCCATCATCGAGGTGCTGGTGAAGAAAACCCTTCGGGCGGCCAGGCGCGAAGGCGTCCGCTGCGTGACCGCTTCCGGCGGCGTGACGTGCAACCGCGCCTTGCGCCGCGAACTGGAAAGCGCCTGCCAGAAAAACGGCCTGACCCTGCGGCTCGCCGAGCCGTCCCTGTGTACCGACAATGCCGCGATGATCGGTGTGCTGGCGGAACGAAAACTCCTGGCGCAGACGCCGCTGCCGCCGCTGGACACGGAAATCCAGCCCGGCTGGGCTTTGGCGTGACCGAGGCCACCCGTTTTGCCCGCCGGCCGGTTGTAGGAAATTCTTTACTCTTTTTTTTCAAATCCCCATCGTATGAGCGTGTTGACCGAAAGTGATTCACGGGTCGATCTGGTCGCCAGTGTGCCGGACGCCCCGTGCCCCAATGATTTTTTTCCGAGGTTTGAGGCCGCCTTAAAGCGTTCTCAGGATTACCTGCTGTCCGAGCAGAAGCCGGAGGGCTACTGGGTGGGGGAACTCATGGTGGATTCCACGCTGGTATCGGACACCGTGGCCTATCATCACTGGAACGGCAAGGTGGACCCGGAATGGCAGCGCAAGGCGGTCAATCACATCTTGGGCATGCAGTTGCCGGATGGCGGCTGGAACATCTACCACGGCGGACCGTCGGAAGTGAACGCCACCATCAAGGCCTATCTCGCGCTCAAGCTCGCCGGGGTATCGGTGAAGGATCCGCGCATGCTCAAGGCGCGCGAAGTGGCGCTGCATTTCGGCGGTGTGCCCCGCATGAACACCTTTTCCAAACTGTATCTCGCGCTCATCGGCCTGTTCCCGTGGGAATATGTCCCGACGATCCCGTGCGAAGTGATGTTCATCGGCAAATGGTTCCATGTGAATTTCTGGGACATGAGCAACTGGTCGCGCGGGATGATCGTGCCGCTGGCCATCATCAACCATTTCAAGCCGACGCACCCCGTGTCGGTGAATCTGGACGAGCTGTATCCTGATGGCGTTCACGAACGCGATCTGGCGCTGGCACCCGACCCGGAACGGATATCGCTCCGCAATTTTTTCCTGTGGCTCGACCGGCTGCACAAGCTCGCAGAATGGTTTGCGGAACACGGCATTCATCCGTTCCGCAAAACCGCCCTGAAGAAGTGCGAGCAGTGGATGCTCGAACGTTTCGAGGGCAGCGACGGGCTGGCTGCCATTTTTCCGGCGATGCTCAATTCGCTCATCGCGCTCAAGGCGCTGGGCTACCCCGATTACCATCCCCAGGTGGTTCGCGCCGCGCGTGAACTCAAGCAGCTCGAACACGAGACGGCCGATAGCGTGCGCATCGAGCCCTGTTTCTCGCCGGTGTGGGACACGGCCATCGTCGCCATCTGCCTGCGCGAATCGGGGGTTCCGGAAGACCATCCCGCGATGAAAAAATGCGCCGAGTGGCTGATGGAAAAGGAGATTCGTTTCGCCGGGGACTGGGTCCATAAAAATCCCGCCAAGGTCGAACCGAGCGGCTGGGTCTTTGAATACAACAACAAATGGAATCCTGATGTGGACGACACGGCCATGGTGCTGCTCGCCCTGCGCCTGATCGCCACGGACAATCCTGCCAAGCGCGATGAATGTTTCCGGCGCGGCCTGAAATGGATGATGACCTTCCAGTGCCGGGATGGCGGCTGGGCGGCGTTCGACAAGGATTGCACCAAGAATATTTTGGAGAAGGTTCCGTTCGCCGATCACAATGCCATGCTTGATCCTGAGTGCGCCGACATCACCGCGCGCATTCTGGAATTGCTCGGCTATGAGGGCTGGGACAACAACCATTATCAGATCAAGGATGCACTGGCCTACGTTAAGGCGCAGCAGGAGGAGGATGGCTCGTGGTATGGTCGCTGGGGGGTGAATTACATTTACGGCACCTGGCAGGTGCTGCGCGGTATGCGCGCCATGAACCTCAACATGGAGGAAGCCTGGCTCCAGCGCGGCGGCGCGTGGCTGGAAAGCGTTCAGCACGAGGACGGCGGCTGGGGCGAACGCTGCAACACCTACGATGATCCCGTGTTCAAAGGGCAGGGGCCGAGCACCGCATCGCAAACCGCGTGGGCCGTCATGGGCTTGTGCGCGTTTGATGATCCGGAGAATCCCGTGCTCAAACGGGGCATTGAGTATCTCTATCGCACGCAGAACGCCGATGGCTCGTGGACGGAAGCCGAGACGACCGGCACCGGCTTTCCCAAAGTGTTTTATCTGAAATACGACATGTATCGCAACGCCTGGCCGCTCTTGGCGCTGGGAACCTACCGGCAAATCTGCAAACGCGCCGCCGCTAAGAAAAACGGAGCCTCCCGATAAATTATGGGCTGGCTGCACAAACGCGTCGTGCGTCCGCTCCTGTTCCGCCAGGATTCTGAAATCGCGCATAACAAGGCGGTGCAGGCCCTCGCCCGTGTCAGCAGGAGTTCCTTCGCGTGTTCGGCCGTCAAAGCTCTTTATGGGGCGCCGGATTTGCCCGCGCAAGCGTTCGGTCTCCGATTTCCCAATCCCGTCGGCCTGGCGGCAGGCATGGATAAACACGCGGCCGCCGTGCCTGGTTGGGCCGCGCTGGGGTTTGGGTTCGCCGAGCTCGGCGGCGTGACGTGGCACGCCCAGCCCGGCAATCCGCCGCCGCGGATGTTCCGTGCCATTCCTGACGAGGCCGTCATCAATCGCATGGGCTTTAATAATTCTGGCGCCGAAGCCGTCGCGCAAAAGCTTGCCGCGTGGAAGCAGTCCGGTCGCTGGCCGGATCATCCGGTCGGAATTAATCTCGGCAAATCCAAAATCACCCCGCTGGAAAATGCCGCCGAGGACTACGCCAATTCCTTTCGCGTGCTGCGCGACCTCGCGGATTTCTTCGTCGTCAACGTCAGCTCGCCGAACACGCCGAACCTGCGGCAGTTGCAGGACAAGGCCGCCTTGGACGAGATTTTTTCCGCACTGCAGGCCCATAATGCGTCCCGCAAACCCATTCTGGTCAAGGTCGCCCCCGATCTGACCTTTGAGGCGCTGGACGAAATTCTCGAACTGGTCGCGCCGCGCCAGATCGCGGGCATCGTGGCCACGAATACCACCATTGCCCGCCCCCCGACGGATAATGCGAAGCTGCAACAGATTTACGCCGAGACCGGCGGCTTGAGTGGCCGCCCGCTCCGGGCGCGCAGCACGGAGATTGTCCGGCACCTTTACCAGCAGACCCGCGGCAAAGTTCCTATCATTGGTGTGGGCGGTATTTTCACCGCGGCCGATGCCTGGGAAAAGCTCGCCGCTGGTGCCTCGCTCGTGCAGGTTTACACCGGCATGGTCTATGAAGGGCCGGGCATCGCCAAAAACATCGTGCGCGGCTTGGTGCAACGGATGGAACGCGAAGGCATTCACGATTTGCAGTCAGTGATTGGCTCGGCCCGCTGATTTTTTATCCCGCTGGCGGGTGTTTTTTCCCTGACATCCGGTGATTCTCGGTCAGACTGTCGGTCGAAATTATTTTATGCAAGCCACCCGTATTTTACCAGATCTGCAATGTTCGCTCATGTGCGAGGAAGTCCGCCAGGAAGTGAACGGTAACCTGTTTCTTATTGGCGTTGTCAATGTCGTGCGCGTGCCGCAATTGCCCATCGTGGCCGGTCGCATCTGCGTCTTCAACCGCTGGGCGGCAGGCATCGGCGCGTTTAACGAGACGGTGCGCCTGATCGCGCCCGACCAGGCCACGGTCTTGAGCAAGAGCGAAATGAAGTTTGAGCTGAAGGATCCAGCTTTGAGCGCAACGAACGTGACGTTCTTCGGCCAGGTCAAGTTTGAGGTCGCCGGCACCTATTACATCGAAGTCCTCGTGGATGACGTGATGAAGCTGCGCTATCCCGTGCCGGTCGTTCACGCCCCGATGCCAAATTAGACTCCGGCGGCGGAAAAGCAGGGCTGACCGTAGTCAGCCACCGTTTCCGTTTGGTTGGGGTGGGCATCTCCACAATCTAGTTTTTCTTGAATACCGCTATCAAAAGCGTGGCTGGCGCGGCACTTGTTTCACCGCCGTCTCCAAGCGGATCGGTGTTTCCTCTGGCTCCATCTGCGGCTAGACTTCTGGCGTGAGCGCGTTTACCGAACCGGCCTTTGCCTGGGAACCCATCACGCCCCGGGGCGTGGCGGCGTTCGCCCGCGCCTCCTTTGAGCGCCTTTTCATCATGCAATCCGTCTTTGCGCTCCTCGCGGCGGCTGCGGTGGTATGGGTTTTGTCCGACGGCATATTCCCGGTGATTGATGCCGCCATTGACCAGTTGCCCGACTCCGGTTCCATCCACGGTGGCAAGCTGGACTGGCGCGACGATTCGCCGGTCATGCTGGCGGAGGGTAAGCTACTGGCGATCAGCGTGGACGTGGAACACGGCGGCGCGCTGCGATCGACGGCGGATTTTCAATTTGAATTTGGTCGCGATGATGTCCGTCTCTACTCGCTGTTCGGCGAGGCGTATGTGGAGTATCCCACCGGCTATCTCATCGCCGCCAACCGCAGTGCGGCGCGCCCGGCATGGGGCGCGTGGGCGCCGAACCTGCTCGGCCTGGCGGCCATCGGCACGTTTATGGGGCTGATGCTGGTCTGGGTGGGGTTGGCCACGGTTTATTGCCTGCCCGTCTGGCTGCTTTGTTTCTTTGCCAACCGGGATTTGAATCTGTTCGCCAGTTGGCGGCTGGCCGCCGCCGCGCTGATGCCCGGTGCCACGCTGCTCTCGCTCTCACTCGTGCTCTACGAATGCGGCGGGTTCGACCTCGTCCAATTCTGTTTCGCTTTTGGGATGCATCTGGTCATCGGCTGGATTTATCTCTTCGTCAGCCCGCTCTTTCTGCACCGCGCCCAGCCGGCGGATCCCCGGAATCCGTTTGTCGGGGCAAAATGACCGCGCCGGACGCCGGGCAATTAAATTTTGCGCCGGCCAGAAATTGACACCACCGCCCTGCGTCTTTAGCCTTGGGCGATGTCTCGATTGCCGTTTGAACTGTTTCTGGCGCTGCGTTATCTGCGGCCCAAACGGACGTTTGTCTCGGTCATCACCCTCATCTCCATTCTCGGTGTGGCGCTCGGCGTGGCGGTGCTCATCATTGTCATCAGCGTCATGAGCGGGTTCGACCACGACTTGCGCGATAAGATTCTGGGTTTCAATGCGCACCTCACGGTCGCGCACTCCGGCACGACGATGAAGAATTATGCGCAGGTGGCCAGCGTCATTGCCCAAAACAAAAACGTTCGGGGCGTCTCACCGTTCGTCTTCGGACCGGTGCTGGTGGAGACGCAGGGCGACACGAATCGCGCGTCGCTTCAGGACGCCCCGATGCTGCGCGGGATTGATCCGGCGACCGAGGGCAAGGTCAGTGACTTGGAGCACAAGTTGATTGAGGGAAAATATGATTTGCGGGGCCGCGGCTTGATTGTGGGGGTGGACTTCGCCAGCAACCTGCGGCTGAATGTCGGTGACCATCTGTCGATCTATTCCGCGCGCGAAATCAAGAAAATGAAGGCCGCGCACGATCGCCAGCAGGATGAGGCCATTCTGCCCGACGATTACGAAGTGCGCGGTATTTTTGACGCCGGTTACTATGAATACAACGCCCGCGTGGTGGTCTCCTCCTTGGAAAATGCCCAGGATTTATACGACCTCGATGACGCAGTGCATGGCTTGTTCGTGATGCTCAAGGATCCGTACCAGGCGGGCGTGGTGAAAGGCCAGCTCACCCGCGCGCTCGGCGGTGAATACTATGTCTCCACGTGGATGGAGCAAAATTCCGGCATTCTCAACGCGCTCATCGTGGAGAAGAATGTGATGTTTTACCTGCTGTTCTTCATCGTGCTGGTGGCGGCCCTGTGCATCCTGAGTGCGCAGATCACCTTCGTCGTCCAGAAGACGCGCGAGATCGGAATGCTCAAGGCGCTTGGCGCGTCGAACCTCCAGATCTCCGGTATTTTTCTGGGGCAGAGTGCCATCATCGGCATCATCGGCGTCGCGTCCGGACTCGGCCTCGGCATGCTGGCCCTGGCGTATCGTAACGAATTCCTGCATTTTATGAATCGCCTGACGGGCTTTGAATTGTTCCCCGCCTCGGTCTATGGCTTTGGCGAACTGCCCGCCGTCATCGCCCGGGGCGACGTGGCGATCATTTGTGTCAGCTCGTTTATCATTTGCATCCTCGGCGGCGTGCTGCCGGCGGTGCGGGCCGGCCGTTTGAAACCCGTGGAGGCGCTGCGTTATGAATGAACCGCTCCTGTCCGCCCGCGGACTCACTAAAACCTATGTCATCGGCAAGCGCTCCTTGGAAGTGCTGCGGGGCGTGGATGTCGATATTGCGCGCGGCGACTTCCTCGCCTTGCGTGGGGCGTCGGGCGCGGGCAAAAGCACGCTGCTCCACCTGATCGGGGGGCTCGATACGCCGAACGCGGGTGAAATATTTTTTGCCGGGCAAAACCTGTCCCGCTTTTCTGAAAACAAGCTGACCCATTTCCGCAACCGGAGTGTCGGTTTTGTCTTTCAGGCCTATCATCTGCTGCCCGAACTGACCGCGCTGGAAAACGTCTGTCTGCCGGCGCGCGTCGCCCGTGTGACCGCCGGCAACGCCCGGCAGCGGGCTGGCGAACTGCTGGCGCGCGTTGGCCTCAAGGATCGTCTGGAGCATAAGCCGTCGGAACTTTCCGGCGGCGAACAGCAGCGCGTTGCCATCGCCCGCGCGCTCATCAATAACCCGGCGCTGTTGCTGGCCGACGAGCCAACGGGCAATCTGGATTCGCGCACCGGCGGTGAAATCATGGAGTTGCTCCAGTCCTTGCGCACCGAAAATCGCACCACGCTGGTGATCGCCACCCACGACGCCAAGGTCGCCGCCATTGCGCCGCGCGTGATTGAACTGGTGGATGGGCTGATCGCAATCTGAAATCCCATGAGCCGTGACTACTGGGAAAATCGCTACCAAACGCAGGACATGTCCTGGGAAAAAGGCGCGCCTGCGCCCGGCCTCGTGGATTTTCTGGCGGCGCATCCGGACTTGAAGCGCGGCCTCGTCGCGGTTCCCGGCTGCGGCACCGGTCACGATGTGCGGGCCTTCGCCGCCGCCGGTTTTGCTGCCTGCGGTTTCGACCTCGCGCCCAGCGCCATTGCTCTGGCGGAGGCGAAAACCCAGGCCGCCGGCCTCACGGCTGATTTTACGCTCGCTGATTTTCTGCGCGACGAGCCGCCACAGCTGTTTGACTGGGTGTTTGAACACACCCTGTTTTGTGCCATTCAACCCGCGGAGCGCGACGCCTACGTTCGCGCCGTGTTGCGTTGGCTTAAGCCCGGGGGCAATTATCTGGCCGTGAATTATATGATCTGCGATCCGGACGGTCCGCCCTTTCCCACGACGCGCGCGGAACAGGTGGAACGCTTTTCACCCCACTTCGACCTTGTGGCCGACTGGGTGCCGCGTTCGTATCCCAACCGGACTGGCCTGGAGCGGATGTTCTGGTGGTCCTCGCGACCGCCCACCGCTGCTAAAGTGTGAGTGGGGGCGATCGCCCCGCCAGTTGGTTTTGTAAAGGGCTTTTGGCGTACCGGGACCCGGACCTGCCACTTTACGCGGAACCTGTTTGATAATTGAAATCAACCCGTTAAAGTTTGGTCATGCTCGAAGATCGTGACTACATGAGGCAGCCGGAGTACAACGACCCGCGTTGGTCGCCGCGCTTTCATTTCCAATGGTCGTGGACAGTGGTGCTGGTGCTGGCATATGCGTTGGTCTTCTTGACCGAGCTGTTCATCGGGCGTTTTTTCCCCGGGCAAAGTTATCTTTTTGACTATCTCTCCTTGAGCAGGGAAGGCTTGGCGCATGGTTATGTGTGGCAGTTGGTCACCTATCAATTCATGCACGCCGGCTGGTTTCACATCCTCATGAACAGTTGGGCCATTTTCATGTTCGGCCGCGAAATGGAATCGGTCTTGGGCGGTAAACGGTTTCTCGCGCTGATGTTTTCCAGCGGCATCGTCGGCGGGGTGTTTCAAGTGCTGGTCGCGCTGGTCTGGCCACAATATTTCGGCGGCGCCGTGGTGGGCGCCTCGGCCTGTGCGTTTGGCCTGGTGGCGGCGTTCGCGTTGGTCTTTCCCGAGCGGGAGCTGACGATGCTGATCCTATTTGTCATTCCGGTGCATCTGCGGGCGAAAACCCTGCTGATCGTCTCCGCCGTGCTGGCCGGGGTCTGTATTGCCTTTCCTGATCTTTGGCCGGGCGTGGCGAATGCCGCGCATCTGGGCGGCATGGCCATGGGCTGGTTCTTCGTGCGGAAAATTGTACAGGGTGACTGGTCGCGGCTGGAAGGCGCCTTGCGCCCGATGGAACGAGTGTTGCCCCGCCGGTCGTCACCGGAGCCCCGGGAGCCAAAAACGTCGGCTGATTTCCTGGCCAGCGAAGTGGATCCCATCCTCGACAAGATTTCCGCGCAGGGCCTCCAGAGCCTGACTGCGCGCGAACGGGAAATCCTCGAGCACGCCCGCAAGCACATCCAGCGTTCTTGAATCCAAGCCCCGTCCATCCTGCCGGCCAGCGCCGTCACGCCATGCGGATGCTGGTGTTTTGCACCGCCTTGTGGTCCCTGAGCTTTCCGGTGATGAAGGCGCTGGCGCTCACCCAGCAGGCGTTGTTGCCGCAGTCCGGCAGTTGGTTTTTTACCGCCTTGAGTGTGACCTATCGCTTTGGCGTGGCGGGTCTGCTGCTGTGGCTCTTGTGCTGGCGGCAGGTGCGGACCTTGCGCCGTTTGGAAGTGGAGCAGGGGGTGTTATTGGCGCTGTTCGGAGGGGTGGGGATTTTGTTTCAGATGGACGGTCTGGTTTACACCCCGGCCTCCACCTCGGCCTTCCTCACGCAAGGTTACTGCGTCTTTATTCCCCTGTGGCTGGCAGTGGGCCATCGTCAATGGCCGTCGCGGAAAACGTTGTGGTGCATCGCGCTGGTGGTGGCGGGCGTGGCGGTGCTGGCCGGCATCAACCTCCATTCGTTTCACTTGGGGCGCGGTGAAATCGAGACGCTCCTTGCCTCGCTGCTGTTCACCGGCCAAATCCTGGGCCTCAATCATCCCCGCTATGCCACAAACCGGCCGCTGCCGCTGACCACGGTGATGCTGCTGGGCACGGCGGTGTTGAGCGCGCCGCTGGCCTGCGCCACGGCGCCGTCCGCAGCCGCCTGGCTGTCCGCCTACGCTTCGCCGGCGGCCTGCGGATTTCTGGCGGTCATCATCGTGTTCTGCACCCTGGGCGCCTTTATCCTCATGAATCTCTGGCAGCGTCACGTCACCGCCACCGAGGCGGGTTTGATTTACTGTGCCGAGCCGGTTTTTGCGAGCCTGCTGGCGCTGTTCCTGCCGGGGATTTTTTCTGTTTGGGCCGCCATCCATTATGCCAATGAATCCGTCACCGCGCGCCTGCTCCTCGGCGGGGGCCTGATCACGGCGGCCAACATCCTGTTGCAATCCCGTTGGCTGGAGCCGGCGCGCCAGCCGTAGCGGCGTCTTGGCAGAGTGCCGTAAGCGTTTCCCCAAACCGGGAATCCGGCGTTCTGGCCAGGCCCGCCATGGCAGAGTGAGAACTCCCCACACTTCCGCCTTTTTAATTGGGCCCGTTTCATTTTTAATAAGGCAATGATTACGCGCTACTCGCGCCCCGAAATGCGGGCGATTTGGACGGACGAAAACAAACTCAAGATTTGGCTCCAAATCGAACTGCTCGCGAGCGAAGCCCTCGTGAAGGAGAAAATTGTCCCCGCTCGGGATTTCGCCAAAATCAAGTCCGGCTGTGCCAAATGGTTCGCCGACCTGCCCGGCCTCGTCGCCCGCCAGCGCGAGTTGGAAAAAGTGTTGAACCACGACGTCATCGGGTTCACCACCGCCGTGGCCGAGGCCATCAATGATGACGCCAGCCGCTGGTTCCATTTCGGCCTGACGAGCAGCGATGTGGGCGACACCTGCTACGCCGTGCAGATGCAGCAGAGCGCCGATCTCCTGATTGCCGATGTCCAGAAACTGCTGCCCGTCATCGCCCGCCGCGCCCAGGAACACAAGTTCACGCCGTGCATGGGCCGCAGCCACGGCATCCATGGCGAACCGACGACCTTCGGCTTGAAGCTGGCGCTCATGCATGATGAATTCACCCGCGCCCTGCGCCGCTTGAAATCCGTCCGCGACGTTGTCTCCGTCGGCAAAATTTCCGGAGCGGTCGGCACCAGTGCCCACCTGTCCCCGCGTGTCGAGGCCTACGTCTGCAAGCAGCTCGGCGTGCAGCCCGCGCCCATCGCCACGCAAGTGGTCCAGCGCGATATTCACGCGGAATTTCAGCTGGCGATGGCGCTCGTCGGTGCGAGCATCGAGCGCTGGGCGGTGGAGTTCCGCCACCTGCAGCGCACGGAAGTGCTGGAAGCCGAGGAGCCGTTCACCAAGGGACAGAAGGGTTCCAGCGCCATGCCGCACAAGCGCAATCCCATCACCTGGGAGCGCCTCACCGGACTGGCCCGCGTGCTGCGCGGCAACGCCATGGCCTCGCTGGAAAATGTCGCCCTGTGGCACGAGCGCGATATTTCGCACTCCTCCGTCGAACGCATCATCTTCCCCGACTCCTGCACGCTCTTGGATTACATGTTCGGTCTGCTCACGCGCCTGATGGATGGCCTCGTTGTCTATCCCGCGAATATGAAGAAGAACCTCGGCCTCTCGCTGGGCATGTGGAACTCGCAGACCATCCTGCTCGCCCTTATCAAGAAAGGTCTGACACGCGAGGCTGCCTATAAAATCTGCCAGGATGCTGCGATGAAAACCTGGGAGGTCAAACACGCCGGCCGTGACGATGCGGACTTTGTGGCGCAGCTGAAATTGGATCCGGCGGTGGCAAAACAGTTCAAGCCGGGCGAGCTCGAAGCGCTCTGTTCGCTGGAGTTCCATTTCAAAGAGGTTTCCGCACGATTCAAGAAACTCGGATTATGACCAGCAAACACGGTCATTTAATGCGTTTCCGCCTAGCAAAATCAAGGGATTCGTGAGTTCGGAAATTACTTGCTTGCGACTTGGTTCGACTTGGTTAGCACCTGCTTTGAAATCCTAAAAATGCCAACATTTGCCAACACACTTCCATGAGTGTTACAGTCATACGAGCGAGCGTGAGGGGAAAACCTTTCTGGCAAGTCAACTGGCGCGACTGCGGAAAACGGAAGCGGAAGTTTTTCACCAATCAAAAAGCCGCAGAGGCGAAGGCTTCAATTTTGCGTGGCGAGTCGGCCAGCGTAAATTCAAAGCTGGCGGCGTTGTCGCAGGACGATCAAGAAAGGTTGCTCGCCGTGTGGAATGAAGCCAAGCGGCGCGGCGTTGACTTGCTGGCGCTGCTTGGGCGCGTCGAGGAGGTGCCGCAAACGTCAATGCCGGTCAAGGATGTGATTGCGGAAATGATCGCCGTCAAACGTCGCTCAGGGCTTTCGGAGCGATACCTTGGATGCTTTGAAATGATCTTGCTCCGGTTCGTGAAGGGCAGGGAGCGGCTTCCTGTTTCAGCTTTCACGCTGGCGGATATTGAAAAGTATCTTGATTCGCACAACGCGGTATCGCGCCAATGTCTGCGCGGCAGGGTGTCAACCTTGATGCGGTTCGCCGTTCGCCGGGGGTATCGGTCAAGCAATCCGTGTGAGCAGCTTGAGCCAATGCGGTTGCCATTCGCGCCGCCTGTGTTCCTTACGGTCAGGCAAGTTGAGGATTGCTTGAAATGGTTGAAGGAAAATCCGCGCTGCTTGGCGTGGTTCATCCTGTCCACGTTCGCCGGCCTGCGTCCCGAGGAGGCAGATCAAACCAGTTGGAGCGCCATCGACTTCAAGGAAAAGCTGATTCGCGTTGAGGCGCAGACGAGCAAGATCAGGCAACGCCGGATCATTTACCCAATGCCGATGGTTTTCAAGTGGCTCAAGCTGGCTAAGAAAATGAAATCGTCACTGCCGATTGTGCGGACGACCCGCTTTCTTGATCTTCACAATCTCCGCGCACCAATAGGGGTCAAGGCGTGGCCGAGGGATTGCACCCGGCACACAGCGGCGTCGTACTGGCTGGCGTCGTGCGGCTCTGCGGCTACCGTTGCGACCGCACTCGGTCACAGTGAAAGCGTCTTAAAGAAACACTATATGGCACTCGTCACCAAGGCGGATGCGGAAAAGTTCTGGTCTATTTCACCGTAGCGAAAACCTTTTCCAGCGTTGCGGCTCGGTCCCGCTGTTCGGCTTTGGCGGCTTGATACGTCGCTTGGTCGGTTTTGTCGAGTGATGCGAAGAATTGCTGTTCGCGGGCGGCGCTGCCGGTGAAATACGTTTGGCGGTCGTAATGGCTCCTGATCTGGCTTGGCGTCTTCCCCTGGGCTTCGAGGCTTTGAATTTCCGCCTTGGCCTTGTTCAGATTGCCGCCGTCGAGGAGATTGTTTAAGCCTCGGTAAACGCTCGGGGCATCGCTGGAATTGTCGCGCCCCTTCTGATAACTGACCGTTGCGGGGTTGTCGCTTGCCAAGTTGAATTTCCGCGCCATGTCCCACACTTCGCCGGCAGGACTGTCTTTCTTGCTGCTGACGCCTACGGTTGCGACTACCGCAGAGCCAAGGCCAGTCTGTCCGCGCTTGGCGGCATCTGGCAAGAAGCCATCAACACCCATTGGCGTCATCCAATCCGCGGTATCCTTTACGACGGTCGAAAACGCTTTCAACATTGGGTTGTCAGAGTTGAAAAGGCTGTCTTTGTTCTGGCCGGTGAAAAGGTCTTTGCCGGTGAGAACTTCCATGCCGATTTTTGGAATGACACCGACGCGGCCAGAGATAAACGGGATTCCGTGCTGGTCAAAGCTGCCGAGTCCCATTAAATCGCGGGCGAGGTTGGCGGCGTCGGAAACGATGAATCGGGCATGGTACGCACGTTTTCCAATTACAACCGAGTCCCAATTTTTCAATTCAAAATGCGGGTCATGGTCATCACTGAAAATGCTGTTCAAGATGCGGCACAGCGAATAAACGCCGACGGCTTGCGCGGCCAAGAAAATGCGCTGTTCGTTGTTGTACGGCTTGAACGCCTGCCCAATGACCTTGGAGCGGGAAATAAGGAAGTCGGGAGCGACGAGCGCCAGCCGCAGGCATCCAAGCGCGGATTTGTTAGCGCCCATTAACCGCCAGTTTTGACCTCCAAAAGCGGCGTCCATCTGCCGCCCGGTTAGTTCCCCGATTTGTTCCGGCGTCAACTCGTTGGAATAGCGGTCCGTGTTCCGGTCGAGGACCGCCAAGCCAACTTTCATTTTCAACTTGGGAATGTATTCGTTGAAGGTGAAGTTGTTCATCTTCACAACGGCGTCACCGATAAGCGGGATATGCGACCAGATGCCGCCGTGCGAAGTCAGACCTTCCTCAAACATCTCCCGCGCCTTGCCAAAGCCTAGCGTCATGTTGCGGGCAATCAACGCCTGCTTGGGGTCCTTGAGATCGATGTCGAAACCGTGAACGCTTGGCGCAACGCCGTGAAATGTTGCGTGTAAAGCCTCGGTGACGATGTGAAACGGGCCAATGAACTTGGACGACTTGAGGAATGAGGAGACTTTCAATGCCGCGCCGCCGACTCCCTCCGTTGTCCATTTCGGGGTTTCGAGTTCGTTCTTAACGTCGTCGAAGTGGTCAGGGTGAACGAGCATATCACCTTTGACCAAGATCGGATTGCCGTCCTTGTCCTTGAAGGCGGCTTTCCAATCACGCAAAGCAAAATGGTCGATTGCTCGATAGTTCCTGCCGTCCTCTGTAACATCACCCGGCGAATGGGCTTTGGAGTCCACAAAATACGCCTTGCCGCCGTTGCTTGGGGCTGCGCTGGCCTTTCCGCTGATCTTGACAACGGGAATACCGTCGCGGGCCTTGGCGTCCTGCAATGCGGCAATCCAGCCGCGTGAACCTAGCGCCTTGTGAAATCCCTCATCGTAAACCGTGACTAGGTGGGCAAGGTCGAGGTTTTCCGGTACGCCCTTCGCCATGATGCCTTCAAAGTAATTCGGCGTCTGCCGCTGGAAGGAAAAGAACGGGTCCCGCGGGTCGAGCTTCGCATACGGATTGCCGGCGCTTCCCTTGCGACCTTCTCCAAACGGGTCTTTGGCGTCGTTGTCAATCTGCGGGGCTTCTTTCCAACGCTGCGGCACCCCGTAATCTTCGCGGCCTTTTTCGACGAGTCCGGTTGAAATGGCGTCTTCAAGCTTTGAATCAAAGCCCGCCTTTACATCGAGCGCAATCCGCTTTTCTTCCGGCGTCAGTGTCAATGCAGCTTCCCAAATCTCGCGGTACTTTTCCGGCACTTGCTGGCGCTGATATTCAAGCTGTCCTTTGTCCCCGTCAGCATCCAACCAAACCGACATTGCATTGCGCCGCACTTTAAGCGGTACTTTTTCCGTCAGAGACTTCGCGTATCGGTAATTCTCGTGCGCGGTTTGCTGGTCGTAGGAAATCCACGACTTTTTCGCGCTGCGGTAATCGTCATCGAGGGGCGGGCTTTTGAATTGGGCAATCATCGCTTTCCAAGCCGCTTGCGCCTTCAACCCGGCTTTGGTCACAACGTCTTTGGCTCCGGTCAGCGAGTCAGCAAACTTTTTGCCAATGGCAAGACGTTCCGCAAATGTCCCCCTGGGCGAATCGGATTCAATCGCGTTTAGCCGCTTGGTCATTTCGTCGAGGTTGCGGCCTGCGCCTACGCTCATCGGCTTCATGCTTGGCAAGCGTCCGTCGTTCATCATCTCGCCGGCCACACGGTCGGCCAGCTTCGGCGCTAGTCGCTTGGTGCGGGTCAACTCGGCGTGAGTTCCGGCGATGGTGTCAGCCAGTTCGTTAATGCGCTGCGCGGCTGCGTTTCCAAGTTTCTCTCTGACGGCTCCGATGTTCGGAAACTCCTCGGGCGACATCGCCATTCCGATTGGCTTCAAGATCGTGTTGGCTTCGGCTATGGCTTGATGCTGCTTTTGAATCTGTTCAGCAACGTAATCAGGATGCGTTGAAATCTCGTCGCGCAGGGTGCGGAGTTTCGCGGCTGCGACGGCTGCGCCCTGCTTGTATTCCTTTTGCGTCCGGTTGTCGGCATCGCGCACAAGGGATTGCTTTAGGGCGTCTTCGGCGGCGGCGTGGTCGGCTTTAACTTCGGAAAGGGAGCGGGCGGGTTCGGTGCGTAACCCGGATGCCGGAATGTCTCCGGCGGCTGCTTTCGGCACCACTCCGTAAACTCTCTGCTCGTCTCCTCCGGCATATTGAAGCGGATTCCGTTGATCCAGATGCAAGGCATTTGATGTTTTGGGGTTCGCGCCGTGATATTCGCGGGCTAAATTAACTGCTGACTGAGGGTCTTTGAAAGCCTGTGAAGCGTCAACTCCCCAAGGCTGCTCGCCGGAAACAAAATGAGCTACAATCTCCTCCCTAGCTTGATCGTCCGTTAATACCTTCTGGCGCGTGGCTTTTTTCCATCCGTTGTAATTTTCTAAAATGGATTTTGCGGCGGGAGATTCAAGGTTTACAGCATTACGCAACTTTAAAAGCTGGTCCGATGTTTCGGTGTGATGGTGGGAAAGCTCATGCTCGAAAGATTCGGTGATTTGCCCCAGTGTTCGGCCTTCGGTTTTAACATACAAATATCCGTTGAAATAAAACCCTTTTGGGGCAAGTGGAGCGCCTTTAAAAAAAACAACGTGGGAACCATTGGCGGCGGCTACTGCCTGAAGTTGCTTGCCTTGGTCGGTTTGGTCAAAAGCTCTGTCAACTTCCGTTGAACCGTAGGCCATTCGGAAGAATTTAGAAACTCCGTTAAACGAGGATTCGGCGCGCTGTCGAAGCTCATGGAACCACCGCCCGGAAGCGGTATGCTGACTGTGCCTGCTGATTGCGTCGTGTTTTTCATTGATTGCCTCCTTAATACTCTGTTGGGTTTGTTCGCCTGTCAAATCGTTTCCGCCCGCCGCGTGAAGCGGTTTATCCTGCGGGTCGTAGCCCCATTCGTGGATCGAATCGCCGTTGGTGAAAATATCACGCGCCCGCACCGTCTTGGAAACGATTTGATACTTCCCATTTAAAGCGCCTTCGCCGCGTTCCTTGGCGTAGTTTCGGTCTATCGTGCCCCAATCGCCAGCGTTGATTTCTGGCTTGCTTGGGCTTGGTTCTGGTGGCATGGATTTCAGCCGGCTTAGCTCTCGGTCATTCTTGTCGTACAAGTCAGAGCGGTGCATTGACTGATCTTCGCCCGGTGGAACCTTCCCGTATTTTTGAATATAGGCTTGCTGCTTTTCCAGAGCCGCAATTTTGTCGGCGTTGGTCAATTCCTTGGGGATAGCCCTGTAAATAGTCACTGCCGCGTCAGGCTTTCCGCGCAATCGCTGGATTGTGGCAATAGAAGCATTGTCCCGAGCATCTGCCCAATGGCCGTAATACTGCGCGGCCTTCGATGAATAGATGTCGTCGGGGTATGTCTTGCTCAAGTCGTGCAACGGCGATCCACTGTCACTCATTGGCGCTTGGTGGATTCCTCGGTAACTGTCTCCCGCCGCAAAAAGCGCACCCTGTCCTGATTTGTCCTGTCTGACGCCAGAGCCAAACATTTCACCAGTTGTATCAAGGTCGGTTCCGGTTAGCCGCGTTCCCGCTTTTTCCGCCAACTGAGATTTAACCTTTGCGGAATACTTGGCGGCTTTTTCGTGGGCTTCCCGCGCCTTCTGGTCGGCGTCCGACTCCATGCCGTCAAAAGAGAAGTCCCCGGCTGCGTGTTTAATGTCCGCTGCAACCAAACTCCCCTTTTTAATGTAAATCTCTGCGCCGCTCGGCAAGTCTTGGTGTCCAAAAGTCGTCCCGTCTTTTACCTGAACATCGCCGGTGTTCGGGTCAACGTGAATCACGGTCAATTCAGCGTGAGAAACGCCAGGCGCTTTCAGAAAGAACTTTTGACCGACGGCAAGTTGATTGACGTTGATCTTTTCAACGCCTTTGGCGTTCTCGGGTTTGCTGACGGAATCCCAAAAGCGGGCGGTTTGCGCTTCGTGACCGCCGCCGTTGAATTTCAATTCGTCCCGCTGGCCGTTGGCGCGTTTGATTGCCTCGTATAAATCATCTGAATTTTGGATGCGCGGAAATGCCTCTTGGACGTTGGAAACCATTTTGTCTGGACGCAAGCCACCGGAGCGACGGCGCAACAGCGAAGCGGGTCCCTTCATCGCCTCTTTGAAGCCGTCATACTCGCCGCCTACGTCTTCCGGTCCCGGTGAGCGCAAGCCGCCGTGCTGCTGCATCTCGTCTAAAATGTCGTGCTGCCCGTCTGAACGTGCGCGAAGGTAGAATGATTTGCGCGGGACATTGGGCGCGACCTGTGCGGGTGGCGGCTCGGGCGCTGCGGGCGGCTCCGGTGCCGCATTGCGCGGCTTCAAATACTGGTCAATGTCTTTGCCTTTTTGAACAAGCCTTAAAAACGCATCCAACCCATTCTGTTCGGTTTCGCTTAACGCCTCGCCTCGCTGCTTCCTGCTAACCAACCCTCCGATAGCATTTGCGGTATCTGGCGGCAAAAGGCTTAGCACCCTGTTTATTTGAAAGCTCACGCCGCCTTGATGGAAATTTTTAACTGCGTCCCATTCGGTATCTGAAAGCTTCCTGTTAAGCTGGCTTTCAATCTCTGTGCGGTCCGGCAATGCTGCGCCCGTTTCTCCAAGTTCTCGGATTTGGTTTAGAAAACTATTCGATAGAATGTCTTGAGAAGCAACCGGCGCGGGCGGTGTCGCCGTTCCCGCTTCCGGTTGTGAAGGTTCGAGGGCGGCGGGATTGCTGGCAGTTTGCGACTCCGAAGGCTTTAGCAGCGCGTCACCCTGATTGCCTCGCAAGGTGTTTTGCAAGTCGGCAAGCTGGCTGGTCAGGTCGGCAACGTCGGCTTTCGTGGCGGGGGCGGTAGGCTCGACGGGTGGCGCGTCCTGCGCGTTGCCCTGCTTCATCTTGTTGATTGCTGTTCGCACAAGGTCAATTTGACCGTCCGGCGTCCGCGCTGTCGGGTCGGCTTCCGTTGCCTCGGTCGGTATCGTGTCAAACACGTTTGAAGATGACGGAGGAGCTTCGCCCTGTGGGGCCGTGGTTGCCTGCGCCGCTTGGGTGGCAGGCTGCTCCTCCGTGGCCGTGCGCGATGCTTCAACAGAAGCGGCGGCATCCGGCAAATTGGGTTTGCTGCTGGCAGGGGCTTCTTTGCTCGAAGTAATCCCTCTCCGCATCAATTCAGCCATTGCAAGGTTAATGCCAAGCTCGGTTGCTGCGTCGTGCGTTTCTTCCGGCGTCTTGGCGTTCGCCAGATTTTGAAAAGACTGCGGGATGCTTGCGGCTGATCCGGTCAAAAAGAATCCCTGAACCAATTTCGATTCAGGAGCGGCACCAAGCAAAGCGATATTGCCGGGGGTAGTGAATCCTTGAAAAGCGCGGGTCAGGGCGGGGATGACTCCCTTTTCTTTAACAAGCGGAAGCATCTCATCTGGAATCAAAGGAACGCTCGGCTTGATCGGATTGGCGTTTTCGTCGTTTGGGTTCGTTCCAGTTTGCGACTGGTAAATAGCGTTCAGCGCATACGCCGCCGCTGGCTCAATGGCTTTCTGCTGGATGAAGTTAAGCCCCTTGCCAACCTCATCGGCTACGCCCGTACCCGGCGCGGTGACTGCCCGCGTGAAATCCCAATCCGGTTTGTCGGCGTTCGGTACACTGTTGCCCAAGCCGCTACTGAATTGGCTCGGCTGTCCGGTCGGGCTGGCAACGATCTTCGAGGGGTCAAACGTCGGGATTGAGTCAAAGACATTCCCCGCGGGGATACTGTCAAAGACGTTGGCCGGCGCTCCCGTCGGGATCGAGTCGAAGACGTTTGCCATAAAATTATTGCTGGCCGGGCATTGTTGATTGTCCAGGCATTGTGATCTGGAAACCGCCGCCGCCCGGTATGGGCTGCGCTGGCTTCAAATACTGCGAGGCTGCGCCTGTGCCGTATTTCTGATCGAACTGCGCGGCAAGGGACGGATTGGCCTGCAAAGCGGCAACGTGCGTTGCGGGCGGTGCGGTGTAAGCTTGTGCGGGCGGGGTAGGGTTCGGCAGGGCAAATGACGTAACGCTGTTCGTTGGCTTGCCCATTTGGTCGTATTGCACGTTCTTTGTCTCGGTCGGCTTGACTGCCGCTGCCGGCGCGGTCGTCTTGAGCGAGGCCGGAAGGTTTGACTTATACATATCTGCCACCGATTGAAGTTTGGCCTTGGTGTCGGGGTCTTCCTCGTTGTCGGCACCGTCCTGCGCCGTCTTCCAATCCTTGATTTGCAAGTCCGTCGCGCCAAGCTTCCCGCCTTGATGTTGCTGGATGGTTGCGGCAACCGCGTCCCAATCGCCGTCGCCATTGTAAAGCGCGTTCACTTGCGGGTTTTGTAGAACCTGAGATTTAACCGTGTCGGGCAGGCCGTCAACCGACGTTTGAAGGTAGGCGGTCTTTTCCTCGGGCGTTAAGGATTTGTCCAAAGACATTCCTTGCATACCTTTTTGGATGGCATTTTGCGCCTGCGTCAGATCGTTCAACGCCGATTGAACACCGTACTTCTTTTCGATGGCGTCAAGGCGGCTGTTCTGCGCGGTCGCCAACTCGGTTTGCTTGTCTTCCATCGTGTTGTAATGCTGCATCTGCGCGTCTCGAAACGACTGCTCGACCGCCGTGCGCTTGGTTTCGTTGTCCATCTGCTGTTGGCGAATGTTGTTTTCCATGTCCATCTGCCGGTTGCGCTGAAAGCTGTTGCCGGTGTTCTGGATGGCGTTTTGCAGCATTTCCGCGCTGCCAAGATTGAGGTTCATATATTTTGGTTGGTTAAGATGCGGTTGCGAAAGGTTTCCATCCCATTTGGCCGGCTGTTCCCGCTACGTTGATAAGCGAACTCATTCCGGTCATCCAAGGATTTGCTTGGCTGGCGTTGTATCGGTTCTGTGATTGGGCAATGCCGATAGCGGTCTGGTCAATGGCTTGCTGCTGTCCACCGGGCATAGTCGGCAGGCTGGCGGCTGTCACCATTGGAGTTGGTCCGTTCTGCGCTCCGCTGAGGGCTGCGAATTGGCTTTGCGGCGTCTTCCCGTTCACTTCCGCTGACAAGTTACCTAAATTCTGCTGCTCAACGCGGTAGGCGTGATCCTGCGGGCTTGCGCCGCTGGCTAGGAAACCTTCTGCGGCCTGCGCTGCCTGCGCTTGGCGCTGTTCGCCAGCAAAGCCAGTTGTCAACGGCTGAGAGAAGTCGCCCGTCGGCCCTGCGCCGCCTCGGTCGCCTTGTGCGCTTGCTACTGCGGCGTCCAATCGCGTCTGATCCAAGCCGGTCAACGAGTTGTTGTTTGCCGCGTTCAACGAGTCCTGAACTTGCTTGTTCATCATGTCCGCAACTGGCGAAGTCGGCGGGTTGTTGATGTTGCCTTGAATTAATTTTGACTCCATCGCCTTCGCCGCAACGCTCTGCGGGTCGGCCAATGCTTCCTGCTGCAACGCCTGGGCGATGTTCTGCGAGTCGAACTTTTGGGAGAGTCCAAGTTGATCCTGCGCCTGCTTCGCTGCGATGGCGCTTTGAACGTCGCCCTGTCCGTACCCTTTGAAATTGACTGAATAGGTTCCGTCGGCGTTCTTGGTGATGCCGCCGCCAGATGTGCCTAGCGCGGTCTGGATTTGCTTTTCAGTGATGCCGGCAGGCAAGGCGAAGGTGTATGATCCGCCCGTTTGCGATGCCGCCGACATTCCCCGCTGAATGGGCAGAATCGCCGCGTTCGCGTCTGAAACCTTCTGATTGGCTGCGCCCATGTTCGGCTGCGATGCGCCGCCCGAGCCGGCCAGCGACATTCCCATGCCCGCAACGCCAACGCCAAGCGAGCCAACGGCAAGGGCGGTTGTCAGGGATGCGCCAACCGCCAGCGAAACGCCAACGCCAATCCCGAAACGTGGCGGCGCAAAGAGGCGTGTCGCCGGCTTGACACCTTCCGCTGCGATGGTTTCAAACCGATAATTGCGCGGGTAAAAAGTTTTCATGCTTTGATTTTCTTTGCGTGGTGAGCCTTAAACGCTGCGCTTTTCCGGTAAAGCCGCTCCTCAAACAATTCAGGGTCAGCCTTTTCCTCATCCGTCCAACCGTGGGTTGCGTGGATGTTCTGCATCAAGGTGTCTTCCGGCACGTAAACCACCTTGCGTCCGATGCCACCCTTGAACGTGCAAGGGGCTTTAATTTCCGTCTCGGTTCGGTCTGGATTACACAAGAGGAGCCTGCCCGTCAGTAAGACGCACCAATGCTCGGTATTATGGTGATGGCCGATTGCGAACGTGCCAGCCGGTAGCGTTCCTTCTCTGATATAAACGCCGTCCAAAAAGGTATGCTTTACAGGGATGTCAACTTGCGCCACCTCCAAGCCCGCGGCTTCCACGGCGTCAAGCTGCTCAGGCGTGATGTCGCCCTTGAAAGGAAACTCGAAGCTTTTAAACGGGATGATTGCGCCTTGACTCATGTTCGTTAGAAAGCAAATCCGCTGCCTGTGTTTATGGCGTTGATTGCGGAAGCGCCGGACGCAGCTTGTCCCGCAGCAAAGGACGGCGAAACAGGACCCGCGCCCCCTGAAAGAGACGAGACTTGCGCTCCGGTTGGCATTGCGAATGATTGCGGCCTGAACTCGCCCAAGTTGTTTAAGGTGGTCGCCGTATTGAGTCCGGTCGAAATTCCCGTCGTCCAGGGGTTCGCTTGCGTCGATGCCCAATTTACGTTGCCGCTGTAAATGTTGCCCGCGTTTTGGTAGCCGTTCAGCCCTGCGTTTGGATTTAGCGAGGTAGTCGCCACATTGCCGGGATTGAATGGGGCTGCACCATTACCCGCGCCTGCCAAGCTAGAAAACTGCGCTTCTGGCGTCGTGCCGTTGATGGCGTTCCCGAGGTTGGAAAGACTCTGTTGGATACGGCGGTAGGTGACATCCTGCGGCGAAACGCCACTATTCAAGAAGCCTAGCGCCTGCTGCTGCCGTTGCTGCTGCTGCTGGTCGCCTGCGTTGACGAGGGCTGACGCTTCCTGACTGACTGGCGCGTTGCCAAGGAAGATGCCGCCCTTGACTTGCTGCCCTCTCACGCCCTGCTG
>Ga0214172_1000184_pt1 | contig 33103 bp, 33 predicted proteins | sample TroBogEpilimnion_29_FD_153010 | JGI IMG/M metagenome (GOLD analysis project Ga0214172, IMG submission 153010) | Freshwater microbial communities from Trout Bog Lake, WI - 12JUL2007 epilimnion | ecosystem: Environmental > Aquatic > Freshwater > Lake > Epilimnion/Euphotic zone | place: Trout Bog...
GCGAACAGCTTGATGCCGGTGATGTAGGGCGGATTATGCGCGGGGGCCAGGCCGTTGTAATCGGTCATCGCCTGCAACACGCGCTCGTCCAGCCGCACGCAGCCGGTGATGTTTTTGGCGATGACGGTCTTGAAACCGACCGCGCTCAATTCACTTTCACTCGCGATGGCGTTTGCGGCTTTCAGCTCGGCCAGGCAGTCCTCAATCGCTTTGGAATAATCGGTCACGCGCTCAAAGCCGCCTTTGTGTAACAGGCGTTCGGCGCTGTTCGAACAATCGAACAGCCGCCACTTGAGCGAGGTCGAACCAATATTGGCGACGAGGATTTTCATTGGGCAGTTAGGCGATGGCAGTTGGAAGTTGGGTCATTTTTTGTCCTAACTTCTATTTACTACTAACTCCTATCTCCTATTTTACTCCAGCCATTTGCCGAGTCCGCTCAATCCGTCATGCGGACGCGGGATCACCTGGACACTGACCACGGAACCCACCTGGGAGGCGGCGGCAGCGCCGGCATCCGTCGCGGCCTTCACCGCAGCGACATCGCCCCGGAAAAACACGGTGACATAGCCACTGCCCACTTTTTCCCAGCCGGTGATGGTGACGTTCGCGGATTTGAGCGCGGCGTCGGCAGATTCCACGGCGGCGCAGAATCCCTTGCATTCGATCATTCCAACAGCTTGTTTTGACATATTCGTTAAGAGTTAAATTTGTGTGATGGAATTATTTCTTGGCCGCGCCGTTGCCGAGGAAGGCTGCGAGCAGTTCTTCATGCGGGCGCGCGATGATGTGGGAGCCGACGAGTTCGCCGACTTTGGCGGCGGCTTTGGCGCCGGCATCCACGGCGGCTTTGACACTACCGATATCGCCCTGGGCGATGACCGTGATGAGTCCGCCGCCGATGGCGATGGTTTTAACCAACGTGACGTTGGCCGCTTTGACCATGGCGTCGCTGGCTTCCACGCTGCCGACGTAGCCCTTGGTTTCAATCATTCCTATTGCTTCGTTCATAATTTATTTTAGTTGATGGTTGAGAGTTGTGAGAAATTTATTTGATCAGCTGCACCGGTGAGTGCGGCTCCAGATTGCAGGCGTTGCCTTCATCGGTGTCAATGTGGACTTCCAGTTTGAAACCCGGATCCACGCGCACCAGCAATTCTTCCAGCGTGATGGCGCAGGGGCCGCCGATTTTCAATTTCATATGGTCGCCGGCTTTCACTCCGTAGAATGCGGCATCCGTGGGGTGCATGTGCACATGGCGCTTGGCGCGGATAACGCCCTGCGGCATTTCAAAAAATCCGGCCGGCCCCATCAGCATGCAGCCGGGCGTGTCCTTGATGTCGCCGGAGCTGCGCAGCGGAATTTCAAAGCCAAGCGCAATCGCGTCCGTGTAAGCCAGCTCAATTTGATTCAGATTCCGGCAGGGGCCAAGAATCCGCAGGTTGGAAATGACGCGGCTGCGCGGTCCGATGAGCGTGACCGTTTCCTTCGCCGCAAATTGTCCGTCCATGTACAGCGCCTTGTGCGGGGTCAGCTTGTGGCCTTTGCCAAAAAGGGTTTCCACCGCCTCGGGCGTCAGATGGCAATGCCGGGCGCTGATGTTGACCACCAGCGGATTTTGTCCGCTGGACGTGCGCGGCAGCGGTTTGCCAAGCTTGGCGTAAACTGCCTGTCGAACCATGTGTTCGACGACGGCGCGATGAGGTGCAGGTGCTGCAACAGCCATAAGTATTTGATAGACTTTGCCAGATATTAGACTTTCGTCAACATTTTTCTTGCAAATAATTCCATTATCTACCAAATTCGTGGAACCATGACTGCAGAAGAGCGCAAACATCGCATTGAAGAATATCTTCAGCGAGTTGAATTCGCGTCGTTGGAGGAATTATCCCAACACGTCGAATCTTCTGTTTCCACGGTCCGGCGCGATTTAACCGTGATGGAGGCGGGGGGCAGTTTGCGGCGCACGCACGGCGGGGCGCGCATCAATACCCCCAAAAGCGATGAATTCGCCTTCTCCGCGCGCGATACCCACCAGCTTTCCGAAAAGGAACTCATTGGCAAGGCCTGCGCCGCGTTGATCGGTTCCAACCAAAGCGTCATCTTCGACGCCGGCACGACAGTGTATCACGTCGCGCGGCATCTCGAAACCAAGGCGCCGCAAATTGTCACGAACTCCCTGCCGGTGGCAAACCTGTTTGCCTCCGAGAACAAAGTGGAAGTGATTCTGGCCGGCGGCGTCATTTATCCGCGCCTGGGCGTGATGGTGGGGCCCATGACCGTGGAGGCGTTCACCCGGATGCGGGCCGACGTCGCCATCATGAGTGCCGGCGGCATCACGCTGGAAGGCATCACCAATTCGCACGCGCTGCTCATCGATATTCAGCGCGCCATGTTGAAGGCGGCGCAAAAAATTATTTTCTGTCTGGACCATTCCAAGTTCGGGCGGCAATCCGTTTCGCCGTTGTGCGGATTGGATATGGTGGACACGATTGTCACGGACAGCCAGGCCCCGGCGGAACTCGTCGCCAGTTTGCGTGAGCGGGGGGTGGAAGTGGTCATTGCCCCGGCCTCAGGGGTGGACGGCGCGGCGACCCACGAAAAATTCAATTAAATCAAAATGAATCTTGCTGAAAAAGTTCGCCTGGCCGGAGTGGTCGGCGCCGGCGGCGGGGGGTTTCCCACGCACGTCAAACTCAACGCCAAGGCCCAAACCGTCATCGCCAACGGCGCCGAGTGCGAGCCCCTGCTCCACAAGGACGCCGTAACCATGGAGGAAAGCGCCGCCGAACTGGTGCGCGGCATTCAACTCGCCATGGAAGCCGTCGGCGCCTCGGAAGGCGTTATCGGCGTCAAAGGCAAAAAGAAAAACGCCGTCGCCGCCGTCACGGAAGCCACCAAAGGCACCAACGTCCGCGTCCAGTTGCTCGGCGACTATTATCCGGCGGGCGATGAATATGATCTGGTTTACAACGTCACGGGCAAACTGATTCCGCCCGGCGGCATCCCCATCGCAGTGGGCGTCGTGGTCAACAACGTCGAGACCTTCGTCAATATTGCCGCCGCCCACGATGGCAAGCCGCTCACGCACAAAACGCTCACCATCGCCGGCGCGGTGAAATCGCCCGCCACCTTGCGCGTGCCCATTGGCACCACCTTTCGCGAATGCATCGAATATGCCGGCGGCCTCTCCACGGACGATCCCGTTCTTTGCCTCGGCGGGTTGATGATGGGCACGACCACCGACGACCTGGATACGCCGGTCACCAAAACGTCCACCGGCGTGGTAATCCTGCCGCGGACGCATCACACCATCGAACGGAAAATCAAGCCGGCCAAGATGCAGGCCAAGATCGGCAAGTCCGCGTGCGACCAGTGCCGTTATTGCACCGAATATTGCCCGCGCTTCCTGCTCGGTTACGCCGTCGAACCGCATCAGGTCATGCGCACGCTCGCCTTCAGCGGGACGGGTGAGGATTATTTCAATCAATGGGCGGCCATGTGCTGCTCCTGCGGCCTCTGCACGCTCTACTCGTGCCCGGAAGAATTGTTTCCCAAGGAAGCCTGCGACGACTCCAAGGCCATGATGCGCGCCAAGCAGATGAAATGGACCGGGCCGATGAATCCCAAGCCGCACGCGATGATGGATGGCCGCCGGGTGCCGATCAAGACGCTCGCCAAAAAAATGCACGTTCTGGATTATGATTTGCCCGCGCCGCTCGTGCGCCAGGACATTTCGCCCAGCCGCCTTATCCTGCCGCTCAAGCAAAGCGCCGGCACCCCCTGTATTGCCCGGGTGAAAATCGGCGACCGCGTCAGCTACGGTCAAATTCTCGGCGAACCCGCGCCCAATGCGCTCGGCGCCATCCTGCATGCGCCGATGTCCGGCACCGTGCGCGAGTTAACCGACAAACACCTCATTTTGGAGAAATAATTTTATGGCCGATAAATCTGTTGGATTGATTGAATTGTCGAGCATCGCCGCCGGCTTTCAGGTGGCGGACACCATGCTCAAGGCGGGCAATGTGCGGCTCATTTTGTCGCGCTCGATCTGCTCGGGTAAATACATGGTGCTCATCGGGGGCGACGCCGCCGCGGTGGGGGCCGCTGTCGAGGCCGGGGCAGAAGCCGCCGGCGGCTGTCTCATTGACAGCTTTGTCATCGCCAATCTGCATCCCGATGTGTTTATTGCGCTGGGCCGCACGCAACCGGCGGAGCCGAACGGTGCGCTGGGCATCATTGAATCGTTCAACGTCGCCACCCTCATTCAAGCCGCCGACACGGTGGCCAAAACCTCCGCCGTGCAACTGCTGGAAGTCCGGCTGGCCATGGCGATGGGTGGAAAAGCTTTCTGCTCGATGACCGGCGACGTTGCCTCGGTGCAAGCCGGGGTGGCCGCTGGCCGTGCGGTGCTGGCCGAAGCCGGCGTGCTGGTGAACGCCGTGGTGATTTCCCGTCCTCATCCGGACGTGTATCGCGAAGTGGTTTAAAAAGGGGAAACTATTTAACCAAGGACGTCGGCGCTCGCAGGTGAAAACTAGAAACCAAAACTTCACCAGGCGTGCGCGTAGATAGTCAAGAACACCGCCCCCCCCTCAGTTCATCCTGAAAGAAGCTGCCATGGCGGGTGGCGCTGGCATTGGCCTTGACCAAAACAGTCGCGTACCCCAGCACGCTAGGTCCGGTATTCTGGTTCAAGGCATTGTTCGTGTGGGTCGAGCGGCACAGATTCACGCCGGAGGCGTCCCGCCGCTCGTCGTAGTCTTGCGGTTGCCGATGTCGTCACAGTTGTAGGATAATTGGCTGGCCAGGGACGGGGCGCATCCGCCCAATACTGCTTGCCCGCAATGAAGATGTCCGAAAGATAATTCAATAGACCTCGTCGTGCGTGCCCAGACTTTCGAGCAGGATCGCTTCTGCGCCCTTGTGCTGCACGAAGTGAAAGATCACGCGCAAATCATAACCCGCACTGCACGCCCAGGAACCAACGAGTTTGCCCTTGAGCTTGTGCGTCTTGAGTTGTGGATGAAAAGCGTCCTCCGCCAGCAAGGCCAGCACCGCCTGCAATTCCGCCGCCACCGGCGGTTGCTTTCGGGCAAAACGCCGACCGGAACGAATGAACGCCGTGGATGGCAGCAGCATCCGTTTCAAGCAAACAGGCGTTTGATAATTTGCGCGGGCGTAGCCGGGCGGCAACGCCCCGACTTGAATTCCTGCCGCGCCGATTTCACCGCCGCGACCAGTTCCGAACGGCGATGTTCCGCCAACCGGTGCTGAAGTACTTTCACGAGCAACTCCTGCTCCTCAACCGCCAGCCCATCGGCGGAATCCAGCACTTGTGCGAACTTTGTCATGGCCTCAATGTAGCAGATTCCTAACTTTTAGGAACGAAGTTTTTGACCGAGCCCAAACCCAACCGCCGGAAGCCAAACCTGAATAAGAAAAAGCGGAAAACATTTTAACCACGGATGGACACCGATCAACTCGGATGCGAGCAAACCTGAAGCCTGAAAAATTGAACCGCCAGGTACCAAGCACGCCAAGCCTGAAATATTTAGCGGCTCGGGCCTTGGTTGTTGCTGCGCCCGGGTGGGCGACCATAACCAGCCTTTTGTATCCGCGGACCCGCTCCGGCGGGCGGCGTTTAAGGTCTGGCCAAACCCGGGGAAATCACGGAATTTATCGCCATGTGGAAATTAACCGAACCGTGGTGGGAATTGGTCATCCGTTGCACCATCGTTTACTTCTTCATGATTTTCCTGCTGCGGATGAGCGGCAAACGCCAGATCGGGCAGCTGGCCCCGTTTGATCTGGTGCTACTCCTGGTGCTCAGCAACGCCGTGCAAAATGCGATGAATGCCGGCGACAATTCCCTGCTGGCCGGGATCATTCTGGCCACCACGCTCATTGTGCTGAATTATCTGACCGGGCTGGCCACGTATAAGAGCAAGCGGGTGGAGGCCTGGGTGGAAGGCCGGCCGGAGATCCTGATCCATAACGGGAAACTGTTTGAGACGGTGATGCGGAGCCAGCAAATTACGCACCATGAACTGAATGCGGCCCTGCGCGAAGCCGGATGCTCGAGCATCGAAGCGGTGCACTTTGCCGTGCTGGAAAATAACGGGCGAATCACGGTGCAAAGCAAGGCGGCAACCTGATCCGGCAACAGCGGAAAATCCCATATTAAAGCCCGCAGGATCCTCCTCACGGCGGCACCTGCAAACCCCATTAACGAGCCGGCGAGACGTGGCCGCTCCCGGGCGTAGCGCAGACTTTCCAGTCTGCGGGTTCACGGAACTTTCCAGTTCCGTGATCGCGGGACAGGGGCGGGCTTCGCGCTCCCGGTCAGGAGACCGCTACACCGGCAGACAGGAATGTCTGCCCTACAGCTGGTCCGCCCCCTGCCCTTTTCCGCGGGCTCAGGCCTGGCTGGTCTTTAAGGTATCCAGCTCTTCCCAGCGGGCGTAGTGCTGCGGGAGCTGGGCCTTGGCGGTTTCCAGATCGTGCGTGAGCTGGGTGACCTGGGCGGCGTGCTTGCGGAAAAATTCCGGGTCGGCAAACAAGCCCTCGATGCGCGCCACCTCGGCCTCCACGGCGTGGATCTGCGCTTCCATGCCGTCCAACTCGCGCTGCTCTTTGAAGGAGAGTTTGCGGTCCTTTTTATTCGGCTTGGCACCCTGGGCAGCGATGTTTTTATTCGTGGCGAGGATGGCCGCGCTCTGCCGCGCGGCCGCGGCGACGGCTTTTTGCTTCTTCTCCAGATAATAATCGTAGTCGCCGACGCTGTGATGGATTTTGCCGTCGCCTTCAAAGGCCAGGATGTCGGTGCAGACGCGATTCAGAAAATAGCGGTCATGGCTGACGACCAGCACGACGCCGGGAAAAGACACCAGGGCTTCTTCCAGCACGCGCAGGGTGGGCAGGTCCAGATCGTTGGTCGGCTCGTCCAGGATGAGGAAGTTGCCGCCGCATTTGAGAATCTTGGCCAGCAGCAGCCGGCTGCGCTCGCCACCCGAGAGCTTTTTCACCTGCGTCAGGATGCGGTCATCGGCAAACAGGAACCGCTTGAGATACGACCGGACCGAGATTTTGGAGTCGCCCCAGATGACGAATTCCGTGCCGTCGGCCGCCTCATCCAGCACGGTGCGCTCCTCATTCAACTGGAGCCGGCCCTGATCCACATAATTAAATTTGGTGAGCTGGCCGATTTTGACCACGCCTTCGGTGGGGGGGAGCTGGGCGATGATGTTTTTCAGCAGGGTGGATTTGCCGAGACCGTTCCGCCCGCACACGCCGATCCGCTGACCGTTCTGAAACGTGTAATTGAAGCCGGAGAACAGCCGCTTGCCGCCCAGCTCCATGCCCAGGCCGCTCACTTCCACCGTGCGGTTGCCGAGTTGCGGCGGCGGGGGAATGCACAGCTCCATGTCCTCCTCAATCATCGGCCCGTCCTTGGCCGCCTCGTCGTAATACCGCTCAAAGCGATCCTTCTGTTTGCTGCGCTGGGCGCGCGGGCCCTGGCGCACCCAGGCGAGTTCCTTTTTCAGGAACATCTGCCGCTTGTGCTCAATGACGGCATCGGCCTCCTGCCGCTCGGCCTTGGCCAGGAGATAGTCGGTGTAATTGCCGGCGTGCGAAAAAAACTTTCCGTCGTACAGCTCCAGGATGGTGGACGCCACCCGATCCAGAAAATAGCGGTCATGGGTGATGACGAGAAACGCGCCGCTGAAACTTTCCAAAAACTCCGCCACCCATTCGATGGATTCCGGGTCGAGATGGTTCGTGGGCTCGTCCAGCAACAGAAAATCCGGCTGGGAGACAATGGCCCGCGCCATGGCCACGCGGCGCTTCTCGCCGCCGGAAAGGGATTCGATGCGCCGCTCGCCCGCCGGGCAATTGAGATGTTCAATGGCGATCTCAATGCGGCGATCCACCGTCCAGCCGTCCAGCACCAGAATGCGCTGTTCCAGTTGCTCGTGGCGTTTGGAGTCGTGCGGCAGGGATTCAAATTCCGCGATGAGATTCAGGACATGCTGCGCGCCGTCGCGGATGTTCTCATACACATTCTTGGTGGCATCCAGCATGAAATCCTGCGGCAGATAACTGACCACGAGATCGCGCTGGCGGCTCACTTCGCCGATGTCGGGCGCCTGCAGTCCGGCCAGGATTTTCAGGAAGGTGGTCTTGCCGGAGCCGTTGCGGCCAACGAGGCCAATGCGGTCGCCATCCTGAATGCCGAGCGTGGCGGAATCCAGAATGGTGCGGTTGCCGTAGCGGACGGTGACATCGGAGGCGGAGATAAGGGTGGGCATGGGAATTATAAAAAATGAAAAATTAAAAGGGGAAAGCGGAAAGCGAAAAGCGGAAACCGCGCCAAGCTGGTCCACAGACAATGCGGCTCGGAAAAACCGGGGGGAATCCGCAAAGTCGGCGGGGAAACGTTTTTTGCTTTCCGCTGGTCGCGGGCTGAGCTGTGGAATGGAGGTGCATCGGTGGGGTTAGGCCGCGGGGTTAGGAGGCGATGATTTCCACCAGATTTTCCGCCAGCGCATGCGCGGACAGCCGGGTATCCAGTGTGGCCAGCCGGCCGCGGTTTTTCCGCGCCACCTCGACCAGCCAGGCGTCATTGACCTGTTGATGGCCCAAGGCGCGCTGGTAAATGGCCAGTGAATCGGCGGGGGGCGAAGCCCAAAAATGATGCGCCGGATGCTGCGTCCATTGCTGGAGCAAGGCGGCGGCGTCCGCCGGCGCCACCGCGGCGGATGAATACGCGGGATTGGCGGAGAGCCGGATAAAGCCGAGCTGGGTGAAGGCGCATGTGGCCCAGCCGCGTTTGGCGTGCGCAGCAAACCACGCATGGGCCTGCACGTGATGCTGATGATTCGGCCACGCCAGCGCCAGCAGGACGTTGGTGTCCAGCAACGGCACTTTCACAGGGAATCCTCAGCGAGCAAGTCTTGGGCGCGATTGCTGGGAATGACCGGAGCATTGCCCGGCACTTGGAACACCGGCAAGCCGTTTTTGCTGGCGGTATCCGCCGGGGCGCGCAACCCGCGCCGCGCCAGTTGCGAGATGACCGCGCCCAGATTTTTGCCCGAGGCGCGGGCCTGCGCCTGCGCCGCTTCAAAAATGTCATCATCCACTGTGATGGTGGTTCTCATACTACGATACTCTGATACACTGATACAGCGATGTCAATTTAAACTGAAAAAACGGCAAGCGTCGCACGGGAGGCCAGGGTTCAGGTGGCGGCGGGTGACACACCCTAAACCCGAACTTTCAAAGCTCTGGAAATGGAAACCATGGATCATTATTCCTTGGCGGTCTGCACGGGCAGCGCGGAGAGGGGCGTGTTTTTGTTGGTCTCGTTGAAATAGTTGGCCGACCACTCGTTCTGGAACAGGATGACGGCATTCTTGCCGATGTCGTAGGCCAGCTTGGCGCCGGTCGGCAGCGACAGCGCGTCGAGCTGCTCTTCCGTGATGTCCACGGGCAGCCAGCGGACCACGCTCCACGTCGCGGGTTCGAGCCGGGATTCCGCGCCGTATTCGCTTTCGAGCCGGAATTGCACCACCTCAAACTGCAGCGGGCCGACGGCGGCCAGCAGCGGCGTCTTGATGGAGGAGTTGCGCAGGTAGAGCGCCTGAATGACGCCTTCCTGCAGCAGCTGGTCGAGGCCCTGGCGGAATTGCTTGTATTTTCCGGTGTTCGGATTGTGCAGAAACGAAAACGCCTCGGGCGTGAAACGCGGGATTTCCTTGTAGAGAATCTTGGGGTCGGTCGTGAGCGTGTCGCCAATGCCGAAACTGTCGTGGCCGACCAGGCCGATGACGTCGCCGGGATAGGCTTCATCCACGGTCTCGCGCTCATTGCCGAACAGCTTGTGCGAGCTGGACAGACGCACCTTCTTCTCCGAGCGCGAGTGATGCACGGTCATGTCGCGGTCGAACTTGCCGGAGCAGACGCGGATGAAGGCGATGCGGTCGCGATGCTTGGGATCCATGTTCGCCTGGATCTTGAAGATGAAACCACTGAACGCGGGGTTTTCCGGCGCAATCTCAATGCCGCCCATCACGCGCGATTTGGGCGCGGGCGAATGCTTGAGAAAACCGTCGAGCAGGAGCTGCACGCCGAAATTGTTCACGCCGCTGCCGAAAAACACCGGCGTGGTCTGGCCCGCCAGCACGGCGGCTTCGTCAAAGGATTCGCCGGCGAGCTCCAGCATCTCCAGCTCCTCGAGCGTCCGGTTGAAATCGGCCTCGCTCAGATTGCCGCGCACCGCCGGGTCGAGCAGTCCGCCCACGGTGACGGGCGCGCGGTATTTGCCGCCCACCACGCGCTCGAACGTGTGCATCATTTTGGTCTGGCGATCGTAGATGCCCTGAAATTCCGGGCCGTTGCCAATGGGCCAGTTCACCGGAAACGCGCCGATGCCCAGCACGCGCTCCAGCTCGTCAATCAGCTCCAGCGGATTTTTCATCGGCCGGTCACACTTGTTCATGAAGGTGAAGATCGGCACGCCGCGCTGGCGGCAGACCTCGAACAATTTGCGCGTCTGCGGCTCAATGCCCTTGGCGGAATCAATCACCATCACCACCGCGTCCACGGCCGTGAGCACGCGGTAGGTGTCCTCGGAAAAATCCTTGTGGCCGGGGGTGTCCAGCAGGTTCAGGCGGTAGCCGTCGTAGTCGAATTGCAGCACGGTGGAGCTGATGGAGATGCCGCGCTTTTTTTCCAGCTCCATCCAGTCGGACGTGGTGGCGCGCTGGTTTTTGCGCGCGGTCACGGAGCCGGCGAGCTGCACCGCGCCGCCGTACAGCAGCAGCTTCTCCGTCAACGTGGTCTTGCCCGCGTCGGGATGCGAAATAATGGCGAACGTGCGGCGCCGCTGGATTTCTTTAGTGATGCTCACAAAGGTTTTAAAGCATAGCAGAGAAATCGGCGCCCACAACTTGAAAGCGGAAACCGGATCCCAGCCCCGCCGGCCGCATTCGCCGAGGGCCGCCGCATTTCACGGCGGATTGTTGCGGTCACCGCCGGAATCGGCGGGGAAAAACCGTGCCGTCCGTGGGGAGCGACAGCCCCTCGGAGGCAGACAAACGTCCGCTCTGCACCCGGCTCTTTCTGCTTTTGCCCAATACTTGCTTGCCGCGCTGCACAAACCGCGCATACTGTCCGCCGGTCAATGGACGGGTTCCCCGTTCAAGTTTGCGCGCGTAGCTCAATTGGATAGAGCGTCGGTCTCCGAAGCCGAAGGTTGTGGGTTCAACCCCCGCCGCGCGCACCAGTCCTTGCGGACGGCCTGAACACCGTCACTGCATTTGTGCAAAACGCGTTTCCCCTTGATTTGGCTTTAACTGGATTGATTGGCCTATAAACAAAGGGCTTCGTTGAGGTCGGATATTCAAAATGCACAACTGCAAATTTTCAGGTCAGCTTCTATCTGTGCAAATTGAATGTCCGAAGTTCCAGACAATGTTTTCAAGGGGTTTATCAGCTCGGACATTTTAGGATGAAAAATGCACAAATACAAATGGGGGGTGGGATGTAGGATGCTAAAAATAGCCCTGAAAGCCGGATGCAAGGCCATTGCAACCCGGATGCACTTGGTTTGCCCTGGCATTGCCAGCCGTCGGGATTCTAGCCCGACTGCACCAGCCGGCTTCCTGAGCTCACCGGCTCGGCACCCAGGGGGGGCCCGGATCGGCCAGAATTGGCAACAGACCGGCAAGCCGGCCAGCGATCGCGCTCGTTACGTTACGAAGACGCCGCCGATATCGCCGATCCCCCTGCCCTGGTGCCGGCGGCCAGGCATCGCCGCCGGTGCCATTGGGAACGCCACCGGATCAGGACACAAAAAAAACCGGCCATTGCTGGCCGGCGGAATCTGCTTTAGATGAATAATTAAGGCTCTGGCGCCGCTGGTGGGGCCGACGGAATGCTGGCCCTCAAATCTGATTCGAGCGCTTGAATCTTTGCCATTCCCTGTTCAAGATTCGACAAATGTCGGGTCATTCCAAATTGGATTTTATTCAAAAAACCACTTTGGCCGGTTTTTTCTTCAGTGATGGCCGCCATCCCGGTGACGACAGCCACCAGACATTCATTGATTTGATTGATTTGCTTAAGCAATTCCAACCCATTCCTTGCGGAAGCGTTTAAGGCATCTGTCTGATGCTGAATCAAGAAAGCGACTGTCTTTTCCAGTTGCGCGATCCGATCTTCAGCACTTTTAAATTCGCTCATATATATATGGTGGTTATTTTGGCCGGTTCAATTGACTCCCCTCGCACAGTTAAAGCAGTGAGCTATATGAAAAGTCGGCCCTGGCTGATAAGGTCTGCTCCCCCCTGCTATTGCAATCAGCTTCTCGCGGATGGCCTGGGCGAAAAAATCACCCTGCCCTGAATTTTTCATGTGGATACTTGCCCGCGCGGCTTGCTCCCATTCTTTAACCGTAATTCCGATGTCAGACATCAGGCATTTAATGCGAGCCCTTCCGCCGCGAACTTCCTTGGCACAGATTCCGATAGTCGGAATGAAATCAGCTTTCCTTAAAGCGCTACCTTTGGCCGCCGGCTTGTGGAGCGCGGTTTTCAGTTGAGGAGTTTTGCCGTTTGTGCCACTTTTATGATGGATTCGGACTGTGTTTTTCATTTGATATGTCTTTCATGGTTCGGGTCTCTCGGCTCTGACAGTGCGCTAACACTGTCAGGGCTTTTTAGTTTTGCGCTCTTGCTGCTCGACCCATTGAAGCAGCTTTAGCGTGATCTCGCCGCCAGGCTCTCGTTTGCCAGACAGCCAACGTGAAACGCTCGCAAGGGGAACCCCCAACAACTCTGCGAGTGCCGACATCCTTCCAGACTCCCTAGTCGCTTGGTTTAGTCGAACTAACAGATTTGGCAATTGCGCTTTCACTTCCGGCAGACTCTCAATAGTTTCCGCATCCGTCAAGTGTGTAAATTCAGAATCTTCCGCATTGGGCCGCTCAGCATTGGGAGAATGGAAAAATTGTTTAGCGTTTGCATACCAGATTTGCCGCTGCAATTCCTGCTTGGAGTCTGAATCTGGGTGTTTTGCTAAAAAACGAAAAATAAAATTCTCAAGGCTTTGCGCCAAGTCCCCAATCTGATCTTCCGGCACGTCACGGAAAGCCTTTTTAACCAGGTCGGCATTTTGTAGCCCGCGATGATAGCGCAGGATCATTGCCAGCTGAAATTCCTCATCTTCATTTTTAAAAGATGGCAAAAGCGAACCTAAATAAACTTCGCTAAATACAGCGTTTGCATTGATTTTAAGCTCTTCAATCGTTGGCAAGATAATGTATCCCTTTGGCAATCCCCTACCCGTCGCCGCCCAATGTGGATTGATCGGCAAGTAAGAAAATATCTTTCCAGCAATGCCGTATTTAAGAGGCACCCTGCCATCCTCAATCCTAGTCAGGGTCTCGGGATCAACTCCAATCTGCGCCGCAAGATGTGGCCGAGTGCATTTCCATCTCACGCGAAATTCTTTTATACGCGCAGCGATCTCTCGATCAAGCTTAGGAACTGGAGTTTTTCTCGGCACGCCAAAGCATCATAGCAGGGGATAACCTTTTCTCAATTTCTATTGACGGGAACAACTTTGTTTGTTCCTATTATGCAAATGGCACGCCAAAGCGCAAAGCGAAACTATATCAGCCGGCCCGGTCTTGTGGCTGCCGCTGCCGCCTTGGGCTGCTCGGTATCACACCTTCGGCGCGTTCCCAACAGGTCCCGTATAAGCTGACCATCCCGACAATGCGTTAGAAGCCGAAACTATGTTAAATATTGGTGATAGTGGGAGAATGGGATTCTCAAAATTCAGGTTCACGAAACCTTGTGAATAACAATATTGACCTATTACAAGAGCGCTCGTCAGAACTATGGTTTTAATAAAGAATGTTTTCATACCACTGGCAACCCTTGTGCTTCCGCCGTGATTTGCACGATGGAATCCGGCTGCGCCGGCAGTTCGCTGATCCCACCCATCGGCATGGTGCCACTGTTAAAACTGCCACTCACGGCAGTTTGAGCATTTAAATTTGAACCCAGGCCAAGCACCACCCCGGTCAGATCCACATATAATTTATTCATAATACCCCAATTCCAAAAACAACACTTCTAATGCAAAAGCACAGGGTAGCAAACAAATAATGAGACTATTTTCTCCCGAATAGTTTCCAAAATAGTGAATTCGCAATATGTACGCCCCCTTGCGGACGACCAAACTGAATTGAGCGAAACACCGCGGGCTCCGCCGGATGTTTCTCAGCCTTTTACGCACATATAATGTGGCATCTCGTTATGTTCCCCGGCAAAGTCAAACATCAGCAGGCCCTTCTGCGCCTGAAAAAAATCAGTCACCAGTCCTTGCGACGGCCACTGCTGTCATTTCTGATTTGACGCCGTTCCCCAAAAGCGCGACAACTCCCCGACCATGAATCTCAAACGCTGGTTCGCGTGGCTGTGCCTGGCGCTGATGCTCTTCGCCGAACTCCTGCTGTTCCGCGCCACCCGCGAGAAGGACGCGGCGGAGACCGACACGCGCGCGGCGCACCTGCAGATGCGCCAGATGCAGCAGGAACTCGACGCGCTGAAAAAATCCGACGCCGGCTTGCAGGCGGCGGAAATCTCCCGGCTGCGCAAACAAAACGAGATCCTCACCACCAAACTCGCCACGCTGCAGGCGTCCCTGGATCCGCTGATTTTGGAAAACCAGGCGAACGCCCAGCACCTGGCCACCGCGCGCGTGGCGCTCCAGTTGCAGCAGCAGCATTTACAGGAATTGCAGGACATCAACCGGCAGATCGTGGCCGCCGGCACGGCGGCGCTGAATTCGAGCGCGGCGATCATCGCCAAAAAAACCTGCCTCAGCAACCTGCGGCTCATTGACGACGCCAAGCAGCAATGGGCGGCGGATAACAACAAGCCGGACCGCGCCGTGCCGACGGAAAAAGAGTTGCGACCTTATTTGAAAACCGGACTGCTGCCGATCTGCCCCAGCGGCGGCATTTATCTCATCAACGCCGTGAACGAACTGCCGACCTGCTCGTTTCCCGGCCACGTGCTGGCGCCCTGAGTTTGCGGGCGCGCCTTTCCGGAGCCGCTTCCGTTTAATGGTAGCCATGAGCCCCGCGCATGGGCCCGCCGCAGTTAATTCTTCCCTTTTGCTCCGGCCAAATTAAACTGGGGCGCCCACTTAATTAGGTTCCTTTAATAAATTATTCATTAAAACATTATGGCTGCTGATACCTCCGTTGTGAAACCGGTCGAAGCCCCCGCGCTGTCGCCCCTCCTGATCAAATCCCCACTCGCGCCCACGCCCCGGAGCGCCCCGAAATATCCCGTGCAGGTCAGGAACGCCGCCGGCGCGGCCGTCACCCTGGCCGATCCGCGCGCCAGCCGCGCGTTGGTGGCGCTGATGAATGTCCACGCCGTCAACGGCGGCGCGGCGTGCCACTGGGGCGGCCCGGCGGGTTTTGCGGAAATCATGTCCGCCATCCACGGCCTCCTGTTCGCCACGCCCGACCGCGAATGGTATGAGGCGTTCAACTTTGCCAACGATGCCGGCCATGCGGAAAACGGCATTTACGCCCTGCGCGCCCTGTACGGATTCGACGGGATGACGTTCGCGGATTTGAAGGGGTTCCGCAGCATCCAGAGCAAGCTCACCGGCCACGGCGAATCCCATTTGAATCCCGAAGGCGTCCTGCTGAGCAACGGCCCGCTCGGCTCGACGCTGCCCCAGGCGCAGGGCCTGGCGATGGCCGATAAGATCGCCCGGCACGACCGCGTGACCCTCGTCACCGTGTCCGACGGCGCGAGCATGGAAGGCGAAGCCAAGGAGGCGTTCGCCGCCATTCCCGGCCTGGCCGTGAAGGGCCGCATGAATCCGTTCGTGCTGGTGATCTCCGACAACGACACGAAGCTCTCCGGCCGCATCGGCCAGGACGCCTTCAGCATGGGGCCGTCTTTTGACGGCAAGCGCGCGCTCGGCTGGAACGTCATCGCGGTGGCGGACGGCCATAACCTGGAAGTGGTTTATCAGGCCCTCGAACAGGCGATTGCCGAGGCCCGGGCCAATCCCGCCAAACCGGTGTGCGTCCATGTCAAAACGATCAAGGGCTTTGGCGTGAAAGCCACGATGGAGAGCGCGTCCGGCGGCCACGGTTTCCCCCTCGCCAACGGCGAGAAAATCACCGCGTTCGTGAACGAAATCTGGGGCGGCCAGACGCCGGCGGAATTTGCCGCCTGGGCCACCGCGCTCCGCACCGATTGGGAACAGCAGGAAGCGGCCAAAAAAGCCAAGGCGGCCGCCGCCCCCGCCAACGCCGCGCCGGCGCCCAAGAAGGACAAGGTGCAAACCGGCCTCGCCAAAGCCGCGGTGCGCGCGGCCCGGGAGGGGCTGCCGGTGTATTCCATCTCCTCCGACGTGCAGGGCTCCACGGGCATCAGCCTGTTCCAAAAGAGTTTCCCCGACCGCTGGGTCGAGGTCGGTATCGCCGAGGCGAACATGATCAGCGTGGGCGCAGGCTTTGCCAAAACCGGGTTCATTCCCATTGTGGACACGTTCGGCCAGTTCGGCGTGACCAAGGGCAATCTGCCGCTCACCATGGCCGCGCTGTCGCAGGCCCCGGTCATCGCGATGTTCTCCCACATCGGCCTGCAGGATGCGGCGGACGGCGCGAGCCATCAGGCCACGACGTTTTTCGCGGCCGTCTCAGCCATCCCGCACACCTGCGTCCTCGCGCCGAGCTGCTCGGACGAGGCGGAGTCGCTGATGTATCAGGCCATCCAGCGTTACGCGGCCGCCCGCGCGGCGGGCGAGCCGGGCGAGAATTACCTCTTCTTCGTCGGCCGCGAGAATTATCCGCTAACGTGGATCGAAGGCGCACAGTTCCCCTGGGGCAAGGCCCAGCTCCTGTCCGAAGGCAGCGACGTGGTGCTCATCGGCAGCGGCGTGCTGGTGAACAAGGCGATTGAAGCCGGCAAGCTGCTCGCGGCCCAAGGCATCCAGGCCACCGTCATCAACAACCCGTTCGTCAATCAAGTGGATTTGGCCACCATCGGCGCGGCGGTGAAAAAATGCGGCGGCAAAGTGGTCACCATCGAGGATCATCAGGTGATTTGCGGCATGGGCGCGCAGGTTTCGCACGCGCTGTCCAACGCGGGCATCGCGCACAGCGTGAAGTCGCTGGGCATCCGCGGCGAGTTCGGCCAGTCGGCCTATCTGGCTGAAGAACTTTACGTCAAGCACGGTTTGACCGCGCCGAAAATGGTCGCGGCCGCCCTCGCGCTGCTCGGCCGATAAGCCCCGGCTGAGTCCGCAACGCCCGCCCGCCGCCAGGCGCGCGGGCGTTTTTTGTGCCGGATTTCAGCCTTGGCATTCCCCATCATTCCGCTAACCTTTGCGTTCTTAAAATTTATGATTGAAACGGACATTGAACTGCTGAAGGGCATCGCCAACCAACTGCGTATCCACTCCATCACCGCCACCACGGCGGCCGGCAGCGGCCATCCGACCTCCTGCTGCTCGGCGGCCGATGTTGTCGCCGCGCTGTTTTTCGGCCACATGAAGTATGATGCGAAAAACCCGCATGCCTACAACAACGACCGCTTCATTCTCTCCAAAGGCCACGCCGCGCCGCTGCTCTACGCCGCGTGGGCGGAAAATGGTTTTGTCCCCGTCAGCGAACTCGCCAAGCTCCGCCAGTTCGGCAACGATCTGGAAGGGCACCCCACCCCGCGTCTCGCGTTCGCCGATGTGGCGACGGGTTCGCTCGGCCAGGGCCTCGGCGTGGGCGTGGGCATGGCGCTCGCCGCCCGCCAGGATAAGCTGGATTACAATACCTACGTCTTGCTGGGCGACGGCGAAATCGCTGAAGGTTCGGTCTGGGAAGCGGCGTCCCTCGCGGGCTTCTACAAGCTGAGCAACCTCATCGCCATCGTGGACGCCAACCGCCTCGGCCAGAGCCAGGCGACCATGTTCGGCCATGACATCAATATCTACGTCAAACGCTTTGAATCGTTCGGCTGGCGCGTGGAAACGCTCGACGACGGTCACGACATGGAAGAAATCATGGAAGTATTGAGCGGCGTGGGTCTGGATGAACGCCCGCTCGCCATCATCGCCAAAACCTATAAGGGTGCCGGCGTTTCCTTCCTGCAGGACAAGGACAACTGGCACGGCAAGCCGCTGAACGCGGAGGAGGCCGGCCGGGCCATTGCCGAACTCTCACCCAGCGCCAAGTCCGGTCTCGGCGTCGCCATTCCCGCGCCCACCGCCCTCCCCGCCCCGAATCTCGCCGCGCCCGCCAGCTATCCGGCCATCAGCTACTCGCTCGGCGACAAAATCGCCACGCGCGAAGCCTACGGCGCCGCCCTCGTCCGCATCGGCGAAGCCGACCTGCGCGTCGTGGCCATGGACGGCGACACGAAGAATTCCACCTTTGCGGAAAAATTCTACAAGCAATTCCCGCACCGCTTCACCGAATGTTTCATCGCCGAACAAAACCTGGTGGCCGTGGCCATGGGATTTGCCACGCGCGGCCACGTGCCGTTCGCCTCGACGTTTGCCACCTTCTTCACGCGCGCGGCGGATCAGATCCGCGTGGCGGGCATCTCCCAGACCAACCTGAAGCTCGTCGGCTCCCACGTCGGGATCAGCATCGGCGAAGACGGCCCGTCGCAGATGGCGCTGGAAGATCTGGCGCTCATGCGCGCGGTGGTCGGCAGCACGGTGCTGTATCCGTCCGACGCCGTGGCCACGGAAAAATTGCTCGAACAGATGGCGACCATCAAGGGCGTCTGCTTCCTGCGCACCTCGCGCCCGAAGACACCGGTCATTTACGGCAACGACGAACAGTTCCCCGTCGGCGGCGCGAAAGTGCTGCGCACCGGCGACAAGGTCACCCTCGTCGGCGCGGGCGTCACGCTGTTTGAAGCGCTCAAAGCCGCGGACACGCTGAAGGCCGAAGGCATCAACGTCACGGTCATTGACGCTTACAGCATCAAACCGCTCGGCAAGAAGGAAATTCTGGCCGCCGCCAAAAAGACCGGCAACACCGTCATCACGGTGGAAGATCATTACTCCGAAGGCGGCCTCGGCGACGCCGTCGCGGGTGAACTGAGCTGCGAAGGCGTGAAGGTGCACAAGCTCGCCGTGGTCGGCATCCCGCGCTCCGGCAAGGCCGAGGAACTCATGGCCGCCTTCGGCATCGACGCCGCCGCGATTGTGAAGAAGGTCAAGTCGCTGTAAGCCACCCGTCATTTCAAAATTCAAAAACGCGGGGAAGCAATTCCCCGCGTTTTTTCTTTTGTCGCTGCGGCTTTTTGCAATAGTCGGCTGGTGAACCGTTATCGAAGGAGCCTTTTCCTGGTCACCCTGACGGCCAGTCTGGTGGCCTCTCTTGCCCTGGCGAAGGATATTTGCACCATCTGCAACCAGCCGATTGCCGGCACGATTTATCTCGTAACCGACGCTGTCATCGGCCAAGACCAAATGGTCTGTTCCAACTGCCTGCAGTTGCCGCGCTGTTTCATTTGCGGCCTGCCGGTCGCCGATGACAGCATCAAACTGGCCGATGGCCGGCGACTGTGCCGGCGCGACGGACAAACGGCGGTGCTGAACGCGTACGCCGCCCAACGCATTGCCGCTGGGGTCCGGGAGGAGCTGGATAAATTATTCATCCGTTTCACTTCATTTCCCGCGAACGTGGACGTGGATGTTCTGGACCGGATTGACATCGACAAGTTGTATCAGCCCGACGGATACGATTTCGAAAGTCCGAACCTGCTCGGTTGCATTGCGGCGGTGACCAACGCCAGCCAGAAACGCTATTCCATGCGGCTGCTCACCGGGTTGCCCCGGGTGGAACTCCAAGCCACCGCCGCCCACGAATTTTCGCACGCCTGGGTCGGCGAAAATGTCCCGCCCGAACGGCGGGCCCGATTGTCCGGGAATGCCGAGGAAGGGTTTTGCGAATTGGTTGCCTATCTCCTGATGGATTCCCAAAATGAGGCCGCTCAAAAGAAATTCATCCTGCAAAATCACTACACGCGCGGGCAGATCGATTTGTTTATCGCCGCCGAGCAACGCTCCGGATTCGATCAAATTCTGGACTGGATGCGCTACGGGGAGATGCCGGAATTAACAGCGGGTCATGGAGATGAAATCCGGAATATCATCATCCCCAAGGCGGTGGCCCTGACCGCGAAACCCTCCCCTCTGGCAACCAACAGCCCGCTCGCCGCCCTGGTTGCCCCGTCACGGGCCGCGCCCCTGCCGGAAACCATTAGGCTCCAAGGCATTCTCTGGGGCAACCCGCCGGCCGCCATAATCAACAATCACACGGTTTTTGCCCGGGATCAAATCAAGTTGAAAATCGGCGGGACGGTGACTCGCCTTCGCTGTCTGGAAATTCAAAAAAATTCCGTTCGCATTGAAGACCTGGATTCCGGAAAACAAGATGAACTCCACCTTTAAAGAATTTACCAAGTTGCCAGGCGGTCCGAGTTGCCAGGTGCCGGAACTTGAGGCAGATTAGCAGCAGCCATGGGCGAAAAAGCCAAAACTCTCCGCGGCCAGTTGCTGCTCGATAGCGGGCAGCTCAGCGGTTCATTTTTTCAACGCACCGTGGTCCTCGTCTGCAAGCACGATGCCGAGGGCGCCTTCGGTCTGGTTCTCAATCGCGCGGTCGGCAAGTCCGTCGGCGAACTGATTATCGCCGACCTCCCGGCCATGCTCAAAACCGCCCCGCTCTACCTCGGTGGCCCGGTGCAACCCGGCGCGCTGAGCTACCTGCACACCGACAGTTTCATGCCCGAGGCCGACGTGCTGCCCAACCTCGCGCTCGGCCATTCGCTGGATGATTTGCTGGAACTGGGCGACGGGTTTTCCGCGACCAAAAAAGTGCGGCTCTTCGCCGGCTATTCCGGCTGGAGCCCCGGCCAGTTGGAAGGCGAAATGAAAAAGAAATCCTGGCTGATCTTTCCCGCGTCGCTGGAACTGGTGTTTGAAACACCGCCGGAACAGCTCTGGCAACAGGTGCTGCACCGCAAAGGCGGCTGGAAAAACAAGCTCCTCGCGCAGTTGCCGGAAGACTTGTCGTGGAACTGAAGATGCGGGGACCTCGTCCTTCGAAATTCAATTCGCCTCGACGCACAGGAACGCGGTAGCCGGCGCCGCTTTCACGGCGACGTTCTTTAAGCACGCGGGTATCAGGCAGAAATCGCCAGGCTTTAACACCGCAGCCGTCCCGCTGCGGTCGTCGGCGAGGGTGGCTTCCCCCTTGGTGACGGCAATAATGCGCAGGTATTCTCCGGCCAGCGTCAGGGACCCAGCCTTTTCGAACACCATTTCCTGCACGTTGAATAGCGGGTCTTCCACCAGCTGGCGGAATTGGAAACCAGCAGCCTGCCGGTAATTCGCCGGCACCAGCTTCGGCTCGAAGTCATTGAAGTCGATGCTCGCCAGTGAGGGCGCAATATGGAGTTCGCGCGGCTTGCCGTCCAGACCCACGCGGTTCCAGTCAAACACCCGGTAGGTCGTGTCGGAATTCTGCTGGATCTCAAAAATCACCAGGCCGTCCCCGATGGCATGAACGCGGCCGCTGGGCAGAAACATCGTGTCCCCCGCGCACACGGGAATGCGGTGAAAACAATCCGCCACCGTGCCGTCGGCAATCTTCTGCTCAAACTCCGCGCGCGTCACCCCGCGCTTGAGGCCCACATACAGGCTGGCGCCCGGCGCGGCGTCGGCAATGTACCACATTTCCGTCTTGGGCTCGCCCTTCAGCGCCGCCGCCTGGCTCGCGGGCGGGTGAACTTGGAGCGACAATTTATCGCGCGCGTCGAGAATTTTGCAGAGCAGCGGAAAGCGGCCGGCCGCCGCCGGCTGGGCCTCGCCTAGAATTTCCGCCGCGTGCTGCTCCATGAGCCAGCGCAGATCCTTCCCCGCCAGCGGGCCGTTGGCAATGACGCTCGCGTCGCCGGGCCGGTCGGAAATTTCCCACGACTCGCCAATGGGCTGACTCGCGGGCATTCTTTTGCCATATAACCGTTCCAGTTCGCGCCCGCCCCAGATGCGATCCTTGAACCGCGGCTCAAAAATAATGGGATACAGCATGGTCAGGCAGTAACGGCCGATTTCATGGACCGGGCGGGCTTCATCTCCTCGGCGTTATCGGGCCGCTCCACAAAATGGCCGTGGGAGCGGAATTTTTCGTAGCGTTTCTTCAACCGCGTGGATACGGGCAACGCGAGGATTTCCTCCAGGTGTTTCACCAGGTGGGTTTTCAGTGTCGCGGCGCTGGCGGCCATGTCCGTGTGGGCGCCACCCAGAGGTTCCGGCACAATCTCGTCCACCAGCTTGAGCTCGAGCAAATCCTTGGCGGTGATGCGCAGGGCGGCCGCGGCCTTGGCGGCGTTGGCGCGGTCTTTCCACAAAATCGCCGCACACCCTTCCGGACTGATGACGGAATAATAGGCGTTCTCCAGAATCAACACGCGGTCGGCCACGCCGATGCCCAGCGCACCGCCGGAACCACCTTCGCCAATCACGGCGGCAATGACGGGGACTTCGAGCAGCATCATTTCGCGGAGATTGACCGCGATGGCCTCAGAAATATGCCTTTCTTCCGCACCGATGCCGGGATAAGCGCCGGCCGTGTCAATCAGCGTGATGATGGGCAGGCCGAATTTATTCGCTAACCGCATCAGGCGGAGCGCTTTGCGGTAGCCTTCCGGATGCGCCGAGCCGAAGTTGCGCAAAATATTCTCCTTGGTGTCCCGGCCTTTTTGCGTGCCGATGACCAGTACCCGGTGTTCGCCCAGCTTTGCAAAACCACCCACCATGGCACGATCCTCGGCAAACAGCCGATCGCCGTGCAATTCCTCGAAATCGGTAAACGTCGTCGCTATATAATCGAGGGTGTAGGGCCGCTTGGGATGGCGCGCCAACTGGACACGCTGCCAGGGGGTGAGATTCAGAAAGATCTGCCGGCGCGTCTCCTGAATTTTCTTCTCGATGATGAGCATCTCTTCTTCGAAGCTAATGCCGAGCGAATGCTTCTCCGGGTGCGCCCGCAGTTCTTCCAGCTTGTTCTGGAGTTCTAGAATGGGCTTTTCAAAATCGAGCCGATGTTTCATGCGTCGGGGATTTTAATAGCTTTGAGCGGGTAATCAATGCGGAATTCAGGCCCCGAACCAAGCGAAAGGCCGGACTTGCGTCCGGCCTTTGCCGATGACGAGGTTTATATACGCCTTCACCGAGGCGCTCAGAAGGGCGACGCGACCAACTTAGGTCGCTGTCCGAGCCGCGCCGCCAGCAAAACCTCTATGCCAACCCTAACCGGACAGCGAAATTTTCCATCACTATAAATCGGACGCACCCCCTTCAATAAAGGTTCAATTTATTTTGGAAAAAAGCCGGGATAATCTCAATTAAATAGTTAGTTATCGTTACCGTTAAGTATTAATTCCAATTAAATACCTTTTTCCGATGAATTGACTATTTGATCACTTGCGGCTCGTGCCAGACGTGGCCGAGTTGCTCCAGCAGATCGTCGGCCGCAATCGGGCCCCAGGTGCCGGCGGAATAAAATTCGCGGTTCGTCAGCGGCTTGTTCTCCCAGCCCAGACGGATGTCATCGGCAATTTTCCAAGCCGTTTCCACCTCGTCGCGCCGGATGAAGAGCGTGGCGTCGCCCGCGATGGCTTCCAGCAGCAGTCGCTCGTAGGCCTCCGGCGTGTAGGCGCCAAATTCGGAATCGTAGCTGAAGTGCATCCGCACGGGCCTCGCGCCGAGGGTGGTGCCGGGCACTTTTCCGTTGAACCGGAGGGAAATCCCCTCGTTCGGCTGCAGGCGGAGCGTAAGCGCATTGGCTCCCAGACTGTTGCCGCACTTGGCGGCAAAGAGGACGTTCGGGGTGGGGCGGAATTGTATCCGCACTTCGCTCGCACTCATCGGCAGATTTTTGCCGGTGCGCAGATAGAACGGCACTCCGCTCCAGCGCCAGTTATCAATGAACAGCTTCAGCGCCACAAACGTCTCTACGTTGGAATCTGGCTTCACTTTCGGCTCCTGCCGGTAGCCGGGGCGCATTTCGCCGCCGACCGCGCCGGCAAAGTATTGGCCGCGCACCACCTGCTTGGCCACATCGCTGACCGAAAGCTCGCGGATGGACCGCAGCAGTTTCACTTTTTCGTCGCGGACAGACTCCGCCTCCAGCGACACGGGCGGCTCCATCGCGATGAGCGACAGCACCTGCAGCATGTGATTCTGCACCATGTCCCGCAGCGCGCCGGCCTCCTCGTAATAGCCGCCGCGGCCGCCGACCCCGATTTTTTCGCTGACGGTGATCTGCACGTGATCCACCGCCTCGCGGTTCCAGAGCCGCTCAAAAATGGAATTGGAAAAACGGAACATCAAAATGTTCTGCACCGTTTCCTTGCCCAGATAATGGTCAATGCGGAATACCTGCTGCTCGTGCGCGTAGCGCGTCAGCTCGCGGTTCAGTGCCTGCGCGGACGCCAGATCGTGGCCGAACGGCTTCTCCACCACGATGCGCTGCCAGCCCGCGCCTTCCTTGTTCAGCAGCCCGGAACGGTGCACCTGCTCCACGACTTCACCGAACTGGCTGGGCGAGATGGCGAGATAGAACAGTAGATTCTCGCGCAGCGGCGTGCTGCCGAAGGACGTCAGCAATTCTTCCAGTTTTTTGTAGGCGGCATCCTCGGTCAAATCGCCGGTGCAGTAAAAAATTTTATCCGCAAACGCGTGCCAGACCGCGTCGTCCACCGGCTTGGTCCGGGAAAAATCATTCAGCGCCGCGCGCAATTCCTCGCGCCACGACGCATCCGTCTTCTCGCGCCGCGCAAACCCGACCACGCGGAAATCCTGCGGCATCTGCTTCTCCTTGAACAGATGGTAGAGCGCCGGAATCAGCTTGCGCGCCGTCAGGTCGCCGCTCGCGCCAAAGATGACAATGGTGCAGGGCGTGAGGATTTTGCGCTCGGCCCCAATGTCGCCGTGCGACGGTTCGGATGAATTCACGATACTCATGCCGCGAACCATGACGTATCCGACCCTGAATTTCAATCCCGCTGATGCTCTCCCTCCCCAAAACCCATGAAACGATTACGGGTTGCCGATGAAAAAAATTCACGGCCGGCGGCGCGCGCGCCGGTTACACGCGCGCACGCTTGCGCACGGAAAACAGGTCGAGGCAATGATCCAGCCACAACAGCCGGCGCGGGCGACAGCCGCTTGCATGGGCCGGCAACACTCTGGCGGCGGTCCGGACGTTTTTCAGGTGCGGGGCGGGGTTTTTGGCGGCGCGTTCCAGCGTGGCCACAATTTCTGCAAAGGGCGTGTTTTTTTGCAGGAAATCCGTCGCGCCATTGCTGAGCGCGCGCCGCTTGGAGGCCGGGTCGAAACACGTCGTGAACATCACCACCTGCGTGTGGCGCGAGAGCGCTTTGATCGGGTGAATGGCATCGAGACCGTTCGCCTCACCCATCTGGATGTCCAGCAGGATGGCATCCGGACCGGGCCGACTGGCGAGCGCGCTCAACACCGCATTCGGCGAGTGAAACTCCGCCTGGCACCGCACGCCGGGGCAGCGCGACAGCAAGTCTTTCAGCACGGCCCGCACCTCTTTATTGTCGTCCACCACCCACACCGTGATGGCCGCCGTCAACGAACCCGCATGGGTTTCAGCAGTCTGATTGTTCATTCGATTACCGGCATAAACACCAGCTTGCCTCATGCCAACCGGCAGACATTCACGTTTGCGGGAGAATTGCCCCCAATTACGCCAACCCGCTTTTCAACGCCGCACCAGGGCTGTTGAAAAATGTCCAGTCTGAATAATCCTCAACGCGCGAAAAACTGCTCGCTCCGCGCGAAATATTTCGCCACTATGCCCTCCGACTTTTCGCGGGGAATTCCCCGTTCGCACATGAAAGCTAAAATTATCATCACACCGAAGAAAGCCGTGCTCGATCCGCAGGGCAAAACCGTCCAGACCGCCCTCGAACACATGGGCTACACGGGCGTCACCGGCGTCCACATCGGCAAATACATCGAGATCGACCTCGCGCCCGGCACCGACAAGGCCGCCGCCACCAAAGCCTTGAATGAGGCGGCGCACAAGCTGTTGAGCAATCCGGTCATTGAAGATTACAAACTGGAAATCGAATAATCCATTCGGCGATCGGCGCATGCCGGGCCGTCTGCCGGTTCGCGCGTCAGTCGTTCATCGCCATTCGTAAATCAAAATGAATTTCTCCGTCCTCCAATTCCCCGCCTCCAACTGCGACCAGGACGCCGTCCACGCCGTCCGCCGGCTCGGCCATTCCGCCCGGCTCGTCTGGCACAAGGATGCCGCGCTCGGCGATACCGATTGCGTCATCGTGCCCGGCGGCTTCAGCTACGGCGATTACCTGCGCTGCGGCGCCATCGCGCGGTTCAGCCCCGTGATGCAGGCCGTCAAACAGTTCGCCGACAATGGCGGCCTTGTCCTCGGCATCTGCAACGGCTTTCAAGTCCTCACCGAGGCCGGCCTGCTGCCCGGCGCGCTCATCCGCAACCGCGACCTGCAATTCCATTGCGAAAACATTTTCCTGAAGACCGCCACGACCGAGTCGCCCTTCACCAGCAAAATTCCTGCGGGGAAAATCCTGCGCGTGCCCATCGCCCACGGCGAAGGCTGCTATTTTGCCGACGAAGCAACGCTCGCAAAGCTCAAGGCCCACAACCAGATCCTGTGGCAATACTGCGACGCGACCGGTAACCTGACCGACAGCGCGAATCCCAACGGTGCCCTGCTGAACATCGCCGGCATCTGCAATGAACAGCGTAACGTGGCCGGCCTGATGCCGCATCCCGAACGCGCCTGCGAAACGCTCCTCGGCAGCGACGACGGCCAATGGATTTTCGAAAGCCTCTTTGCCGCCCTCCAAAACAAAACCGTCGCAGCGGCGGCGTGAGCCATGCCGACGATTAAAATTGAACGCTACAAGTTCAGGTTTTACTCATCGGATGCGGGTGAACCGCCACACGTCCACGTCCTTGATGGCGACAAGGTGGCAAAGATTTGGTTGCAGCCGGTGGCAACCGAATACAATCGAGGTTACAACCGGACGGAGTTGAATTATATTTTGAAACTGACGAGAGAGCACCAAACTCGTCTGCTGGAGAACTGGAATGAATACTTTAGTCGCTAAAACCACCGGGGCGGTCAGTGCCGAGAGCGTCCGTTTTGTCGGCGACAAGCTCGTGGTGAAATTGAGCGACTGGCGCGAGTTGAGCCTGCTCTACAAGAAGATTCCGTGGTTGAAATGGCTCGCCAAGGCGTCGCCAAAACAACGCGCCGACTGGTCGCTTGAACCCGGCGGCTACGCGATTTATTGGGAACAGCTCGATGACGGCATTGAAATCTGCCATCTGCTCGGAACGCAGAGACTGAATTGAAGATTCTGGTTAAGAGAAGCACTTTGATGAAAAACTCGCACGCCTTCGTTGCTGTTAACGCAGAAGAATCCTGGCCAGTGTTGGCCGACAGAATTATTCGAAAGCATATTGATTGAATTAGCCATGACCGAACCTGCCATTACCCCTGAGTTGGTTGCCAAACACAACCTCACGCCGGAAGAATACGCCCATGCCGTGGAAATCCTCGGCGGCCGCACGCCCAGCTACACCGAGCTCGGCATCTTCTCCGTCATGTGGAGCGAGCATTGCAGCTACAAAAACACCAAGCCGCTGCTCAAGACCTTCCCCACCAAGTCGCCCAAGATCCTGGTCGGCGCGGGCGAGGAAAACGCCGGCATCATCGACATCGGCGACGGCATCGCCATTGCGTTCAAGATCGAGTCGCACAACCATCCTAGCGCGGTCGAGCCCTTTCAGGGCGCCACCACCGGCGTCGGCGGCATTGTGCGCGATATTTTCACCATGGGCGCGCGGCCCGTCTGCGCCGTCAACTCCCTGCGCTTCGGCCCCATCACGGCCAACGGCGAATCGGACCTTTCCAGTTCGAAAGCTGAAATCGCCAACAATCGGCGATTGTTTTCCGGCGTCGTCAACGGCATCGCGCATTACGGCAATTGCTTCGGCATCCCCACCGTCGCGGGCGAGGTCTATTTCGACAAAACCTACCAGGGCAATCCCCTCGTGAACGCCTTCTGTCTGGGCGTGTTGCGGCATGACCAGATCACGCGCGGCGCGGCCAAGGGCGTGGGCAATCCCGTGTTCTATGTCGGCCCGGCCACGGGTCGCGACGGGCTCGCCGGCGCGGCGTTTGCCTCCCAGGATTTAACCGAGGAATCTGCCGAGGGACAGCGCGGCGCGGTGCAGGTCGGCGATCCGTTCATGGAAAAACTCGTGTGCGAAGCCTGTCTGGAACTGCTCGCCACCGGTTGTGTCGCGGGCATGCAGGACATGGGCGCGGCGGGCCTCACCTGCTCCACCTGCGAAATGGCCGCCCGGGCCGGCACCGGCATCGAGATCGAACTCGATAAAGTGCCCCAGCGCGCGCCGAACATGAGCAGCTACGAAATCATGCTCTCCGAATCCCAGGAGCGCATGCTCATCGTCGTCCACAAGGGCCGCGAAGAGGAAGTGAAACGCATTTTTGACAAGTGGGATCTGCCCTGGTCCGAGATCGGCATCATCACCGACACCGGCCACATGGTCGTGCGTCATCACGGCCAGCTAGTCGTGGATATTCCCGCGAAAAAAATCGCCGACGAATCCCCCGTCTATGAGCGCCAGGCCGTTGAACCGGCCTATTTGAAAGACGTGCGCGCCTTCCGCCTCACCGGCATTGCGGATACCACCGCGCCGGCGGAAGCGTTGAAGAAACTCCTCGCCTGGCCGAGCATTGCGTCCAAAAACTGGGTCTATCGCCAATACGATCATCAGGTGCGCGACGGTTCCGTCGTCCTCCCCGGCAGCGACGCGGCCGTCATCCGCATCAAAACGGATTCCCTCCCGGTGATGAGCGCCGAGCTCGCCGCCAAAGTGGGCGACCCCACCGTCACCGATAAATACATCGCCATGACCGTGGATTGCAACGGCGGCTATGTCTATCTGGACCCCTACGAAGGGGGCAAAGCCGCCATCACCGAAGCCTGCCGCAATCTGGCCTGCTCCGGCGCGTTGCCGCTTGGCGCCACCGACAATCTCAACATGCCCAACCCGCACAAGCCGGAACTCTTCTGGCAGATGCGCGAAAGTGTGCGCGGCCTGGCCGAAGGCTGCACCGCGTTCAACGCCCCCGTCACCGGCGGTAATTGCTCGCTCTACAACCAAAATCCCAGCGGCCCCATTGACCCCACGCCCACCGTGGCCGTCGTCGGCATCGTGGAAAAACTCGAGCATGTCACCACCCAATGGTTCAAGGACGAGGGCGACACCATCATCCTGCTCGGCGACGCCGTGGATCAGGCGGACCCCATTTTCGGGCTCGGTGGCAGCGCCTATCTGCAAGTCATTCACGGCCAGAAAACCGGCTCCCCGCCGCGCTGCGATCTGGAAACAGCCAAGACCCTGCACACCACCTTGATCGGGCTGATCCACTCCGGCCTCGTCAAGAGCGCGCATGATTGCAGCGAAGGCGGCCTCGCCGTGGCGCTGGCCGAAAGCTGCATCAGCCAGCTGATCGCCCGCGATACCCCGCGCCTGATCGGCGCCACCGTGGACCTATCGGGCGTAACGGCCCGACTCGACGCCCTGCTCTTCGGCGAAACCCAATCCCGCATCGTCGTCACCTGCAAACCGCTGGACGCCGTCAAAGTCGTCGAGCGCGCCAAGCTCATGGGCGTGTCGGCGGTGCAGATCGGCAAGGTCGGCGGCAGCCAGCTCACGGTCAAAACTGCGAGCGGCGAATTCTCCGCCCCCCTCACCGAGTTGCATGATCCGTGGTGGAACAGCATCGCCCGCGCCATGGCGTGAAATGAAACTTCAACGACCAAGAGTGAACTCGGCTTTGACGCTGACGGAACTCTTGGTCGTTATTGCCATCATTGCAATCCTGCTGGCATTGTTGCTGCCAACGCTTTCTCGTAGTTTGCAGCGGGCGCGACAAATCCAGTGCGTCAACAATGTTAGCCAACTGGGGCTGGCTTTGCAGGAATTTATTGGCGAAAACCACCGATACCCACTTTTCCAAGACGCTACGATAACCGCTTCAAACAAGCTCCAAAACGCGGAATCATGGATTGTGTTTTTAGGCAGGCAAATGGATCTTGATTCTAAGCGCGACACAAATTTTTGAAAAAAAGGCGTGTGGCATTGTCCGTCTTTAAATCTCGAAAACAAAACTCCGGACGCCTCGTATGGATATAACGCATTTGGATTGGGAACAAATAATCTCTCAACCGGTCTTGGTGGAATGTATGGATTTTTTCACACCACACCTATCAACATCGGAAGAAAGACTTTGAATTGGCCCGTGACCAAACCAGCGGTGATGGATTCTGAAGTTGTCGCCCCGAGCGAAATGATTGCCATTGGTGACGGATATTCGGGAAACAGCAAGGCGCTTTATTTCGGCGAGTCAACTTTGTGGAGACAATACACTGTCATTGGCAACGACAGCTTTGAAACTACCGTCAATGATAAGCGTCATCAAGGCAAAGCCAACGTGGTCTTTTGCGACGGCCACGTCGATCGCCCACGCTGCAATTTCTCTTTGAAGACACCAGCGACGCGGCCTTGGCGCGTTGGAATCGCGACCATCAGCCGCATCGCGAAAAATTGTCGTATTGAAGCCGCGTCGCCCGCACACTAGCGTGATGTTCACGTTATTAACTGGCACAATTATTTTCTCCTTATGAAATGTAAAAAAGTTTTGCTCAGCGGCGCACTACTGTTGTGCCTCGTCACCGCGATGTTAGCGCAGGACGCTGATAAGACAGCGCCGACAGCTGAAGCGGCACAGTCGCGAACGCCGTCGCAAGCTGAATTCCTGAAATGGAAATTCGGATTATTCCTACACTTCAATATCGCGACGTTCAACGGTCAGGAATGGGCGAACGGTTACGAGGATCCGCTGACGTTCGCACCGACCAATCTGGATTGCGGGCAATGGGCGGATGCGGCCAAGGCGGCCGGCATGCGATACGCCGTGCTTACCGTGAAGCACACCGAAGGCTATCCGCTCTGGGATAGCGCCGGCACCACGCACGACATCACCGCTTTCAAGAATTTCAAAAACGGTCAGGGCGACCTTGTCCGCGAGTTCGTGGACGCCTTCCGCGCGCGCGGCCTCAAGGTCGGCTTCTACTATTGCGCTCCCGGTAATTACGACAATCGTTACGGCAACACGCTGCCCACGAACCAGCCGTCGCTCCACGGCATGCCACCCGAAGCGCAGGGCGACTACGCGGGATTTATGCGACAGCAATTCACGGAATTGCTCACCCGCTACGGTCCGGTGGATTTGATCTGGTGCGATCAATATCGGGTGAAACTAAAGGCTGAAGAGTGGGCCGGCCTCAAGGCGCTCATCAAACAGCTCCAACCAAACTGCCTCGTCATCGCCAACAACTCCCACAAGTTGAACGAAACGGACATCTACAGCTACGAATATCCGATCTACAAAAATGAAAAAGGCTATCCGTCGGTGACCAATGCCATTCCCTCCGAAGTTTGTGACACCATCGTAGACTGCGGCAACTGGTTCTGGCAGCCGGGCGTGGACGCGCACATCCGCAGCGCGGAGGACATCGTTGGCGTGCTAAATAAGTGCAACGACCGCCAGGCCAACTATCTGCTGGATGTTGGACCGGACCGGACCGGCCGGATTGATGATGCCGCGGTGAAACGGCTCCAGGAAATCGGTGAGTTACGCCACGCGCAGGGTGAGTGATAGCTTCCAACCATCTGCCGCACTGCGAAAACTTGCAAACTGAATGTCCCCGCTCACCCATCTTGTCGGCAGCTGGCTGATTGCTTCGGCCACCACCAGCAACCCGCGCGACCGCAAGCTGGTGACTCTGGCGGGTGTATTGCCGGATGCCGATGGTCTGGGAGTTATTGCGGATGTCCTCGGCTCCTGGTTTTCCGGCAAGGACTGCACCTTCTACTACTATCAACAGTACCACCACATCCTGCTCCACGGCTGGCCCGGAGCCATCGCCGTTTCGCTCTTGCTCACCTGGTTTGCGCGGCAACGCTGCCGCGTGTTGTGGCTGTGCCTGCTGACCTTCCATTTACACCTTTTGTGTGACCTCATCGGTTCACGCGGCCCCACCCCGGGCGACCTGTGGCCCATTTGCTTCTCGGAACCGCTTTTCCGCCACCCCATCTGGTTTTGGAAACACCAATGGAAGCTCGACGGCTGGCAAAATCAAAGCCTCTTTCTCGTCCTGCTCATCAGTTCGTTCTGGCTCGCCGTTAAACGCGGCTATTCCTTTGTTGAAATCCTCAGCCCACGATTGGATTCAGGCTTCGTGAAAGTGCTCCAAAAGTGGTCTCGCCAACTTTGGAGTAATCCAGCTAAACCCAGCCCCTAATCCAACATTACGTAAAACACCGGCGACTCCACCCCGCCCCGTTTGGGTGGGTGGCCGTCCCTGATAGTGTTTTGCGCCCTTCGTTCCGGCTTGGTTGTTAAAAAAAATTAGGTTTTTCCTTTGTGCCTTTTGCGATTTTGGCGGCTAAGAAATTTCAGCCTTGGCGTCCTTGGCACCTTGGCGGTTAAGTCTGGTTCCGCTTTTTCCCTCCCGCCATTTTTAGCCTTCGCCCATTCCACCTACGTTTAACCGCTGATTTCCCAAAGCACCCGGATCACTTCACGGGGTTGTTTTTTTAGCGGAGTCGTACGGAACATTTACACTACAATAATAATTCTTGCCAAATCAGCCGAGCTGGCTTAATAGTTGAGAGTGGTATTGAACTACAACAACTAAAGCAAGGCCTGTTGATCATGAATCCTACCGAAACTGTTGCCGCTGAGCCCGCGTTAGCCCCGGTCGCCGGGGAATCCGCCCGGGCGTTTGAGGCCTTTCGCGCCTATTACCAGCTTGGCCCCCGCCGGCGCTACGCGGTGGCCGCCCGCAAGGCCGGCGTC
>Ga0214172_1000185_pt1 | contig 33100 bp, 30 predicted proteins | sample TroBogEpilimnion_29_FD_153010 | JGI IMG/M metagenome (GOLD analysis project Ga0214172, IMG submission 153010) | Freshwater microbial communities from Trout Bog Lake, WI - 12JUL2007 epilimnion | ecosystem: Environmental > Aquatic > Freshwater > Lake > Epilimnion/Euphotic zone | place: Trout Bog...
CAGTGTTGGGCCAGCGCATTGACCGTGTTGGTGATAGGGGTATCTCTAAACTAGGTAATCATATTAAATCGATTACTATGGAAACGGGGGAAGTTTACGAAGGAGCAGTTTTTATTGATGCAACCTATGAAGGTGACCTGATGGCTTTAGCTGGAGTCCCTTACACCGTAGGTCGTGAAAGTAATGCTGACTATAATGAGACGCTGAATGGATTTCATCCTCAGCCAGAATTTACCGGAATTGTAGATCCGTATGTAGTTCTAGGTGATCCTAGTAGTGGCCTATTACCAGGAATTGAAAAATCGATTGTTGAAAATCCTGGTGATGCAGATGACCGCGTTCAGGCTTATAATTTTAGACTCTGCATGACGAATGATCCGCAGAATATGGTGCCTGCTGTAAAGCCAACGCATTATAATCCACTTGAATATGAACTGCTCTCACGATTGATCGCTAAAAATCCTGACAGTATTTTTGGGCAAAGCATTATGAAGTTTGCTCCATTACCGAATAACAAAGTAGATGTTAATGCAGCCAATCAATTTTCAACAGACTTAGTTGGACCTTACGCTAAGACGTGGGCTGAAGCTTCTTATGCTCAGCGTGATGAAATCACCAAACATTATACTAATTACATTCAAGGGTTTCTGTGGTTCGTAACGAATGATGAGCGAGTTCCTCAAACGATTCGTGACCAAGCATCCCTTTGGGGGTTAGCAGCTGATGAGTTTGTGGATAATAACAATTTACCTTATAAGCTTTATATTCGAGAGGCCCGCCGCATGAGAGGTTCTTACCTAATGACCCAAGCAAATATGGAAGGTACGGTATTCGTACCAGATCCTATTGCAGTGGGGACCTATGGAATCGATTCTCACTTTGTTTCAATGTACTTGGACGCTCAAGGTCAGTTGAATTTAGAGGGTGGTACCTGGGAGCAAGGTATTAACTATGGAATTAGTTATCACGCTTTGACTCCTAAACAGGAGGATTGTGATAATCTAATTGTGCCCGTATGCGTATCAGCAACCCATGTCGCCTATGGGTCAATGCGTATGGAGCCTGTATATATGGAAATGGGTCACGCGGCAGGAGCTGCGGCTTCTTTAGCAATCGATAGCGCAACTAGCGTTCAATCAGTAAATTACGACAGTCTTGCTATGCTTTTGACGGATGAAGGGCAGGTTATCGTCGATACAGATTGGTTTGCAGATTTTAGTTCTCGGTAGTTTTCGCTTGCTCGGGGCTTCTCAGACTGGGATTCTGACCGTTCGCGGTCTTTCTATTGGTCAGGTCAACGTATCCGCGATGCTCCCGTTGGCCTATCCCGTTAGTCAAACAGTCAACCCTCGGTTTCTACTTTTAACAGAGTAAAAACCAATCCGGATGTTCGAATGTTTTTTGGAGCAGAAGCATTTGTTTTATCCACCCATGTATATGAGTTCAGTAATGCAAGATCTACTCGCGCAGTCACCCTTCGACAAGTTGAAGGAAGGCGCGATTATCCCAGGTACCATCACCGAAATTCGCCAAAATGAAGTCGTAGTCGACATCGGCGGCAAATCAGAAGGTATCATTCCAGCCAACGAATTTATTGATATTGGAGATCTCCAAATTGGATCCCAAATCGAAGTTCTCGTTGAAAAACTTGAAGACAAGAATGGCAATCCAACGCTTTCTTTCGACAAAGCTGAGCAAAAGAAAAATTGGGATAATATCCTCACAAAATTTCCAGAAGGCTCAATCGCTACTGGTCGCGTAAAAGCAAAAGTTAAAGGCGGACTCATCATCTCCATTGGTGTTGATGCTTTCATGCCTGCTTCACACATCGACATTCAGCCACCAAAGAATCTCGATCAATACGTTGGCCAAACTTACGATTTCAAAGTTCTTAAAATTAACCTCGAGCGTAAGAACATTGTTCTTTCACGCCGTGAATTAATCGAAGAACAACGCACTTCAAAACGCCGTACGCTTCTTGATTCCATTCAACCTGGTCAAGTTCGTAAGGGTGTTGTTAAGAATATCACAGACTTCGGTGCATTCATCGATCTCGATGGTATGGACGGCTTACTCCACATCACCGATATGAGCTGGGGCCGTATTTCTCACCCATCAGAAATGTTAAAGCAGGGTGAAGAAATCCAAGTTATGATTATCGAAGTAAACCGCGATAAAGAGCGTGTTTCACTCGGTCTCAAACAGACAACCCGTAATCCATGGGATGAAATCGAACGTAAGTTCCCAGTCGGTGCTAAAGTACACGGCAAAGTCGTTAACTTGGTACCATACGGTGCATTCGTTGAATTAGAACCAGGCGTAGAAGGCTTAGTTCATATCACCGAAATGTCTTGGACAAAACGTATCACAAAGCCATCTGAAGTTCTTAAAGTTGGCCAAGAAGTTGATGCAGTTGTTCTCGGAATTCAAAAAGACGAACAGAAGATCTCACTCGGTCTTCGCCAACTCGAACCAAACCCATGGGATATGGTCCGCCATAATTACCCAATCGGTGCACGCGTTCGCGGTAAGGTTCGCAACATGACAACTTACGGTGCCTTTATCGAACTCGAAGAAGGTATCGACGGTATGGTTCACGTTTCAGACATGAGCTGGACACGCAAAGTTAACCTCCCATCCGAAATGTTAAAGAAGGGTGACGAAGTTGACGCAATCGTTCTTGATGTTGATCCATCACAACAGCGTATCAGCTTAGGTATGAAGCAACTCGGTATTGATCCATGGTCAGATATCGACTCCTTCTTCAAGATTGGTGACGTTGTAACAGGTAATGTTACAAAGGTTACTTCATTCGGTGCATTCATCGAATTGAAGGACGGTATCGATGGCCTTGTTCACATCTCACAAATCAGTGAAGATCGTATCGACAAGGTTAAAGATCATCTAAAGCCTGGGCAATCAGTCAGTGCTCGCGTGATCAAGATCGACCGCGATGAACGCCGTTTAGGTCTCTCAGTCAAGGCAGCTAACTACACCAATGAGCAATTAGCCGCTGAAACAGCGACTTATGAAGCTCTCAAACGTAGCGCTGGTAATGACATGATGAACCTCGGTGATATCTTAGACGAGGCGTCAAAGAAAGAAGATGAAACTCAAAGCTAATCGCTTTTGAGCTAATCTTTTAGCTTTTATTTAAAAAGCCCGATCTTAACCGATCGGGCTTTTTTATTTTTCAGATCGGCCTTGCGACTTAGGGATTGGATAGTCAGTTTTCTACGAGTGAAAATTGGATTTTTAGGTGGGTGTTTTGACCCCATTCATTTTGGTCACCTTATGGCGGCTCAAGATGCTTTTGAGCAGTTCAAGCTTGATCGCTTGATCTTAGTGCCTGCTGCACAAACACCGCTCAAACCTAACGAAGTCCAATCGAGTGCAGAAGATAGACTTGCTATGCTTAAGGCTTCGATTGAGTGGGATCACCGCTTCGAGATGTCTGATTTTGAATTAAAACGAGGCGGAATTAGCTATACGATCGATTCGGCACGTTATTTTAAATCTCTTTTTCCTAACGATGACCTGTATTGGATTATTGGAGGTGACCAATTGCCTCGGCTACACTTGTGGAAGGATATCACCGAACTTGCTAAGCTCGTAGAGTTTATCTTCTTAGAAAGACCTGGATATCCTATCAAGGCTCAACCCTCTATACCAGGGCTTAAATTGCATCGTTGCGATGGACACTTACTTGCTGTAAGCTCTACAGAATTAAGAGAACGCACGCGTTTGGGACTTTCTCTCGATTACTTTGTCCCACATAAGGCGATTGTATATATTAAGGAAAAACATCTTTATCGGAATAACCTATGACATCTGGAAAACTTTCATCTTACGAACTAACGCAATTGTGCTGCAAAGCGCTTGTTGAAAAGAAGGCAGAAAATGTACGCATTCTTAAGGTTGCTGATCGTTCTTCCGTTACGGATTACATGATTATTGCGACTGGTACATCCGAGCCGCATTTACGTGCTTTGCGTGTAGAATTGCACCGCGCTCTAGCAGATAGTCCTGCTCGTGTCATAGGAGTAGATACCAGTAGCGAGAGCGGTTGGACTGTGGTGGATCTCTTTGATGTGATGATTCACTTGTTTAGTGCTGAAGCACGAAACCGCTATAAATTAGAAAATTTATGGAGAGAAGCTGAAGCAGTATCTCTAAATAAAGTCCTCGGTCTTCCTGAAAAGAAAGAGGAAGTGGTCGCTGTTAAAAAACCAGCAAAGGCAAAACCAGCAAAGGCAAAACCAGCAAAGGCAAAACCAGCAAAGGCAAAGCCAGCTAAAGCAAAACCAGTTAAGAAAGTTGCAGCAAAGACAAAAGTTGCTCCAAAGAAGAAGGCTGTTTCAAAGCCTAAGAAAAAAGCTAAGGTAGCTGTTAAGGCTAAGACAAAATCTAAGCCTAAGAAAGTTACTAAGCCAAAGACTGTAAAGAAGCCAAAAGCTAAGCTTAAGAAGAAGCGCTAAAAGCCGTAACTCAGAGCAGAAATAAATTTCTGCTCTGTACGTGCAGCGGGATCGAGCGTTGCGTTGTTGTATTCGTACTCGAAGCGTAAATTGTAACTAAGCGTATTGGTAATCTTGCTCTCTAAGTTAGTAAGTATCTTGTAATTGTATTCAGCAATAGAGGTGCTTACTTGCTGTGTGAGAGAAGGTATTAGCCCATTATGATTTTGCATGAGCGGTGAGTACTCAATCGATGCATCTTGGGTAAATTTGATACGGGAATTGATTTTGTAACTAAAATCTTCAGATGCTTTTCCTAAGTAGGAGAAACCTCCTTCAACACCCGTAGCTCTTAAGTTTTCGCCTGTTAAACCAAAGACTACATTTACCGCTTTTCTTGCGTCTTCTAGTACTTTGAATCCAAGACCAACGTTTTGTTCAAAGCGGTAGTCTATTAACTGAATCTTATCTTTACTAAAGGATGTCTCAGATTGACTAAAGAGGAGAGGGCTTAGGGTATGTCTCCATCTGAAACTTGCGTCTGCTTGTTCAGCGGTCGCAATCTGAGCAGAGTCTGTGTAAAGTATGCGCGATTTCGCTAGGTACTCGTCCTCTTTAACCGTTTTAGATTCTTCTGCTCGGACTGAAAGATTTACAGCATGAATACCAAGTGCCGTTTGTTCTGAGTAGCCTAATTCTAATTTACCTTTCCACGGATTTTTAGGTTTTGGTGTTTTTGCCTTAGCGGTAGTTGTAGGTGCAGAGGCAGTATTTGCATCTGTTTTTCTGATTGGATTTTCAGTCTCTAAGATCTTTACCGTATTAGCTTCTAAAGTTACCGTTGATTTTAGAGCATCTGCGTAGAAGTAGACTTGCCCTTGTTTAATTTCAACAAGATGTCCTGTGAGTCTGTCTCCGTTAGGCATCACCACGATGGAAGCCCGAGCGATTGATATACCTGCACAAATGAGGAGTATCAGCACTACAGCTTTGAGTCTTAATGGCATACTTAATGAGTAATAAACACTAATAAAGACGGGTTTTCATCTTCTTAGTTACATAGACTAAAAATTGCCTTGATGGTTCAGCCTAAATGCAATTTTTTAAAAACATGAAACGGATACGCCCCGTCCGAGGCTTTACAATAATCGAAGTGGTAATCTTGTTACTGATTATTGCTTTACTCTTAGCGATGGCTATCCCTGCTCTTCAAAAAATACGCCAAGCTAAAATGGAGCGCGCTGCTACTCCTGAGGTGACAGCGCCTGCTAAGTAATAGTATTATCGCATTACGTTATACTTAAAGATTGCCCAGATGGCTCTGAAGCCATCGCGCCAGCCAATCTTTTTACCTTCTGCATAGGTGCGGCCGTAATAGCTTACGCCGACTTCATAAATTACTACGTTAAGCTTGGATAGTTTTGCAGTTACTTCTGGTTCAAAACCAAAACGATTTTCTTCAATCGTCACTTTATTTAATACCTCACGGCGACAGACTTTGTAACACGTTTCCATGTCTGTGAGATTTAAGTTAGTAAACATGTTAGAAAGTAGGGTCAGGAATTTATTGCCTACCATATGCCAGAAATAAAGCACACGGTGTGCTTGGCCGCCCATAAAGCGTGAACCGAAAACGACATCAGCTTTACCATCTACAATAGGTTTAATTAAAATAGGATATTCGTCTGGATCGTATTCTAGATCAGCGTCCTGAGGTATAACAATATCACCTGTAGCTGCAGCAAACCCTGTTCTTAAAGCAGCACCTTTTCCCTGATTAACTTCGTGATAAATAATTTTATCTACGAGCGGTGCTATTTGGGTTCTTAAAACATCACGTGTTCCATCACGGGAGCCGTCATCAACAATGATAATTTCCTTATTTTGAAGAGGAGATGAGCGTACACGGTCAATGATAGTCCGTATAGTACGAGATTCGTTGTAACAAGGAATGACGATTGAGACGCGCATGATTGTAAAAGTTATAGTGCCCTACGTGTCTTCCATAAGTCGAGGTCAACTTTAGCCCAATTTATAGAAGTTTCGCTTAGGTTTTGAGGAGAAATAAGCCGTGAAAGAACCAGTCCAAAGTAAACAGTTTCCCAGAATTGGTAAAGACTAGGATCTTGAGGGGTATGTTCCGGTACGGCTATTCCTCGAGGTGTTTTATTACCCAGACATTCTTTCATCCAGTAAAGCACATGGGTGTCTAGCACTGCTAGTTGCTGGTTTTTACGGGAATGCAGAATGAAGAATTTAGCCGTCTTAATGCCTATCCCGGGGAAGGTTATTAAGGTTTCCCATGTGCATGTTTTTAAATCTAACCCCGCTTGTGCAAGCTGACTAAATCCTTCCGTTAGTAGCCTATATTTACCCATTTTAACCCGCTTTAATTCGGCGGTTAAACTTTTGGAGGCGATTAGATTTCGGATATACGCGAAAGGAGACTCTCCTTGAAGAAATGCTTCAAGTTTTAGGCACTGCTGATCAGCATTCTTGCCTGCTACGCTTAAGCAAAATAACAGGAATTCTTCGAGTTGCGCATCCGTGCGCTTAAAATCAGTGACCTGATGCGGATCAACCATGGCCCTGAGGTTTAGACCATAAAAAGCTTTGCGTTGTAGCAATGACTTTCCCGTCTGCTCCAATGAGATCTACACGCCATGCAATCGGGTGGGTGTCGCTACCTGTCCAGTCGCTGCCTGTTAATCCGAGTAGGTATTGATGCTCGCCAGGTTCTTCGCTCACGGCGAAGATTTTTTCTCGGGCCTCTAGCCAATAAGGTGTTATGTACTGAACAGAAAAATGAGCTCCCTTCAGTGAGTAGGTTGGATGGTTGACTCGAACGTAAAAATAGTAACCTGAGCGGGATTTAGGCTGGGTGCGTAAAATGATTTTACCGTCAGTAATTTCAATACCGTCGAAGTATTCAGATATCCGTCTAAACGAATTTGCATCCCGCCAACCCGGCCAGACACGGATAAATTCAGCATCCGCAGCCTTCAAGGGAAGGCTTAACAAAAGAGTAAGTAAGAGTAAACACGTGCGGCGCATAGCTAAAACCTCTACCAATGCACCCTAAGCGCCCAAAAAAGGCAAACGCACATTTTAAGGAGCAACTAATTCAATATACTGATAACGGTGTATACCTAGTAGCGAACTTTCCCACCCATGCACAGCTGGGTTAATAAGGTAAGTCCTCGTTCCATAGAAGACGGGAGCAATAGGGGCTTCATACAATAAGCGCGACTCAGCCTTCTGAAGCAGTTCAAAACGCTTTTTGGGATCTAAGGTTTCATTAGCTATCTTATCTAGCTTATCAAATTCGGGATCAACCCAACCCGTGCGATTATTACCGCTATCACTTAAGAATAAATCGATATAGGTACTTGGATCATCAAAATCACCAACCCAACGTGAACGGGATATTTGGTAATTGAGTGTGCGCTGGTTATCGAGCCAGATTCTAAAATCGAGGTTAGCTAAGTTAATTTTAATACCTAAATTGTTTCTCCACATCTCCTGTATTGCTTCAAAAATTTTAGTATTAATTGCGTCTGTATTCATTTGCAGTTCCAGTACAGGAAAATTCTTTCCTTCTGGATAACCTGCTTCAGCAAGTAGCTTTTTTGCTAGTCCTATATTTGTAACGGCTTCTGGTTTTGGATTATAGCCTCCTGTGTTAAGCGGCGTTAATGCATAGGCGGGAGTTCTGCTATTATATAGTACATCCCGAGCTATAGCTTCACGGTCAATCGCAAGGCTGAGTGCTTGTCTTACACGCCGATCATTGAGTGGTTTTTTTGTTACGTTAAATCGTAAGAAAGAACTGTCACTGAGTGGATCAACGCGTAAAAGGGTAGGATTATTTTTTTGGTAATGCAGAATGCGCTCAGGGAGTAAATCCCAGGTAATATGCAACTGCCCTGATCTAAAATTAGATTCATCAGTTGCGATATTATCGTTAGGATAGAAAACAACCGCATTTAAGTGACTGTGACTATTGTCCCAGTAGTTTGGATTTTGGGTGACAACAATACGTGAATTAGGAACCCATGATTTTAAAATAAATGGACCATTGCCTACAAAGTTTTCTGGCTTCGTCCATGCTGTGCCGCGTTTATTAAATGCATTAAACCGTGTCAGTGTTTTTTCATGTACAGGATACCAGACTTGGTGCGCTACTAAGGTGGGTAGGTAAGGGCAAGGGTAGCCAAGTGTGATTTGAAGTGTGTGAGCATTAACTGCTTTAATCCCCACTTTTGAAAAGTCTTTTAATTGGCCTGTGTTAAACGCTTCAGCGTTCAGCACGGGAAATAGGAGGTAGGAGTATTCACAAGCTAACTCAGGTGTTAACGCGCGTTTTACTGAATATACAAAGTCGTTAGAGGTCAGAGGCTCACCATTAGACCACCGTGCGTTATCTCGAATATGAAACGTGTAAATACGGCCATCACTGGAGCAGCTCCAAGTGTCAGCAACTCCAGGAACTGCTTGGGATGTTTTTTCGTCGATACATGTCAGGCCTTCGAAAAGGGAGATGAGAATATTGTAGTCAGCAAGTGCTGTGCAAACCTGTGGATCTAGGTCTTGCGGCTCTGATCCGTTACCAAGGAGGAGTGTTTTGTCTTTAATGGCTTGATCGGCAGGTGTTGAAGCTCGTCTGCAGCTGCTGAGTAGCACAGTAGCTGTAACCGTAAGTACTAGAATAATACGTAGAAGCTTCATTGCGTTGATACACTTTTCGTTGTCTTTAATAAGGGTGCTACGACTTTCCATACGCCTTCAGCTACCACTTTCGTTCCGTCGCTATTCGGATGTATCCCGTCTGCTTGATTGAGTGAAGGAACAGCACCCACTCCGTCTAAAAGAAATGGTTCAAAGGTAATCTTTTCTGTTTTAGCCACCTCTTCAAATACATCTGCAAACGCTTTGCGATAAGCTTCACCATAATTGAATGGCAACTGCATACCAGCTATCGCAATCAGGGCTTTAGGTTGTTTTGAGCGAACTTTAGCGATAATTTTATGTAAGTTTGTTTTAACGAGTGCGGGTGAAATCCCTCGCAGCCCATCATTGGCTCCTAGCTCGATAAAAATCATGTCGAAGGGCTGTTTCATAACCCAATCGATGCGCTTCAAACCTCCGGAGGTTGTATCACCACTGAGTCCTGCGTTGATAACTTTCCAAGGTAAGTGAGCATGATTAATTTTATCTTGGATTAATGCAGGATAGCTTTCCTTGTCAGGCTCTTCTAATCCGTAGCCTGCTGTTAAACTATCACCAAAAAAGATAAGAGCATGCTCTGATGTTTCGGCATGTAAGGCGTTGGCCAATCCCCAAGTGAGTAGGCTTATAGCAATTAGCTTTCCTAGGTACTGTTTTTTAAGATTCACGTTATAAAACCCGAGTAGGTGTGTTTACGATTCACAATCAGCTAAACTTACTTCAGTGTCCAGTCGTAGCTTTATGGCATTTACTCTAAAAATGGCGTGGAAAGATTCGCGAGCATCGCGAGGTAGGCTCGTCTTATTTTCACTCTCGATTGTTCTTGGTATTGCAGCCTTGGTAGCCCTTGGTTCTTTAAGTGTAAACTTAACAAGCTCAATTCATGATCAGGCTCAGAGCTTACTCGGTGCAGATGTTTCGATCAGTTCACGCTCACTGTTTAGTCCTGGTCTTGAGGATAAAGTAAAAACATTAGGCGCTAAAGTTGCTCGGGGTAGAACTTTTACGGCGATGCTCGTATTTCCTAGTCAAGTAGGAGCTACACGTTTGGTGCAGGTCAAGGCACAGGAAGATCAGTTTCCTTTTTATGGGGAAATTAGTACAGAGCCGTCTGGAGTAGTTTCTGTCTTGAAAACGCAGCAGGCAATCCTGCTTGAGCAGTCTCTCATGACTCAGTACCGGCTTCACATAGGAGATCAGGTTAAATTAGGGAAACTCACCTTTACGGTTGCGGGTGTATTAAAGAAAATTCCTGGTGAGTCGCTTGCAGCATCGCTACTCCCACCGCGTGTTTATATTCCTTACCGCTTGATTGAAGAGACCGGGCTCTCAGGTAAGGGAAGTTTAGTTTCGTACTCCATGTCGCTTCAACTCCCTCAGGGTGTTGATCCTGATAAAACGGTAACAGAGCTAAAGGCTGCATTACCTAAAGAGCGTATTAGTTTTGAAACTGTTGTATCCAGACAAAAACAATTAGGACGCGTGGTTGATAATGTAACTGCGTTTTTAAGTTTAGCTGGATTTATTTCGCTTATCCTGGGTTCTATTGGTGTAGCAAGTGCCGTTCATGTCTATATAACCCAAAAGCGAGCAACCGTAGCACTCATGCGCTGTTTAGGAGCACGAGGTACCCAGAGTTTTGGTGTCTACTTAGTGCAGGGTTTGGCGCTTGGACTCCTAGGTTCTTTGCTAGGAGGATTACTGGGAGTGATATTTCAACTGCTTGTACCGATCGCGATTAAACAAGTGCTGCCCCTAGATATAACATTTGCACTCTCTTATAGTTCACTTTTCAGGGGGATAGGAGCAGGTTGTATCATTAGTAGTTTATTTACCGTTATGCCGCTTCTAACGATACGAAATATTTCTCCGTTAGAAACGATTAGAACGAGTAGTCTTAACGAAACAAATAATTCTGTCTCGTTGGACCCTTATCTCTTAGGCGTAATACTTTTACTTACATTCTCGGTTCTTCTTTTTGCTATTACACAAACCCACAGTGTTGCTTTAGGCCTTGGGTTTGTTGGATTTTTAGGTCTTGGATTTATTGGCTTATATGCCGTTGCTCGTTTTGTTCAGTGGATTACAAAAAAAATTAATACACGATCACTACCGTTTGTTCTTAGGCAGGGAATTGCTAATTTGTACCGCCCTAATAATCGAACTTCGTTACTGCTTGTATCGCTAGGTCTAGGAACTTTTTTAACACTTACGTTATTTTTAACACGCACTTCTCTACTTCGGGAATTATCAGTAGGTGCAGAAGGAGCGAGTGCTAATCTGTTGTTTGTAGACATTCAAAGTGATCAAATTGATGATGTATCAAAATTGCTGGAAGATCGTGGTGCGCCGCTTTTAAGAAAAGCACCGATTGTCTCCATGAAAATGACCGCTGTTGGTCATGTCCCAGTGGATGAAATTACACGGACTGAAAGAAAAAAACGTGGTGGATGGGCACTTAAATGGGACTACCGAACAACTTATCGGTCGGCATTAACACCTTCAGAGCATATCATCAAAGGCTCCTTTGTGGGTAAAGTACCAGAGAATACACAGATCATTCCTATCTCGGTTGAGAAAAGTTTAGTGGATGATTTAGGGTTAAATTTAGGAGACGCAATTGATTGGGATTTACAAGGGGTCACCCTACATACGGTAGTCTCGAGTGTTCGCACAGTTGAGTGGCGTCGTTTAGAAACAAACTTTCTCGTAGTTTTTCCAGAGGGCGTACTTGAGAGTGCACCCCAGTTTTATGTAGGAGCTGTACGAGCTTTATCTCCAGAGGCCTCCGGTCTTCTTCAGCGTGCAGTGGTAGAGATGTATCCTAATATTGCGGCTATTGATCTTCAAATGGTGCAAGAAACGTTAGACAATATCTTATCCAAAATTGGATATGTAGTGGAATTTATGGCACTTTTCACAGTAGCTACAGGCCTTCTTGTACTTGCTTGTGCTGTGATCAACGGCCGCTATCAACGAAGAAGGGAAGCAGTTCTACTTAAAACCTTGGGAGCAAGCATTGCTCAACTGCGTAAAATTCAAGCGACCGAATATGCTCTCCTTGGCGTGCTCGCTGCCAGTGTTGGTTGTTTTTTCGCATTTATTAGTTCTAGTGTTTTAGCACATACCGTTTTCCATACATCCTCTATAACGACATGGTGGATTTATTTAATAGCTATAGTTAGCGTTGCTGCACTTACGTTAATTACGGGACGTCTTTCTGATAAAGGTCTAGAAAAATTATCAGCTCTAGAAATGTTGCGTAGTGAGCAAAATTAATGATTTATTTTTCTTAACTTATATGAAAGCTCTCGGAATTGATATTGGCGGATCTGCTGTTAAAGGTGCGATCGTAAATACAAAAACAGGCATGCTTGTAACCGAGCGCTTCAGGATTGAAACGAAAGATGCTCTCAGTCCGCTCGAAATGGCGAAAACGATAAATCAAATCGTAGCTCATTTTAAATGGAAAGGACCTATTGGGATAGGTTTTCCAGGAGTGATTCACGGTAACTATATTTTAACATCAGCAAATTTACATCCTGATTTTATTAAATGTAATGCGGTTAAACTCTTTAGCCGTGGTAGAAAAACACCTGTTGCACTAACAAACGACGCTGCTGCAGCTGCACTTGCAGAAATGAAGTTTGGCCGGGGTAAAGACTTTCAAGGAAAGGCACTTCTTCTTACACTAGGAACAGGGGTTGGTTCTTCGTTAGCTTACCGAGGCCATGTTGTTCCTTTAGAGCTGGGCCATTTACTCTTCGAAGGTAAAGATGCAGAAAAAATTGTAGCATCATCGGTTCGAAAGAAAAAGAACCTTAGCTGGAAGGTGTGGGGTGTTAAGTTAGGTGCTTACCTCAAGGTGCTAGAAGATGCAATGTGGCCAGAATTGATTGTTATAGGAGGTGGCGTGAGTTCAAAGCATGCTAAATTCTTTAAATATCTGAAGACTAGAGCTCGGGTAGTTCCTGCTAAATTATTTAATGAAGCGGGTATTGTAGGCGCAGCGCTATGGGCTGTGCAGGATTAAACTTTTGGGATAAGTTGAAGGCTATGTAAATCATTATTATAAAATGGCTTACATAATATACGTGTCGAACTCGACTTAATGTATTTTTACCCTAGTGTGGTACTTTCCTATGAAGGTATCTAGCTCCTCATCGTCTGCCCCAAAGTCTAAGCGCGTGCGTAATATAATTCTAGGCCTTGTTGGTCTAGTTGTTCTTATTGGTGGAGTAGTGTACCGCTCCAAGCATGCAACCCCTGCTCAACCAGTTACGGTTGAAAAATCGGTTGTTCGGACGATTACCCAGCTCGTTACTGCTACAGGTAAAATTCAGCCTGAAACAGAAATTAAGATTTCATCTGAAGTTTATGGAGAAATCATTGAGCTTCCATTTAGAGAAGGTGCTAAAGTTAAAAAGGGTGACTTACTCGTAAAATTAAAGCCTGAGCTTTATCAGACCCAAGTTGATCAGCAGTCTGCGGCTGTTGAATCATCAAAAGCTACGCTGGTTCGCACGAAGGCTAAGTATGATCAGGCTACTTCAGATCTGAAGCGCTATGAAGATCTCTATCATCATAACTTAGCTTCAGAATCAGATTACATTTTATATAAAACTAACTTTGAAATGGCGAGGGCTGACTACTTAGCTTCTCAAGCTAATGTCCATCAAGTCGAAGGTGTTTTAGGTCAGATGCAAAATCAGTTATCTAAAACAGTAATTTATTCTCCGATGGATGGAACGGTAAGTTCTCGTTCTTCTGAAATAGGTGAACACGTTGTTGCAACGGGATCTTTTACAGGAACAGAAATCATGCGTGTTGCTGATTTGAACAACATGGAAGTTCAGGTAAATGTGAATGAAAATGATATCCCTAATGTTAAAGTAGGCGATCATGCTATCCTGACGATAGATTCCTATCCTGATCGTAAATTTAGCGGCTTTGTAAAAGAAATCGCGAGTTCCTCAGGTGGCTCTTCTGCTAGCGGTAGTGGCTCCTCAGCTCAGGCATCAGCAGCATCGTCTGATGAAGTGACTAACTTTTTAGTAAAGATTCGTGTCGCTGATCGCGATATCCAACTTAAGCCAGGTATGAGTGCTACAGCAGATATCGAAACGCAAACAGTAGCGAATGTTGTCGCTGTACCAATTCAAAGTGTCACGGTCCGTGCAGAGGGTGGTCTTACTGCAGAAGAAGTTCAAAAAAATGAACTAAAAGCTTCTCAGGAAAAGACCGGAAATGATCTCATGGTTAATTCTGACAAAGAGAATGCAAAACGTATGCACAATACGCTACAGCGCGTTGTTTTCGTTAAAGAAGGCGACATTGTTAAAATGAAACCAGTGGTAACGGGTATAGCAGATAATACCTGGATTGAAATTAAAAGCGGCGTATCAGCTAACGAAGAAATCGTTTCCGGTACCTATGCTGCGATTAGTCGTAAGCTTAAAGATGGAATGAAAGTATCCATCGAGCTTCCTAAAAAAGAACAGAATTAATTGGTTTAATTAAATTTTTGTGAGCACTGCACGTACGACGCGTCCTTTTGGACCACTAGTTATCGACATTGAGGGAGTTAAAAAACTCTATCAAATGGGCGCGGAGACGATCCATGCCTTACGAGGTGTATCTCTCAAAATACATCGTAATGAATACTTGGCTATCATGGGTCCTTCCGGTTCCGGTAAGTCGACACTGATGAATATGCTAGGCTGTTTGGATACACCTACCGAAGGGCATTATGAGTTTAACGGTAAGAATGTAGCAGCAATGGTAGATGACGAACTTGCTGATATTAGAAACCGTGAAATCGGCTTCGTCTTTCAAACTTTCAATCTTTTACCAAGGTCTGATGCGCTTAAGAATGTAGAACTTCCTTTAATTTATGCTGGAGTTCCGCCGCATGAAAGACGTGAAAGAGCGACTCAAGTACTACGTGAAGTAGGTCTTGAGAATCGTATGTTTCACAAGCCCAATGAACTCTCGGGTGGTCAAAGACAGCGTGTTGCGATTGCACGTGCTTTGGTTAACAGGCCTTCCATTATTTTAGCAGACGAACCTACCGGAAATTTAGATTCCCAAACAGGTGTCGAAATTATGGCACTATTTGAACAGCTTTATAGTTTAGGTAATACAATCATCGTCGTAACACACGAAGAAGACATTGCTCAACACGCGAGACGCATTGTTCGTTTGCGCGACGGTTTAATCGAAAGCGATAAGAACGTAGGCTGATTTATTACTTGTGAATACGCTTTATTACGAATTTACGGAATCGCTGAATATTGCGTTTGCACAAATTTCTGCGCACAAGATGCGCTCAATGCTAACCGCTCTCGGTGTTATCATCGGTATTGTAGCGGTAACACTAATGGGCATGGCAATTAGTGGCATGGATTCGAGCTTTGAGAGCAGTCTAGCTATGCTCGGGGATGATGTAATCTATGTACAAAAGTGGCCCTGGGGTCCTGTAGAAGATTGGTGGAATTATGCTAATCGACCACCGCTTCAGGATTCGCATGCAGCAGAACTTAACCGGTTAATCGAAAGTGCACCTAATACATTATTAGACGTTGCTGTTCCTGTACGTACACGCTCAGGCACAGTAAAACACGGGGATAGTTCTGTGAGCGGTGTCTATATGGCAGGTACGTCTGGCGATTACGGACGTATTATTACAGCAGATTTTAGAGAAGGACGTTTATTTACAGAAACGGAAGCAGAGAGTGCACGCGCAGTATGTGTACTTGGATGTGATGTTGCTGATGCTTTATTCCCATCTCAAAACGCCGTTGGTCAAATGGTTCAAGTAAAAGGCTACCCCTTTCAAGTGGTCGGAGTCCTTGTGCGTCAGGGATCATTCCTCGGTTTATTTAGCTTTGATACTCAAATCATTCTACCTATTAAAGCCTTTGAAAAAGACTTTGGTGGTAAAAATCGAGGCTTGGAACTACGCGTTAAAATTAAAGATAAAAAACAGCTCGATGAAGCTAAAGAGGAATTGATTGGGTTAATGCGCCGCGTTCGTGGTCAATTACCTGGCGAAAGAGATAATTTTTCAATCAACGGTGCCGAAGCGTTTAAAGAGCAGCTTGATCCAGTAAAAAAAGGAATAGCGATCGCTGGTTTGTTCGTGACCGGACTAGCTCTGTTCGTTGGTGCAATCGGTATCATGAATATTACCTTTGTGAGTGTTAAGGAGCGTACAAAAGAAATTGGAACGCGTAAGGCACTGGGTGCTAAACGCCGCACCATACTTCTGCAATTCCTGATTGAATCGATCGCTGTGTCCTTAATTGGAGGTCTTATTGGAATTATTTTATCGTCGAGCTTAGGTATAGCCATTGGACACGTGTTTCCAAAGCTACCTGTAGCTATTTCACCAGCACTAATCATTATTTCCTTACTTGTTTCGGCAGGTACTGGAATCTTGGCAGGATTTGCTCCTGCTTGGGGTGCTTCACGTTTAGATCCTGTCGTTGCACTACGTTACGAATAATTATGCTTTTTAAAGAAATGCTTCGTATGGCGCTTGCCTCATTAGGCGCTCAAAAGCTTAGGTCATTTTTAACCATGGCCGGTATAACTATTGGTGTATTCTCAGTTATCGGTGTAATGACTGCTGTCTCAGCGTTGCGTGAGTCAATCGAAACAGGTTTAAGTTTTCTTGGAGCTAGTACGGTGCAATTTTCCAAAATGCCTAGCATTCAGCGTGGTGGTAATGGCTCTGATAGTGCGAAGTATGCTAAGCGTAGGAACATTACTTTACAGCAAGCTCAGCGCTATGTTCGACTCATGCAGCCAGTAACGGATGATATTGCACTTAAAATTATGATGCAAGGCTCGCAGGCTGTATATGGTGGTAGAAAGACGACTCCGGATATTAATTACGTTGGTACTAACGAACATTTTTTATCATCAAATCAGTACACAATTGAAACAGGTAGAAATTTTACTGAAGCAGATATCGATCTCGCTAGCCCAGTAACGATTATAGGTCAGGATCTAGTATCAAAACTTTTCCCAGCTGAATCACCAATTGGTAAAGTAATTAAAGTAAAATCACATGCTTACACAGTGATTGGAACCTTTGCTTCCCGTGGGACAACTTTTGGTCAAAGCCAAGATGCTATTGCAGTCATTCCTATAACACGGTTTTTGAATGATAATGGAGCAGAAGGACGTACGATCAATATCGCTACTGGAGCTCCTTCGCAGGCAAGCTACATGGAAATCGTCGATAAAGGCATTACCGCTATGCGTATTACGCGTGGTTTAAAAGCAGGGGAAGAAAACGATTTTGAAATATTTTCTAATGATTCTCTTTTAGAAGCGTTCGCAAAAGTAGCGGATGCAGTAAGTTCAGGAGCCTTTGTGATAAGTACTATTGCGCTGCTAGCCGCAGGCGTTGGTATTATGAATATTATGCTCGTGAGTGTGACGGAAAGAACCAAGGAAATTGGTATACGTAAATCGATTGGTGCACGTAAAATAAATATCTTAAGTCAGTTCTTAATTGAATCGGTAGCTATCTCGCTTGTCGGTGGTCTTGCAGGAATACTTTTAGGTATTATTGCAGGAGATGGACTCGCAATGTTACTCAAAGCTCAAATTATTTTCCCATGGGGCTGGAGTATTGCAGGCCTAGTTGTGTGTTCAGTCATCGGAGTAGGATTTGGTTTTTATCCTGCTCTTAAGGCTGCTAACTTAGATCCAATCGAAGCTTTACGCTACGAATAATAAATATCAGCCGCCCCGGCGAATTTCCGAGCCTTGGAAGCGAATCTGTAAGCGATATACTTTTTTAACGCGGCAATTAATTCTTCCTGAGGCCTGATCTACACTTTCAGGAATTTCAATGCGGTGAATATCTACCGTCGCGTGGTAACCACGTTCTGAGAATATATCGATTAGCATAGCTAAAGCTAGCGGGTCATCTAGCAGACTGTCCTCGGTATTAATATGTGCTACTCCGGAGATGGCATGCCTAAGAACGATTGGCATGATCTTTTTCTCAATGAAAGAAACAACCTGCTCTAGTAAGCTATGGTGCTCAAATTCGTAGCTATCTAAGCGCTTAACTAATTCTTGGCGCGCATGAACAATAATTTCTGAAGCTAAAGGAATTTTACGTAAGCTATCAAAAGTACGAGGATCAAGTTCAAGCGTACTTTGATAGTCTAACTCATGAATAATATTTTGCTCTACTTCCTTAACCGGTCCTTGAGCATTAACGAAGTGATAATGGAAGATTTCTTTTAACTCTTGGAGTGCATCCCATGTTTGTTCTTTGAAGACGCGATACCTACGACTTGCTAAACTTTCATCGAAGTCGGTTGTTCTTTCCTCAAGCAATTCTCCAATGCCGGTTCTTTTAACTTCTTCATTATGGGCACGAATTTCTAGACCACGTTTAAGCTGACGCGTGATACTGGTTCTTTCGTCAACAAAGAGCACCATGATATGAATGGTGGGTTGTCTAAAGTGTAAACCAAGTGCAGTAGAATTAAATTCACTGCGAAGCTCATGCATTTTATCGACCAGTAGCTTTAAGCACTCAACTTGTACTTTGGTGCGAGGGAATCCATCAAGAATAACGCCGTCTCTATATTCAGGGAGGAGTAGGCGTTTTAAAAGTAAGTCGATTACTTCACGGTCTCCAACCATGTTGCCTGCGTCTTTAAGCCGTTTTGCTTCCGGTGAATCGAGCAAGGAGCTTATAACGATAGGTTGGCAGGTAAGGCCTCTGACTTTTGAAATAAACGCAGTATTTGTTCCTTTACCAGAACCTGGTGCACCACCTAAGAGAATAATTTCTTTTGGGAAACGTAGATTCGATCTGCCATACTCTGACTCTAGCTTTTTCCATACTTGGCTAAAGATGAGCTGCGCATCTTTAATTTCTAAATCGTTGATACGAGGAGCTTGTGCAGAAGCTGCTTCTTGGTGCGAGGAAGTGTTTAAGGAATTGGACATAGCAGCGTGTACTGCAACATGAGAGCCGATAGTACTTATCCTCAGCAAAACAAAAAAATCGATAAATATGCCTATTTTTTGCTCAAAATAGCTAATTTTGCGTGGTTTTAGCCCGTTTTGAGGAACTTTGGGGTAATAAATCGATCAAAAAGACTATAATGCGTGTTCTCATCATAGATGATGAAGCCGGGATAAGAAAAACGACTCGGATGGCCATCGAGGCTTGTGGGCATATGGTGGTTGAAGCAGGCAATGCTGTAAGGGCTCTCCGTGTGATTGGTGAGTCAGAGTTTGATGCGATTTTTCTGGATTTAAAATTAGGGGATGATGATGGCATTGAACTACTCACCCGAATCAAAGCCATTAATCCAAATCAAGTTGTTGTGATGTTTACTGCGTATGCATCTGTCGCAACAGCGATTAAAGCGGTTAAACTCGGAGCTTTCGACTTCATCCCTAAGCCTTTCACGCCCCAGGCAATTCGAGACATGTTAGTTCGAATTGGTAATTCGCATGTAGTAGAAAAAATACCAACGAGTCATGGTCGTGAAATTCCTAAGTCCCTAGAACCAGTCGTTTGTCTAGATTCAAAAGAGTACCGTGTGCAGCGGGCCTTTGATGGTGCACTAAAAGCTGCGCCAACACTTGCTCCCATTCTTATACGTGGCGCAAAAGGCGTAGGTAAGCGCTCACTCGCTCATGCAATTCATAAGCGTAGCTGTGTTAAGGATAGTACTTTTTTAGAAATTCCAGGTAGAGCTTTAAAAAAGGAAGTGCTAAGCGAGTTAAGCGAAGGAACCGTTTATGTGCATGAAATTGCAGAAATGGATTTGGAGTTGCAGGGTTATTTTCTTCATTGGTTAGAAGACGTTCTTGAGAAACGAATCAGTCAATCCCGAGAGGTAATCAAACGCTTACGTTTTATCGCCTCGAGTAGCAATGATTTGGAAGCGTGTGTTAAAAAGGGCAGTTTCAGGGAAGATTTACTCTACCGGCTTAATGTCGTTAGTGTTCATTTGCCCAGTTTGCATGAGAGGGCGCTCGATTTTGAGCGTTTATGTGAAGACACGATTTCCTTCTATTGTGAAAGATTAGGTAGGTCAGTTTTAAGTATAAATCCAGAGGTGGTTACACAATTAAGACACTATGCCTGGCCTGAAAATTTTAGAGAATTTAATCGAGTCATTAAACATGCCGTTACTACGGCAACGGGTAATTCAATTGAGCTTCATGATTTACCTGTAGATTGGAAAAAAAGTTTAGGGCTCAAATTGCAGCATGAATCGAGTGATCTCCATGCGCATGAAGCAGAATTAATTGAACGTGTGATGAGTGAGTCGCGTAATTTAGATGAAGCTGCTCATAAGCTAGGAATCGCTGCTTCAACACTCTACCGTAAACGTCAAAAATTAGGACTTACTTAAACGATGATTCGTAAGCGCTTTACGTGGAGATTAATGCCACTCCTACTCCTTGTTCTAGTCAGTGGATTAGGAGGAATTATCGTCACGCGTTATCTAGCGAGTACCTTTGAGCGTGAACTGCTTCATAGTTTAGAGACCGTTACACGAACTCAGCTAATACGTGACTCGGTAGCTACGATTGAACACGCCTTTGAGCTCGCTCATGAGGGAGATCTTCTTCAAGCAGATAAAATATTTTCAAAAGCACGGGATGCTATTTCAGGTCTTCTCCTCGAAGAATCAACACAGGGTTTCACGGATGACAATGTTAAGCATGATTTTCAGTTCCTTGATGAAGCTTTTAGGCAACTTGATACACGTGGACACTTAATTGTTGAAGGAGGTGTTTCAGGCTCTCTCGATACTATGCGTGATAATGAAGCCTATGTTTTCAAAGTAAATTCAGCACTCGATCACTATGTAAAAGCTGAATTAGATCATGCACGATTTGTTTCTAAAAAAGTCGAATCGTTATCAAAAACGACAAGCTATTCACTTGCGCTACTCATTGCTTCAGCGGTTCTTGTTTGGCTACTTATAGCCTGGAGGTTAGCGGCTTCGTTTGTACTACCTATCGAAGCGCTAACAAAATCTGCACAAGCGCTGCGTGCTGGAAATTGGGAGCATGTGGTTTCTGAATCATCCGATGATGAGCTTGGTCTCTTAGGAAAGGCGTTTAATCATCTCGCTAAGCATTTGCAGGATTACAAACATGCCATGACTCAGAAAGTACAGGTAGCGCAGCGCACCACCCAGGCTGCACTCAATGCTGCCTCCGACCCTGTGATTATTGTAGATTCAAAAGGAAGGGAAACCGTGTGTAATCCGGCTGCTACGGAGCTAGCTGCTTCCATGGAAACACGGGACGGTTTACTTGAAAAGCTGAGCGCCCACTTAAAAGACGTTCTCCAAAGCGGCGTTCATTATTTGCCAGGTGGTTATGAGCATGTCGTGACATACAAAGGCAAATTAGGAGAGAGGTACTATTTGCCACGTATTTTTGCGATAGGAGATGCTATAACAGGATTTTCTGGTGCTGCTATATTCTTACAAGATGTTACCAAGTTTAGACTTCTCGATGATGCGAAAACAAATCTCGTAGGAACCGTAAGTCATGAACTTAAAACGCCACTGACGAGTTTAAGAATGGCCGTTTATCTGCTGCTAGAAAATCAAGCAGGCGTATTAAACGCTAAACAGCGTGAACTCTTAGAGATGACACGAAATGATGCAGAGAGACTGCTTCGTACGCTCAATGATTTACTGGATCTTACACGTTTGGAAAGTGGGATTGCACAGTTACAGCTCGTTTCAACACCCGTAGAATCCTTGTTTGCTACGTGTGCTCAGGAAATGAAATCAATTTTAGGATCTAAAAATCAAACCCTCAACATCGAGGTGCAAGACCCAGCACTTCGTGTTCTCGTTGATCCAGAAAAAATTAAACACGTATTCTTAAATTTACTGAGTAATGCGTCTAAGTATTCCTCAGAAAAAAGTAGGATTACCATCTATGCAAAACAAGCTGACGCAGGCTTTATGAGATGCGGAGTAAAAGACGAAGGTGCGGGTATAGCATCTGAAAATATAGGAAAGATTTTTGAAAAGTTCTACCGCTTACCTGGTCAAACCGGTGAGGGTGTTGGGTTGGGTCTAGCGATTGCTCGAGAAATAGTAATCGAGCATGGAGGTACCATTAATTGTACAAGTGTACTTGGCGAAGGCTCTGACTTTTACGTACTTCTTCCTAAGTAAGCTGTTATTTGTGACTACCGCTTCGAATGATGTCCCAAATAATATAGAAACCTAAGGCTGCAGAAATTACGTAGCCTGTGATACCTAAGACAGGGTATCCATAAACAAAAGGAGGCTGATGGCTGTGAACAAGCAGAGAGGAGCCAATAATTAAAGAGCCTATGATTACACCTAGTGCTATTCGGTTAGATGCGCTACGGATTCCTGACTCCAGCTGATCAAGCCCGTGGTGCTGTAAATTAAGTGAAAGGTTGTCATGCTCCACACGGCGCATGATTCTCTGAATTTGATCTGGAAGTTCGTGTAGGCTTGCGAATGTGGACTTAGCAAAATCTTTAGCGTGCTTTAAAATTGAATTAGGTCCGGCTCTTTCTTGATACAACTCTTTCAGAATAGGAGCGGCTTGTTCTCTGATATCAAACTGTGGATCTAACGACTTTCCAATTTCTTCTATTGCTAGGACAGCCTTCGCCATCAAGCAGTAATCGCGTGACAAGGGAATCCCTTGGCGGCCAAAGATAAAGAGTAGCTTTAACATGGCCCGACCTAGTTGCTGACGACCGATTGAAAAATTAAGTTCTTCTCTTAGAGCAAGGGTAACTTCTTTTTCAAGAACACGCTGGTTTAATCGTGTTTCTGGTGGGGCTAAGCGTGATGCAATGTTTACAATCTCTTCTGCATCTTGTTCTACCGCTGCTACCCAAAAATCGGCGAGTGCGTAGCGTAAACGTCTCGTTAAATGCCCTGCCAGCCCCCAGTCTAAAAAGCAGAGTTTTCCATCTTGGGTTACTATCACATTGCCTGCATGCGGGTCGGCATGGAAAAAGCCTGTGATTAAAATTTGATGCATGAGCGAGCGAGCTCCTGCTGCTGCGATATTTCTTTTAATATCAGGATCGATTGTGGATGTGTCGACGGAGTGTCCATCGACTCTTTCCATAACGATCACAAGCGGTCCTGAAAATTCGGTGTATACCTTGGGTGCAAATACATGCTCACTGTACGGATTGAGTGTATTAAAGTAGCGCTGGTTGCGTGCCTCGTTTTCAAAATCGAGCTCACGTAAGATGCCTTGTTTTACTTCCTCCATGACTCCAGGTAAGTCATAAGGTTTTAAGGCATCGATGCGGTTGTGGAGTTGTCCAATAAACCAAGAGGCGAGTTCAAGATCTACAGCGACACGCTTTGCGATGTTTGGTCGCTGCACTTTAATCGCTACCGGAATATTCTTATCTTTAAGCCGAGCATAATACACCTGTGCTAGAGAAGCTGCGGCGACCGGTGTTTCATTAAAATCAGTGAAGTGCGTTTCTAATTCACCTTTGAAGGCATCTTTTAGAATAGGCCTAATGTCTTCGAAAGGGACAGCTCTTACATTACTTTGTAATTTTCTAAGTTCTAAAATGAGGGGAGCAGGTAGCGCATCTGGGCGCATGCTCATTAATTGTCCAAATTTTACAAAGGTAGGACCTAAGTCTTCTAACGCTAAGCGAACTCGCTCCCAGGTAGTTCTCTCAGATTGTACTTTATCAATAAAACGAAGACGTAGACTTGCGGGTAGATCGAGTTGATTGATCAGATCTACGAAACCGTGCCGAGCTACGACACTGATAATTTCTTTTGCTCTTACTGCGTGACTAACAAGAAGAAATGGCTTCACGGTTCATTTTTCCGAGTAGGAGGATGAGCGATTTGTTTTTCTAATTCACGAATGCGTTCTTGAAGTGCAGATATTTTTGCATGCGCTGAACTGTCTGCTTGGGAGGATGTTTCACGCAGTTTAGCGAGTAAACTCACCACCGTTTCTTCGAACTCTTTACGACCCTGTTCAGCAATTTTATTGGCTATAATTTTTGCATCAGCTGCATTTAATTTTCCGTCTTTTACAAATTCATCGAAGGCTTCTTCGATTTTATCTTTTGTAACGACCGCGGCACCAACTCCTGTCAGTAAGGATTTACGGATTAGATCGATCATGACTCTGAGTATGAATTGCTCTGTTTAATTCGCAAACGCTAAACCCTCATTTCTCTAATTTAGCGATGTATTCTTTAAGTATCGTCATAAACAATGCGACGCCTCGACTTTGGAAACGCTGCATGTGACGAATGACTGCTAATTCACGGTAGGGTTTTTCATCAGCGAGTGTGATGTAAACGAGTGAATCTTCGTCGCTAGGGGATCGTGTGATTTGTGGGAGTACAGAAACACCAACTCCGCGTGCAACGAGTGCCTTAACCGTAGGAACTTGGGAGCAGCGGTGCGTAATCTTAGGCTCGAAATGGTGATCACCACAGAAACTCTTAACCTGCTGAGTCAGTGAACTCGCCGTTCCCATCATAACGAAGGTCTCATTAATTAAATCCGCTGCAGTGACTTTGTGTTTTTTAGCGAGGGGATGTTTTTTTCCGACAACTAAGAGGAGAGGCTCTTGCATCAGTAACTGAACGTCTAAGCGGATATCGTCTTTTACGGGTAAAGAGACTAGGGCTAAATCAAGATCACCTTCTAAAACGCCATTTACCAAAGCAGTTCTAAAGTCTTCTTGGATAACGATATGTAAATTGGGATACCGGTCATGGCAGATCTCAATAACTTCTGGAAGTATGTAAGGTGCAAGAGTTTGTATCGCTCCTACGTTAATCAAACGACCTAACGAGGGCGAATCGGTTAGTTCACGCGAAGCATTTTCAATTTCAAAAAGGATTTTCCGGGTTCTATCCAGGAACGTAACCCCTGCCTCCGTGAGTACTGCCTTCCTGCCTAAACGGTGAAAAAGCTTATGTCCTAATTCTTTTTCTAAGTTTATAATCTGTTGGCTAAGAGATGGTTGAGATACATTACACTGCTCAGCTGCGCGGGTAAAATTGGCTAGATCTGCGACGGATGCAAAGTAACGAAGTTGCTGTAGTTCCATAGTTTAAAACTATCAAAACAATAGGATAAATCAACTTCAACTATTGATAAACGGGTGTATAGTTATCGCATGCCACCCAATTGGGCCTGGCGAACAAAAGGATAACACACATGACAAAGTCAAAAATCACATTAGCAGTACTCCCAAGCGTAATCGCTACAGCTGCTCTCTTGCTTTTATCTCGTACCTCAATCATCACCGCCGACCGTTTGGTTGGTTTCGGTTCAGTAGTCATTCTAGCTGGCATCGCTGCTCTAGAATACCGCTTAGCCCCAAAGTCGATCGTAACACGATAAGCTTTGGTGAAGGTGCGCGTTGGCCGGAGTTAAAAACCGGTCTTCTTCTTTAACGTTAGGACTAAAAAACGGGGCTCGGAATTAAAACTTCCGAGCCCTTTTAATTTTTAAACGAGTTAGGTAACAAACGCTTTAGATGTCAGAGTGATACTCGTGATCTAATGCCGGTTTGGGAGGAGCTACCGGTGCTGGCTTTGGTTTTGGAGATAAAATCACTTCCTCAGCTACCGGCGTAGGGGTAGGTGCAGGAGCCTGCTCATGGGTGGTTGTTTCAACAATCGTATTGGCAGGTTCAATGGTAGGACTGCTCCAAGGATGGCTCGTAGGACTACCTGCTTTAGGAAATTCGATAGGAGGAAGTTGGTTTTCCGCTTCATCCATCGCTTTTTTAAATTCACGCTCTACGTCACCCGTAGCTTTACGGAGTTCACGCAGGGTTTTGCCAAGTCCTCTAGCAAAATCGGGCATCTTGTTTCCACCAAAGAGTATCAAGATCACCACCATAATGACTAATATTTCGGTATCACCGATACCGAATAAAGCGAGTGGTGGTAAGCTATAGAACATCATGGATGAAACTAATACTAAACTAAGACGAAGCTTCTCTGCGAGCGTTACTTCACATGAACGCTTACATTAAAGGTAGCTGTGGCACGTGGTTCTACCCATTGTAAACCGACTTTATTTTCAGGAGCATTCGCTGGTCCCATCCATGGCTCTACGCAGAAGAAAGGGGATTCAGGTGAAAGACTCCAGGTAACAAAGGTAGCACTTGGATCAGGTACTTTGTTTGTGCCTACCTTTACAACGATATCTCCACCGTTTCCTTTTTGACTTACTACTGCTTCATTTGAGCGAAGACGTGTGTGGAAGGTGTCGATGATCGCTGGTTCTGCTAAATTTTCTGTTTCCTTAAGTACTGGGCCTTCAGTGAGAAGTCCTTGTGCGTTTTGTTTTAAGGTTTTGTCCGCTTGAATACGAACGCTGTAGTCAGAGCGCTTGGTGTCTTCCGTCCAAGGGATCGTGAAATAAAAATGGTGACCTGGGCACCAAGGCAGAGCGACTTTACCGGTATTTACTACTTTGTATTCAAGGGATAAACCGAGTGGTTCAAAACGGTAGGTAACGGTGAATTCGTAGTCGTAGGGATAACTCGCTTTTGCTTCGTCACCTGGCATGAACTGCGCACTAAAACCTGCGTTATCTGCGTGTAATACTTTGAAGGTACCTTGGCGTGCGATGCCGTGAATAGGGATTGGTCTACGAGTGCCTTCGTGATCACGCCAGAAGTGGATGTCTCCTTTATCAAAGGAGCGACCATTAAAGGGGAAGAGGATAGGGTTACCTCCACGGACTTTATCAAAATCCGTAAGCGTTGTTGTTTCTGGCCAATATAAAACGTCGCGAATGGAGCCATCCCCTAACTTAAGATTCCAGTTCATCAGACGAGCTCCGAGTTCTGGTAAAGCAACGAAAGTAGAATTACCAACTTTCCATTGTAATAGCGTTTGGCCTAGGTAGGGGATCTTTTCCATACGAATATGGGCTGTAAGCTAAATTCTCTTTTGAGGCTGCGCAATTTATTTAGGGTATAAATTACTCATTTACTTGTTAGGTATCGTCTGGGTGGTACTTGCAGTCTTTCGTACCCCGGTCTATAGTATTACCTAATGAAATCATGGCTGTTTGTCATCGTTGGTATTGCTGCTTTGGTTCTAACTAAGACGCCAAGCCATGCTGCGGTTCAAAGTGAGCCAACCAAACATGTGGTTGTGATACCAATTCATGATGAAATTTCTAAGCCCACCTTATTTATTTTAAGACGTGGATTAAAAGAGGCGATTGAGAAGCATGCGGATTTAGTGGTCTTAGACCTTAAGACCCCAGGCGGTGAAATTGATGTAACACTCGATATGATTGAAGCCTTAGAAAAGTATCCCGGCAAAACGGTTGCTTATGTGAATGATGAGGCCATGTCAGCAGGAGCATTTATTTCTGCTGTTACCCAAGAAATCTGGTTTTCACCTAAAGGTGTAATTGGAGCTGCAGCACCGGTAAGTTCAACAGGGCAGGATGTTGAATCCACCATGAAGCAAAAGCTTGTGAGTTATTTAAAAGCAAGAATGCGCTCGATCTCAGAGGGTAAAGGTTACCGAGGAGAAGTTGTTTCTGCGATGATAGATGCTGAGAGTGAATTAAAAATTGCAGGTCACTTGATTAAACAAAAAGGGGAGCTCTTATCGCTGACTGCATCGGAGGCGATGAAAACGTATGGAGAACCTGCGGTTCCACTTTTAGGTGCTGGAATCAGTGAAGATTTAACTCAGTTGCTTAATCAAAAATTAGGAGACCATAGCTACACCGTAAATAGGCTCGAAATTACCTGGTCCGAAAAACTCGCTGTAACCCTAAACCGTTTTGCTCCCATTTTACTTGGACTAGGTTTACTCGGTTTATTCATTGAATTTAAACTCGGTGGATTTGGTGTCTTCGGTATTGTTGGAGCAGGACTCTTAGCGCTTGTATTTTTAGGCGGATTTGTGGCGGGTTTATCAGGACATGAACCAGCGCTATTTTTCGGACTCGGCTTACTTCTTTTTTTACTCGAAGTTTTGTTTTTTCATTCCGCTGGATTTCTTGGAATTCTCGGACTCTTGGCGATGCTTGCTTCCCTTCTATGGTCGATGACGGACTTATGGCCAAATGAACCTATCACACTTGCATGGTCTAAGGACGCGTTTATCCATCCGCTAGCTACTCTTAGCTGGGGAATCATCATCGCATTTGTTTTAGCTCTTTTTCTACTTAAGTATCTTCCGAAAGGTTGGCTCTGGGATAAGTTAATTCTCCAAGAAACCGTGGGTGGAGCAGCTCAGCTATCGGGCAACGATCCTCATGTGGCCTATGCAAATTTAAGTCACTTAGTTGGACTTAAAGCGGTAACGGCTACAGCGCTTCGTCCTGCAGGTTATATCGAACTTGAAGGTAAACGCTATGAAGCAGTGGTTGATACAGGAAGTATTGCTCAGGGCGTGCCTGTTGTTATAACAGGTCTTAGAGATTTTAGTTTAGTGGTTAAGTCAGAGTAAATTTATGTCTACCATCCTTATTTCTTTTATACTCGGAATTGTGCTTTTAGCTGCCGATGTATTTGTTGCGAGTTTCATCCTCGCTGTAGGAGGTGGAGTGAGTTTTTTAATCGGCTGCATTTCTGTTTATCACCACTACGGTTTAATGGAGGCATTATTTTCTGCTACAGGTGCATTAGTGCTTTTGATTGGCACCGTATATTTTGAATTAGTGGTTCTTCCTAAGACTAAATTTGGAAAAGGTTTAGTGGTTGAATCAACATCTGGAATAAACGCAGCACCTCAAGCAACGGAAGCGATCATAGGTAAGCTCGGTGAAACTCTCACGACTCTAGCTCCAAGCGGTTATATTCAAATTGATGGTCAGCGCTATGATGCTTTTTCTCAGTCCGGTCACGTAGTTAAAGGTAGTCAGGTACGCGTGGTCGGTGTGGATAATTTTCGACTTATTGTAACTCAGTACTAAACTTCTATTCTTATGCCAGAAATCCCACTCATTGTTATTATACCAATCGCAATTATTGCGCTTATCGTAATAGGCGTGTTTCTCTCCTATTTTGGAACATGGCTTAAAGCGCGTTTAAACGGTGCGCCTGTGAGCATCATCAGCTTAGTCGGCATGCGTCTTGGTGGTGTGCCTTATGGTCTTGTTGTATCTGTACGTATCACTGCGGCAAAAGCAGGTATTGCAGTTTCTACAGACAAAATTGCAGCTCACTTTCTTGCTGGTGGTAATGTTGTACCAACCGTGCAAGCACTCATTGCTGCTCAAAAAGCTGGTATCACCCTTGATTGGGACAGAGCATGCGCGATCGATTTAGCTACAAAAGGATCCGGTAAATCGGTTGTTGAAGCAGTAAGAACTTCGGTTGATCCTAAAGTGATTGATTGTCCAAATCCAGATAGTGGTAGAACCACAATCGACGGTGTTGCTAAAGATGGTATTCAAGTGAAAGTAAAAGCACGTGTTACCGTAAGAACACATCTCGACCGCTTTGTGGGTGGTGCTAAAGAAGAAACAATCATTGCACGTGTAGGTGAAGGTATCGTTACCACGATCGGTATCGCAGACAGTTATAAACACGTTTTAGAATCGCCTGATAGTATTTCTAAAACTGTACTCGCACGTGGTCTAGACGTAGGAACTGCTTTCGAAATTTTATCTATTGATATCGCTGACGTAGATGTAGGTGAAAACGTTGGTGCTAAACTTCAAGTTGCCCAAGCAGAAGCGAATAAAAATATGGCACAAGCTCAGGCTGAAATCAGACGTGCTGCTGCGGTCGCACTCGAGCAAGAAATGAAAGCTAGGGTGCAAGAGATGCAGGCAAAAGTTGTAGAATCACAAGCTCAAGTGCCGCTTGCGATGGCTGATGCCTTTAAGAACGGACGTTTGGGTGTCATGGACTATTATAAGATGGAAAATATCCAATCTGATACAGCGATGCGCACCTCTATTTCTCAGCCTGAGGCTAAGAAGTAATAACGTTATTTAAAACGCGAGCAATGGCTGCTGAAAAAAATCCAGTTACGTGGCTTCTTGGTAACCGAGAAGCCATGGTTGGTGTTTTCATGCTCGTTGCCTGGCTTTTTCGCTCAAGTGGTTTAGCAAAAGATAAAGCTAAGGAAGCTAAACCAAAACAAAACTTAGAAGAAGACAGTGAGGCGCTTGAGAGAACACGCCGCATTCAAGAGGAGGTAAGGCGTAAAATTAATGAAAGAAAAAATGCGCCTATTTCTCAACCTGCTTCACTTCCTTCTGAAAGAGTTCCTGCACCTCCTGTCATAGCTCCGCGTCCTATTGCCACGTCACCAGCTGACATCTTTGGTGAATTATTTGAGCGCAGGGAAGTAGAGCCTGTAAAAAACGATAGCTTTGATTTAGAGCTGGAGGTATCGCTTAAGCGCCAACAGGAGCTTGAGGAAAAGATGCGAGCCTTAGAGTTAGCAGCAAAGAAAACAGAAGACGCTGCTGCAAAGATGCGACAGCCTGATGTCGTTCAACCTACGGCTAAAGCTTCGCAAAATACGAATCAATGGATTCAGGAACTCAGTGATCCAGCACTTGCCCGTAAAGCAATTGTTCTAAGGGAAATCCTCAATCCTCCTGTCGCTTTACGCGGTTAAGGAGCTGGTAGCTGAGCTTGATTGGAAACGGATTGTGAGCCTGCCTTGTAAGGCATGGCGTAACGTTTACCACGTACTTCAATCGCTAGGTTATCACCAATATTGGCCTGGATCGTAACCTTAGCTGTCCATGGTACACTTTGAATTTGGCCCTTAGTGAGTTTTCCTTCGAAAACATTTTGGCCTGCGGCAGTCGTAACCTTAACTTGAACGTTATCTAAAGCGATTAAGTTAAAGGTCTGATCTACTAAGCGGTGTGAGGCGGTTGTCGTTGAACGAGGCTTTTCTGGTACGATTGGCTCGAAGATCGATTTAACGATCCAAATTAAAAGGATAACGCCTAAGATAATTGCGAGAGCAATACCGCCTTTAAAAACTAGGGCTGGATCAATATTTTGCTTTGGCGGTAGACCGCTTGGAGCATGGCGTGGGAAGCGGGGAGTTTTAGCTACCGGTGTACCTGCTGCTGTTTCACCTGATGGAGTAGTACCTACGGTTGATGGATCTTGGTCAGGAGATGAAACGGTTAATTCCATCCGGCCATAGACTTCGCGGTTTGGTTGCTTAGGACGTGTTTCAGCACCAGCTAAAGCAATATAGTCAGCAACGATACGGTCTGCAGGTAATTCTAAATAAAGTGCGTAAGTTCTTAAAAAACCTTTTACGTAAATCGGGTTTAACTTGAGGTTAAATTGATTCGTTTCGAAATGCTGCAGATAGTCGCCCCTAATTTTCGTAGCATCAGCAGCCTCGCGTAGTGAGACACCTTTTGTTTTGCGTGCTTCTTCGAGCCGTTCGCCGATAGTCTGCATGGGGTGGTATCTTGGTTGTTTTTAAGCGTAAGTCAGCATCAAAACTGAGCCTACATATTGTCTAAATCAACCAAGATTTCGCGGGGACTAGACCCATTCTCAGGTCCTACAATGCCTTTATCCTCCATCATTTCCATGATACGGGCGGCACGGTTGTAGCCAATAGAGAGTCTTCTCTGAAGCATGGAGGTGCTTGCACGGCGCGATGCACGTAAGACCTCAAGTGCCTGCTTATAGAGTTGTTCATCTCCGTTATCCTCTGCGCCTTCTTCACCTTCTTCGCTTTCTTCGGTGACTGCGCGGTCAATACGGGCTTGTACTTCTTGTGCGTAAATTGGTGGGTCGTTATTTTCTTTTAAGTAGTCGACTAAGCCTTGGACTTCATCGTCTGCAACAAACGCACCTTGAGCTCTTACAATGCGTGAAGTGCCTGGCGGCGTGAATAACATATCACCACGGCCAATTAAGGTATCTGCTCCCTTTTGATCCAAGATGGTTCGAGAATCGATTTGGGAAGCAACTTGGAATGCAATACGTGAAGGTAAGTTTGCTTTAATTACACCAGTAATAACGTTTACCGATGGTCGTTGGGTAGCGATGATTAAGTGAATACCTGCAGCACGAGCAAGCTGAGCTAACCGAGCAATGTTACTTTCGATTTCAGCTGGGGCTACCATCATTAAGTCAGCGAGTTCGTCGATGATTGCTACGATATAAGGTAATTTATCTGGAACTACGATTCCGTCATCACTAGCGAGCGGATCTAAACCAGCGAGTGAGCCTTGTGCTGGCTCTGGTGGGAAATCAGGTTCACTTGATTTTTTACGTGAATTAAAGCCAACGATATTTCTTACATTAACTTTAGCAAAGATTTGGTAGCGCTGTTCCATTTCGCTTAAGAGCCACTTTAAAGCACCGGGCACTTTCTTGGGCTCAGTCACGACGGGAATTAACATATGGGGTAGACGGTTGAAGATTTTTAGCTCAACCACTTTCGGATCTACCATCAGTAAACGAACATCTTTTGGACTCTTTGAGTAAAGAATCGAAGCAACAACGGAATTAATACAGACCGATTTACCAGACCCAGTAGCACCTGCGATTAACAAGTGAGGCATCTTAGTAAGATCTGAAATCAGAGGCTTACCTGATACGTCTTTACCTAATGCTATAGGCAGTTCTGCTTTTGCAGATACCCAGTCTTCACTTTCTAATATTTCTCTTAGACCAACCGGAGTAGGGTTTGCGTTCGGTACTTCAACACCAACCGCTGCTTTGCCTGGGATTGGGGCTAGGATACGAACCGACTGAGCACGCATACCTAGAGCAATATTCTTATCTAAGCCGGAAATTTTTTCTACACGAACACCAGGTGCTGGAATTAATTCGTAGCGCGTAATAACGGGACCTACGTGAATTTCTCCAAGAGAAACGTCTACGCCGAATTCTCCAAGAATTCTAAGTAAGTTACC
>Ga0214172_1000187_pt1 | contig 32932 bp, 27 predicted proteins | sample TroBogEpilimnion_29_FD_153010 | JGI IMG/M metagenome (GOLD analysis project Ga0214172, IMG submission 153010) | Freshwater microbial communities from Trout Bog Lake, WI - 12JUL2007 epilimnion | ecosystem: Environmental > Aquatic > Freshwater > Lake > Epilimnion/Euphotic zone | place: Trout Bog...
GCGACCTGAGCGCGCACGCGGAGCCGAGTGGACGTCGCCGCCGTCACGCCCCGGCAGCCACGCCACGTTCGCGCGACCAACGCTCACGAATAAGGGAAAGTGCCCTCCCCGCGCCTTCAACCTGTGAGCGCAGAGTGATCTTGGAACGGCGCGCGAAGTAATGTCGTGTGAGCGTTAGCGATCTAATTTGTTTTCGACGGCGCGCGAATTACCAGGGGCGTTAGTCCTGAATATTTGCGAGGTGGTTCGAAGCGACCAACTTTTGGAGCAACGCGGGAATGTGCAGCGATGGCAAGCAATAGTCCACCGGTGCCGCGCGCATGGCGGTGAGAGGCATTTGCGGGAATTGGGCCTCCTGTGGGTCCTGCACCACGGTCACGCCGCCTTGGGCTTTGATGGCGGCCATGCCCGCCGCGCCGTCCTGCATCAAACCGCTGAGAATGACGCCAATCACACGCGACCCGTATTCACTTGCGGCGCTTTGAAACAGGAGATTGACCGAGGGTTTGTATTGCTGCTCTTTCGTGGCTTTCGCCAACCGGACGTGATCCCCATGGAGCGTCAGGTGATAATCCGGGGTGGCGATATAAATCCTCCCTGGCCGGATGGGTTCATGTTGCCTTGCAAATTCGGCCACATGATTGACGCTGCCGCGGTTGAGGATTTCAGGCAATTTACTACGGGGTCCGATGTGCATGGCGATGAAGGTTGCCGCCGGCCAATCCTCCGGGAGTTTCTGCACGAGACCGCGAAGCGCTTCGACGCCGCCGGCGGAGGCCCCAATCACAATGATTCGTCTGAGTGGCGCTCGCTTGACCATGCCAAAAGCTACTCTCCGTGGCAGTGAACTCAAAGGAGAATGACGCGGATGATTTTCGACTTCACAAACTGTGCGGCATGAATTGGTTGGCCTTGTTGAATTTCCAAAACCGTCAAGGGCGATTTCAATATTTGTCGGGCGGGTGGGTGCGGGGTAAGGGGGTTCTGGGGCGGCGCTGTGCGGTGGACTTGATGGGGGCCTTCATTCCGTTTTCAAATCGCGTGCTAAGGTGCGCTCGTGCCAGCGAACACGACTCATCCTGATTACATCGGCGCCCTGCCCGGCTGGCTGCGGGCGCGTGATGTCATTGCGGGCGAGGATGCCGTGAAACGCGGGGACATCAAATATCTCCCGCGGCTGGATGCGCAATCCGACAACGATTATCGGGGTTACAAGAACCGCGCCTGTTTCTTCAATGCCACGTCCCGGACCCGGGATGGTTTTCTGGGGCTGCTGTTTCGTCGTGATCCGGAAGTGAAACTGCCTGACGCCCGTCAGGTGGTTGGCCAGCAGGATGGACGGGCGCACCTCACCCCAGCCCTCTCCCCAGAGCGGAGAGGGAGTGTGGCCGGTGTGGCAGGGCATCTGCGTGTGTTTACGGATGATGTGGATTTGATGGGGACTTCGCTGTTCACGTTTTGCAAGGGTGTCGTGGGCGAAGTCCTGGCTTTGGGCCGCTGTGGCACGCTCATTGATTGGCAGGGTCCAGATGAATCCCGCGCTTATGTGGTGCGTTATGAGGCGGAGGATATTTTAAATTGGCAGACCCGCCGCATTCATGGTCGCAATGTGGTTTCCCTGATTGCCCTGCGGGAAATTGTTGCGGATGGCCCGAATGCTGACGATCCGTTTGTGGAGAAATTGGTGGAGACCATCCGGGTGCTGAAATTGGATCTGCTCGAGGATGGATCGACGCGTTATTGCGTGGAACTGTGGCAGGTGCAGCCGGATGCGGAGAACCGCCGCAAAAAGCCGGATTGGAAATTGGTGGAGACCCGCATTCCACTGCGTCTGGGCCGGCCGTTGCCACTGATTCCGTTTGTGTTTCATGGGCCGCGCAATTCATTGCCGGATGTGGATAAGATGCCCCTGGCGGATATTATTTTCGTCAATCTGGATCATTACCGGCTGGATGCGGATTACAAACACGGCCTGCATTTCACGGCGTTGCCAACGCCGTGGGTGGCCGGGTTTGATAAGACGGCGGAACTGAAGATTGGCAGTCAGACGGCGTGGGTGTCCGATTCCGTTGGCGCCGTGGCCGGTTATCTGGAGTTCAAGGGGCATGGCTTGAGTACGTTCGAGACGGCCCAAGCCCATGACGAGCAACAGATGGCGTTGCTGGGGTCGCGCATGTTGGAGGACACCAAACGCGTGGGCGAAACGGCGGATGCCATCGAACTTCGGCAGGCGGGTGAGAACAGCATCCTGATGACACTGGCGTTGTCGGTGTCGGATTCCATCAGTCAGGTGCTGCGCTGGGTGTATTGGTGGAACAGCACCGAACCCTATCCGCAGGATGTGGGCGAAGATCTGGTGCTCCTGAAAATCAACACGGACTTCACGGCCAAGGGTCTGTCGCCACTGGAACTCAACGCGATTGTGGCTGCCTGGCAGGCGGGTGCCATCAGTCAGGAGACGATGTTTGATCTGTTCCGCAAAGGTGAAGTGCTCCCAACGGGCCGCACGGATGCGGAAGAAAAACGCCTATTGCATCCACCATCTGGTCAAAACCAAATCGGTCGTGAGAATCAGACCGGGGTCTTTCCTAAAGCTGGCACTACTCCCGTGGCCAGTGCTCCCGGGCAGGCACCACAACCCGGCGCGCTCGGAGTGACGCGCCCTACCTGAATATTTTATGGCACTAAAATACAAATACTCGAACCAGTCGGAAATCCCGGCTGATCACGCGGCCCTTTACGTCGAGCGCGAGGGGACGTTTTATCTGGATGCCGAGGGCGTCACCGACAAGGCCAAGGCCGATGAGATGCGCACGCACAACATCGAACTGCGCAAGCAGATCGAGGATTCCACGCGCGCGGCCGCCGAGCAGGCACAGCAATTCCAGGCCGAGAAGGAACGGCTGGAGCTGATCACCCAGGGCCACAAGCCGGAGGAAATCAACAAGCTCGTCACCGAACGCGTGAAGGGCGTGAAGGCCGATCTGGAAAAGCAACTCGCCTCGCTGGGCTCCGCGCTGGAAGTGTCCAATGCGCGGCTCACCGCCATTTCCATTGATCAGGGCGTCACCACGGCCGCCACCAAGCGCGGGCTGCGGCCGACCGCCGTTCCGGACATCACCGCCCGCGCCCGCACCGTGTTCAAGCTGGTGAACGGGTTGCCGCAGGCGTTCGAGGCCGATGGCAAGACGGTGCGCTATGGCAAGGACGGCGTTTCACCGATGACGGTGGAGGAATGGGTGGACGCCCAGGTGGCCGACGCGCCACATCTATTTGAATCCAACGCTGGTGGCGGGGCTGCCAGCAACGGTGCCGGGGGCGCCGCGGGTTCCACACGGGTAGCGAAAAATCCGTTCCGGCGGGATTCCTGGAATCTCACGGAACAGATGAAACTGCAGAAAACCGATCCCGGGCTGGCTGCGCGACTCAAGGCGGCGGCGTAAGGATCTCTAAACGAAAGGCAACATTATGGCAAAGACCTCTGTGGTGGACATTATCATCCCCACAACCTTCGAAAAATACGCGATTGAACGCACCGCGGCATTGAGTGCGTTTGTGCAGAGTGGCATTGTGGAATACGCCCCCGAATTTGACGCGCTGGCGGCCGGCGGCGGGCGGGAAGTGAAGATGCCGTTTTGGAAGGACCTCACTGCGACGCGCCAACTGTTGAGCGACAACGTGACGCTGGCGGTGAACAAGATCGGCAGCGATCAGGACATCACCCGCATCCAGAACGATGCGCAGGTGTGGAGCGTGAATCATCTGGCCAAGGTGATTTCCGGCGATGATCCGATGCAGGCGATCGTGGATCTGGTGAGCAACTACTGGGCGCGCACGGACCAGAGCCTGGTGATCAGTTCGCTGAAAGGCATCTTCGCCTCGGCGACCATGGCCGCGAACAAGCTCGCCATTGCGAGCGAAACCATCGCCGGCCAGTCCAATGCGACCAAGCTCAACGGCAGCACCTTTGTGGATGCGACCGCGAAGTTGGGTGATTGCGGCGGCCGTTTGAAGGCCATTGCCATGCACTCGGCCACCGAGGCGGCGCTGCGCAAACTCGACCTGATCAGCGACCTGCCGGATAGCGAGGGCAAGTCCGAGATCGCCAAGTTCCAGGGCCGGGTGGTGATCGTGGATGACACGCTGCCCACGCGGGCCGGCACCACGGATGGGATCGTGTACACGAGCTATCTGTTCGGGCCCGGGGCGTTTGCCAAGGGTGCGGCACCGCTGGATTCCGAGCCGCTGCAAGGCGGGATCGGGACGGAAGGCGTGGAGATCTTCCGCGCCGGTCTGGACAGCGATACCGCCCTGATCAATCGCCGCCGGTTCATCCTTCATCCGCGCGGGGTAAAGTTCAACTCGGCTTCGGTGGCGGGCGATTCGCCCACCAATGCGGAGCTGGAGATGGGCGCGAATTGGACGCGCGTGTTCGAAAACAAAAACGTCCGCATCGTCGCCATCGAGCACAACTGACTGCGCTGACTGCGTCAGAGCCTATGCGCTGGCGCGCGCTGACTCCATCTGGGTCGCGTGCGCCAGCAAATGAAATTGCGCCATGCTGAACTCATTTCCGAACGGGAACGACCCTAGCCGGCCGATGACGCGCGGCCAGCGCCGCGTGTGGGTAGCAATGGAAGACCTAAGACTGCGGCGTAAACGGTTGGCGGCCGGGGCCGTGGTGGGACTGGTGCTGTCGTCCGCGTCGCCGGATCAAATTGCGTGGGTGTGGTCCGGAGCCGATCCCGCGCATTGGAAGATCTTCGCCAGTGACGACGGGGTGATTTACACGCTCGCCACGTCGGTCGTGGGTGGGTTGCGTCGCTATTATCCCGATAGCGGGGCGCAATGGTTTTACGTCGTGGGCGTGGATGGCGCCGGCACTGAAATCACGCCGCACAGTAATGCGCTCCGGCCGAACAGTGTCCTTCATCCGGAGAACACCATCGTCCTTAGCTCCGACGGCCACGGTCGGTTGTCGTGGGTGCTGGGACATAACTACGGCTGGGGCTTGAATGTGTATCGGAGCGACGATGGCGTCGCCTGGGGCGAACTGTATGACATGCCCGATGCGGGCGCGAACGGGGCCGATGAGTCCGGTGTCGCCGGTTATTTTCGGCTCTGCCAGCGCGATGGCTTGGGCAACGACATTGAGCCTTACTCGAATGCGGTTCACTCCGACGGTTTGTAACTTATGGCGATCATCCTTATCAAAGAGACCGGGGCCGGTCTGGCAAATGCCAACACGTACGCCAGCGTGGATGATGGCAACGCCTATCACGCGGGTCATTTGTACGCCACCCCGTGGACGGCCGCGACTGCGGATCAGCGAGCCGTGGCCTTGGCGATGGCCTCGCGGCTGATGGATGCGTCCTATCAATTTGTGGGAGTCAAAACCAACGACGCCCAGGCGTTGCAATGGCCGCGCTATCGCTGCCCCGACCCGGACCGCGATGACATGATCCGGCTCGACCGCCTGACCGTTTGGGGCAATTGGCTGCCGGAAGATCTGGTGCCACCGGCCATCGTGCAGGCGACGTGTGAACTGGCGCGGGAACTATTAATCACCGACCGCACCGCCACGCCGGCCGGTGAGGGCCTGAAATATTACAACGCGGGCGGCATCCAATCCGGTTACGACAAGTCCGATTCGCGTCCGGTCATTCCGCGATTGGTGCAGGCCCTGCTCGCGAAATATGGGTCGCTCATTCAGGCGAAGTCCGGCGCCGTCAAACTGGTGCGGACCTAGCGCCCATTTTTTATGACTGAAGTCATTCAAAACGCGAAGCGGATCCGGTTCATCCCGGAGATCACGCTTGGAAATATTTTGCAGCTCCTCACGATCGCGGCGGCCGTGGTTGGTCTGTGGGTGAGCCTCGACAAGCGCCTTGCCGCCGTCGAGATGCAGGAGACCTACGCGCTCGAAGAGCGTCGCGATTTGAAAAAGAGTTTGGCCACGTTGGCCGACAATCAGGCTGTTCTGGTCCGCACTGTCGATCGGGTTTCCATCCTGCTGGAGCAACACATGAAGTTGGAAACCAAGTGAAGCGGAAACAAAATTTATGAAAACAAAAACACTGATGCTGTGGGTCGCCGTCGCGGCGATCGCGTTTATGTCAGGCTGCACCATCGGCCCGCTCAAGGGTGGCCACGCCACGACCTCCGGCGCGATCGGGCAAACCGTCGTGCAAGGCGACAACCCCGCCCAGGTCTCGCGGCAAGATCAGGAAACCGTCCGCACAAAATCCTACACCGTGCCGGCCGGCTCCCGGCTGGTGTCCAGCAACGCCGAGTCCGTGGTCTTGAGTGCCTCGATGCCGGTCATCGAGCACGAAGAGACGCGCGCGAAGACGGAGCTTGGCGCGGCGCAGAAGGACACGGCGCGCGAATTCAGTGCGAAGCTGGCGAGCCTCAAAGGCATCGTCTGGGTCGGCGTGGTCATGTTCCTCTTCGGTCTCGCCTCGCTGTTTTATCCACCGCTGAAACTGATCATCGGCAGCGTCACGACGAGCGTCTCCATCCTAGTCGGCGGCATCGCCCTGATGATTTTGCCGTCCCTGATCGTTGGCAACGAGCTGCTGATCCTAGGTGGCGTCGCCGCGGCCGTGGGCGTCTGGTTCTTCGCCCACCGTCACGGCCAGCTCCGCGGCCTCGTGGATGCCGCTGAGGCTGCCATGGCGACCCCGCCCAGCGGGGCTGGAAAGGTGGGTGGCGTATGAGGGAGGATCAAAATCAATTCCTGCGACTGCTGGGACGATTGCCCGCCCGCCTGACCGCCGAACAGGCCGCTTGGGTGATCAATTGCCAGGCGCATGACATGCCTGCGCTCGTCTTCGCCCGGCTGTTAAAACCGCTGGGCAATCCGCCGCCGAACGGCATCAAGTTCTTCGCCACAGCGGATCTGCTGGAACTGATCCAAGATCGCAATTGGCTGACGCGAGCGACCATCGCCATTAACCAGCACTGGCGAAAGAAAAATGCGTCCCACCGGAATGTGGCTAGTGGAGTTCTTGCCGGACGAGCTGGCAACGGTGCAGGGGCTTCAGTTGGGACCCGGAACTGATCTCAACTTTCTCTGGTAAATTAACACACTTTCATTGAAGCCAGATTTTACTCCACTCAGATGTTAATAGGTAACGTCAAAAACCGATAACATTGCTGTTTCATGGCATCAGCAATGCGCGATAATATTTATTTCCCCTCACGAGGTTTTGATCAATCCAAAGATATGGACTGGAATTGAGCAGGATCGTTGTCTGTGTCGTCCATGTGACCATGTCTGATGACGACTGGATTTGATATGTGCGACCAACTATTCCGGAAATCGTGATACCTGGGAACGTGCCGATGCCAAGATTTGCACCAGTCACAACTTGTGATGATGGATTACTGGTTATGCTGCGGATTCGTTCGTTGTTGGAATCGGCAATGCAAATCGAACCGCCCGACAAGCAAATGCCGTATGCGCCGTTGAACCGTGCAATATTGCCCGGTCCATTGGCATAGCTGTTTTGCGAGAAACTTCCAGCCATTGTTACCAAATTGGTTTGCGCATCCATTTTTCGAATACACGATCCGCAAGCCATGAAAATATTTCCCATGTTATCTACACACATTGAGGAAACATTTACGAGCGATGTGTTCAAACCCGTGCCGTCCAGACTTACACTATTACCATTCCCAGCAATTGTTGTTACGTTCTGGCTTTGGTCAATCCTTCGGATTTTGGAGTTGTAAGAATCCCAAACGTAAATATTATTTGCCGAGTCACACGCTAGAGCCGTAGGGTTATTGAATGAAGTAAAAATGCCATTCCCATCGGCTGCGCCAGTATTTCCTGATCCTGCAAACACTTCCACGACTCCATTTGTCCGCCAGCGGTAGATCTTATTTCCGCCGTACATCCCACTCGAGTAATAAATATTATTCGAGGAATCCACACATAGCCCACTCGATTGCTGGATACCAGTCACATTGGTAAAAGTTATGTAACCGTCGCTTCTAATACTCAATAGCGCTGGAGTATTGACCATTCTTGTGATCCACAAGGTATTAGCCCGGTCAATAACCATGGCACCACTAGCACTGGAGGAAATATAGAGAGACAACGAAACATTCGTTCCATAACCGGGTAAACCTCCCGCTCCCCCACCAGCGAATGTTGTAACAGATCCATCGGGAGTAATTTTACGGATGAGTGAATTTCCACCATCCAATACAAATAGATTGCTAGACGAAGCAGCAGCAATCATCAGCGGGTAATTAAACATCGTTAATTGCCCAACGCCATCTACATAACCAGAGAAGCCCGAACCAGCGAATGTCTGCACGACTTCATTATTGGTATCGTAATTTTGTGCATCAACTTGCAAACCAAAAATCACAGCGATTGTCCCTAGACCATTTAAAATCTTGTTTTTCATAAATTGACGATCAAGCAGTTGAGCCATTCAAACGGCAATTGCCACCTTCGTCCATCCCAATCTGCCTTTGACCGAGTCTTTGCAGACAACCAACTGCTGCGCGCCTGTTCCAAAATCTCACGCCTCTGGTTCTGCATTCACCGCAGTCTTCTGTTCATATTCCTCCAACGACGGGATTTTCACCAGTGCCCGCTTGGCGTAGGCGCGATGCACGGCCTGACTGTTGTGGCCCAGTGCCGCCTGCGCGAACCGTTCCGGATAGCCGGCCGTTATCGCGCGCTCCGCCCACGAATAGCGATAGGAATGCAGCGACGCGCCTTTGATACCCAGCAGGCGGCACCGGCGGCAAAACTCGGCGGCGCGGTTCTGGACCGAGTTTTTGGCGATGGCGGGAAACAACGGCCCCTCCGTCGGCAGCTGATTGAGAATGGCCGCCAGCTTGTTGCTGATGGCCAGTTGCGCCCGCTCGCCGGTCTTCATCCGGAAATACGTCAGCGTGCGGCTGGCCCAGTCGATGTTGTCAGCCCTGAGGGCGGCGGCATCGCTTTGCGAGGCGCCGATTTCCCAGAGGAGTTGATAAAAGAAATGGCGCTCGGGATTTTTCTCGGCGACGAGAATCCGCTGGTGTTCCTCCGCCGTGAGGGCGCGTTTGAGTTTGAAACTGGGCTTGGGCCAGAGACGCGGGGCCAGCACCGGCAGCGCCAGCCAGCCGAGGCTCACCGCGTAGTTGTGGAGCCGCCGCAGGAAATGGATCACCGAGACATGCTCGTCCTTGAGGATGAACAGGAAATCCGCCGGGGTGGTTTCCACCAGTTTTTTTCCGCGCAACGAATCGAAGGCTTGCGCTTTCATGGCGCGGACGTAACGGATCCGGGAGGAGTCGCGGCCGTGGATCTGGATTTCGTCCATCACATTTTGCCAGGTGCGCTGGGCCCAGGCGGGATCGCTGGCCGTGAGGTAGGCCCGGGCGAGCTGCAGGTTCAGGCTCGTCTGGCGGAAGGACTCATTCTTCGCATGGAGCAGGGCGCGCGCCGTGGTTTCATCGCGGGTTTTCAGGCTGGCCTGCTTGTGTTCAACGGTGTCTTCGGAATAGAAAATGCCGTGCCGGCGGAACAGAATAAAACGTGCTTTCATAGTTGGTTCTGAAGGATGAACCAAGTCCGGGCATAACGGTTAAGGCGTTATGGGCGAGTTTCAACGAATTCTGCAAGCAACCCGTGAATAGCAAAAAAGGCCACGGTGTACTGGCAATTTCACTGACAGTGGCCCCCCTGACCGAAGCAAACCATTGCTGCACAAGCAGTTAAGAATGGCTCCAGAGGAAGGGCTCGAACCTTCAACATCACGGTTAACAGCCGCGTGCTCTACCATTGAGCTACTCTGGAACTCGAAGGGGGTACAATTTACAAGGTGCCGCGCATTCGTCAAACCGTTTCGTCAGTCTTTTTGACATTGGCCGCAAAAAAAGGTGCTCCGCGCGGCCTGGACGATCCGTTTTATGGGAAATTGGCAGTGATTACACGGTTTTCCCGCCCGATCGTACACGTTCAGCCGTTCGGTATAATATTCAGACGCCGTGGCCGCCCGGCCGAAATAAAACAGGCCGTCGGTCTTTTTACCCGCAAAATTCAAGGGAATGGTGCTCCCGCTGTCGATGGCCTCCTGCAAAACGGCGCGGATGGCGGTCAACAAGGTGCGGGCGCGGGGCCCGGAAACGGTGCCGGCGGCGCGGCGTGGGGAGATTTTGGCGCGGAACAGGGCTTCGCTGGCGTAGATGTTGCCGACGCCGGCCATCAGGGTCTGGTCCAGCAGCTTGACTTTGACGGCCTGACGGGAGGTTTTGAGTTTGGCATGAAATTGCGCGGGCGTGAATTGATCCGGCTCCGGTCCCAGTTTTTCCGCGGAGGCCAGGTCCAGGGTGAGCCGGCCGAAGTAGCGTGTGTCTTCGTAGATGAAATTGCGGGCACCGAGCCGGAGCACCACGGCCGTGTGCTTGGGCAGCGGGTCGCGCCGGGGCGCGAGATACATCCGGCCGGTCATGCCGAGATGGCCGAGCAGGGTCAAGGGGGTGCGGGCGTGGCGCAATTCGAACAGGAGATATTTGCCGCGGCGCTGGAGGCCGGTGAAGGTGGCGCCGAGGAGCCGGCGCTGGAACGCGGCGGGGTCGGTGGGGAGCAGGACCTGAGGACGCCGGATGTCGACGCCCCGGATGGTTTGGCCGAGGAGCAGCGGGCGCAGATGGCGCGCGAGGACTTCGACTTCGGGCAGTTCGGGCATGGGCGGAGACGTTAGGAGGGAAACGGGGAAAAGGAAATCGGAAATTTTTTAGCCACAGATCAACACAGATGGACACGGATGGGGACAAAGCTACCGCCGGAGGTACGGCTACCAGAGTGGGCGGGCTCTTGAGGTATCACGTTTCCCTGGCCTGGCGACGTGCTGCGAGTGGGGACCACTCGCGGTCCGGGGGGACAAAGCGGAAAGCGGAAAAAAATTCAACCGCCAAGGCGCCAAGGACGCCAGAAGGTAAAATCGGCATCCGGAATTTTTAACCACGAACCATGCGAAATACACGAACGGGAATTTTCTGCCGCAAAAAGGCGCAAAAGTACATTGTAAAAAACGGGGCTTCTGCGGCGATTAGTGCGGTTGGGGCCAACTCTGTGTCTGACGGGTTTCAGCCTTGCAAATCTATAGATCTGGATGACAATCAGCGAAATACCACGCGTTGGTCGTGGCAAGAATCCAAATGGAAATTCCCGGGTGAAACCTAAAATTATTTTGTGGCTGGCAGGGCTCGTGATCGCCTCCACGCAGGCCTTTGCCCAAATACCGGTGGATGGGACGCATTATCCCGCCGGTTTGGAGGGTCTGCAATGCGGCGCCGCCCATACGCCCGGCTTTTATTTCCGGGACGACAACCTGTTTTATTACGGCACGGCGGCGGTGCTTCCGCATTATACAACCTACGCCTATCTTCAAGCGATCCGGCTGGAATGGGTGAGCGACAGGAAGCTTTGCGGAGCCAGTTACGGCGCCAGTGTTCTGGTCCCGCTCATTTATAAAGAATCGAGTTACACCGAAACGGCATTGGATGGGATCGGCCAAAAAATTACATTTCACTACGGCTCCCATCAGTTTGGCCCAGGCGACATTCTGGTGGAACCTTTGGGGCTGCAGTGGCAGTGGAGCCGGTTTGATTTGCGGGCGGGCGTGGGGGTTTGGCTGCCGACGGGTGAGTATCACAAAAGTGAGGAGCTTGCCAATCTGGGTGACGGCATGTGGTCACCGATGGTGACGCTGGGTGGCACCTGGTATCTGGATAAGGAAAAGACCTGGACCATTTCGGGGCTGAATCATCTGGAGTTGAATTGCCAGACTCCGGGCAGCACCACCAGCGTCAGTGGATCGGGACAAAACATCACTCGTTACGCCAATGTCCCCTGCACCGCGGACACGTTCGAATGGGGCATCGGCAAAACCTTTCAGCACGGCCTGCAAGCGGGCCTCGCCGGCTACTATCAAAAACAATTCACCCAATCCAGCAGCGCGGCGGTCCTGTTCAACAACTCCGAAGTCGCCGGCATCGGCCCGGAAATTTCAGGTCGAATCGAACGGTGGAAAGTCACGCTGACGCTGCGAGACCTCTGTGAATTCACGGCTGTCAACCGGCCGCAGGGAAACACCCTGACTTTCTCAGTGGCCAAGAAATTTTGACCCGCAGCGGAAACGGAACCGCCAAGGCGCCAAGGACGCCAGAAGGCAAATTCGGCATCCGGAATTTTTAACCACGAACCATGCGAAATACACGAACGGGAATTTTCTGCCGCAAAAAGGCGCAGAAGGCGCAAAAGAAAAAACTGAAACGCTGAAACGCTGAAACGCTGAAACGCTGACAGGCTAAAATGGCAGGCGAATCTGGAAACCAGAATTAAAACTCAAAGTGGGAATTCTGAACCGCGAACGGCGCGAACCACACGAAACCGGTTCTTTAAACTGAGGCCGAGAACCTAGCGTTGGGTGACCACCCCGCCAAATTGGAACTTGAGCTTGTTAACAGAAGGCCGAAAAATAGAACCACTAAAATTAAAATTACTGATGACTTATTCGCTCTAAGCTCGCCCACTCTAATTCCAGCAACACAGGCCTGGCCAGGGCCGTTTGCGCTGGTAGAGAGATATTTCAGCGTGTTCAAGAGACCGGGCACAAGCTGAAGCTTGAACTCCAACTTTGGCCGCCATGCCCATCTTGAACGCCAACTTTGCCGGGCATGCCAAGCCACGACCATGGTTCAACTAAGAAGGGGGTTTAGCTGGCGGGCGCATCTCCTTGCCGGTGAGCCGGCATGACCGTCGGACGGGAGATGCCGACGGAAACGCGATGATGCGCGCAGGGTTGATGCGCGGTATGGAATCGGTTTGGTTGCCCTATTTGCGCAGCGGTGGGGGCAACGTAAGGAATCAACCGGTTCACACCGTTACAAATAAGCGTGTCAAATAAGCGAATTAGTATGTCAAATAAACCACTCAATGTCTTAAATAAGCGTTGCTATCCCTCCCGATTGTGAAATGCTCGAGCCTACAGGACCCCAAACCTCCCACACCCCTCCTAACTATGAAAACCAACATAACCACACTTATCGGCGGTCTCATCCTGCTGGGGGCGCTCGCCTCAGCCCCGGCGCAATCACTGCTCTCCACGCTCGGCAGCACGGCGGGCAATAATTGGTTTACCGGCAGCGGCGGCTACTCCGTGGCGCAAGAGTTCACCACCGGCAGCCTGGACGAAAGCGTGGCGTCGGTTTCGGTGGCCATTGGTCCCATCGCGGATGCGAGCAGCGACTTTACGGTTTCTTTTTACAGTAATTCTTCCTCCCAGCCGGGATCCTTGCTGGAACAGCTGACCGGGGCAACCAGCCCGACGGCCGCCGCCACCAACCTGTACAGCGCCACCAGTCTGACCCTGCTGGCCAACAGCACTTACTGGATTGTTTTTAACAATGCCGCCGCGACGACGGTCTATGTCCGCAACACGCAAACCGGGGGGACGCTCAGCACCAGCAGCAGCGCCGGCTGGACTTTGGGCACCACGGATACGGTGCCCACGGGCGGCAAGCCTTTCGTCGTTTCTGGCGGCATATCTGCCCCTTTGTTTTCCATTGACGTCGTTCCCGCGCCCGAACCCTCCACGCTGGCACTGGCCGGGCTGGGTGGACTGGGCCTGCTGCTGAAACTCCGCCGCCGGAAATAAGCGGCCGAGAACCGAGCGGATTTCCATTCAATGGATGCGGCACCCTCCGCATCCATTTTTGCTGTTACGGTTTGCGGAACCCTCATTCATTGACGCCATGTTCAAGCTGAAGCGACATCTCCCCCTGCTGGTGGTCCTGGGTGCCTGGGGGTTTTATGGCCTGACGCTGAATCACGGCGTGGCGATGAACAGCCTGGCGCTCACGGCCACGGTGGCCGGCTGGGATCCCATGCCGCAGGTGGGACAACCCCTGCTGTGGTTGCTCACGCTGCCCTTGCGGCTGCTGCCGGCAGGCTGGGTGGCCGTGGGGCTGAACCTCTTGGCCGCCACCGCCGCCGCCCTGACGCTGGGGTTGCTGGCGCGGTCGGTGTCATTACTGCCGTGGGACCAGCCGTGGGCCGCAGGCAACCGTCGGGCCGCCGCGCTGCCGGTCGGGCTGGCGGTGGTGTTGTGCGGACTGGAATTCAGTTTCTGGTCGGCGGCGACCACCACCCCGGGCGAGATGCTGGACGTGCTGCTGCTGGCAACGTCCCTCTGGCTGCTGCTGGAATATCGGGTCCGCCGGGAAGCCCGCTGGCTGGATGCCGCGGCCTGGGTTTGGGGGCTGGGCATGGCGGAGAATTGGGCCATGCTGCTGGCGCTGCCGCTGTTTGTCGTCGGCGTGATCTGGCTGCGCGGGCGACGGTTCTTCCGTATGGGCTTTATTTTGCGGCTGGCCGGGCTGGGGCTGGCGGGACTTTCCATTTACGCGCTATTGCCACTGGTGAATGGGCTGGCGGCGCACGCGGAGGGGAGCCAGGCCTGGCGCGCCAACTGGCAGCAGACGGAAACCATTCTCCGGGTGCTCTACTATCAATTCTGGGTGGGGCACCGGCTGTTGACGGTGGTCGTGGCGCTCTATTTTCTGGTGCCCACGCTCTCCTTCCTGGTGCGGCTCCGCGACGAGGGCACCAAACACAAAGCGCGGATGGATCGTTTTCAGACCCGGCTATACCGGGGGCTGCGGGGGCTGCTGCTGCTGGCTTGTCTCTGGCTGGCGTTGGATCCGGTGACCGGGCCGCGGCAGCTGGTGCAGAGCCAGTGCGGCGCAACGCTGCCGCTGCTGACGTTTGATTATTTGAATGCGCTGGGCGCGGCGTTTCTGGCGGGCAACTTCCTGCTGCTGGCGCAGTCCCCCGGCCTGCGGAAACGGCGGGCGGGCCGCGCATGGCGTAAGCTGGCCGCCCCGTGCACGAGCGGGTTGGTGCTGCTGATGGGGGCCGGACTGGCCGCGAGAAATACCCCAGCCCTCCTGCATTTAAATGGTCATCCGCTCGACCCCTTGGGCGAACTGGCGGTGGCCTCCCTGCCCGCCGGCGGCGGCGTGATGCTGAGCGACCAGCCGCAACCGCTGGCGGTGTTTCAAGCCGCCCTGGCCCATCACCACGCGGCGCCGGACTGGCTGGCGGTGGACACCCGCACCCTGCCCACGGTGGCCGGCCGGGAAGCCCTGGAACGCCGCCAGCCCGCCGGGTGGTTGACCGCAGAAAACCATCACGCGCTGGCCCCCGCGGAAATGCTGCGCCTGCTGGAACACATCGCCCGCACCCACCGCCTGTTCTATCTGCACCCCAGCTACGGCTACTTTTTTGAGCGGTTTTACCAGGTGCCCACCGGCGCGATTTATGAATTGAAACCGCGCGGGACGAATCCTTGGGCCATTCCGCGGCTATCCCGCGCCGACACGGAGACGAACGAAGTGTTCTGGAACCACGCCTGGGCCACGGAACTGGCGGCGCTCACGCCCCTGCCCCGTCCGCCGCTCACGTTCTGGCAGCGGCAATTCAATAAAACCGGCGTCACGGCCGCGCCGCGGGATCAGGACCCGCTGCTGGCCGAATGGTATTCGTTGGTGCTAGATGGCTGGGGGGTGGCGCTGCAACGGCTGGGCCGGTGGCCCGAGGCCCAAGTCCGTTTGGAGCAGGCGCTCCAGTTGAACTCCAATAACTTTTCCGCCCGGATCAGCCTGGCGGCCAACACGAATCTCCAGGCGGGCGTCCAACTCAATCTGGCCGCAGTGAGCAAGGTGGCCGAGCAGTTGGGCAGTCTCCAGCGCTTGAGCCAGGTGATGAACAGCGGGGGGCCGTTTGACGATCCCCTCTTTTGCTATCTGCTCGGCTGCACCTACCAGAAAACCGGCCTGATGTGGCAAGCCGTGGAGCAATTTGAGCGCACGCGGGCCCTCGCCCCCGGCGTGCTCGCACCCGAATTCGCCCTGGCGGATCTGTACACCCGGCTGCAGTTGACCGACCGCGCCCAGCCGCTGATCCGCCAACTGCGCGACCAGACCCGGAAATCGCCGGAAAGCAGCGCCATGGATGTGGAACTGGGCCTGCTGGAAGCGAACTCCTGGCTGGCGCAAACCAACGTGCCCAACGCCCGGGACGCCCTCCAATCGGTTTTGCAGCGGCATCCCGATGACGCCCCGACCGCCAGCCGTGTCATGCGCGCCTACTTATCCTTTGGCGATACCACGAACGCCCTGCGGATCGTGACGTCGCAACTGGCCCAGGCGCCGGACGACGTGCCGGGCTTGCAAAACCAGGCGGCCATTCTGATTCAATCCGGCCAAGCCGCCGCCGCCACGGTGGTGCTGGATCACCTGCTTGCGCTTACCAACCTGCCGACGGCCCGGCTCATGCGCGCCACTGCCCGGCTCGTGCTGGTGGATTTGGCCGCCGCCGAAGCCGACTACCGCGTCTTGGAAAAAACCGGCGAGGAACCCGCCCGGGTCAGTTATGGGCTGGCGCTGCTGGCCGAACGCCGCCACGACACCAATCAGGCCCAACACTATTTGCGCCTTTGCCTGACTCACTTTCCGCCTGGCTCCAAGCCCTGGCAGCAGGTGAACCTCCGGCTTCAATCGCTGGCGCCCTGACCTCACCTCAGCGCCGGGCAGGAAGTTATGGGCGAGAGATCCGGGATTGCCGGAAAGAGGAAACGGCAGAAGACAGAAGTCAGAAGTCAGAAACCCGGCATCCTGAATTTTCAACCACGAAACACACTAAATACAGGAACGGGAATTATTGGCCGCGAAAAGGCACAAAGGGCACAAAAGAAAAAACTAAAACGCTGAAATACTGAAACGCTGAAACCGGATTTTTTAACCAAGAAAGAACCACCCAGGCCTAGCCAGCGCCGTTTGCGCTGGTAGAGAGACATTTCAGCGTGTTTAGAGACCGGGCACAAGCTGAAGCTTGAACTCCAACCCGTGCCTCCTTTGCACCTTGCGTTGAATCCCCCAAACGTTGCTTCCAGACAAATTAATTCGGATGAAGAAAATCTAGAAACCGGAATTTTTTACCACGGAGGCATACGGATGGTGGTCGTTTAGGGGAGGGTGAGTTTGGTTGGTTCTTGGTTGCGGATGAGGCCAAGCACGAATGGCTTGCCGGCGACGCTTTGCCACTCGCGCCGCAACTCGTTCACGGTCCTGACAGGATGTCCGTTCAGACTCTGGATCAGATCGTCCTTTTGCAACAATGGATGGGTGCCGCCGAGGATCTCGACACCGCCGGATTCCCGCGCGACTCCGTAGGCGGAGTATTCCTCCCCCTCCAGGTTTTTTACCTGAAGTCCCAGCCACTCCCGGGCGATGAGGTCCGCCGGGGGATGGGCTGCGGGTGATGACTGCAGCCCCGGCAACTCAGGGGTTCTGGCAAGGGCCTTGAGCGTGGGCATTTGAACGCCGAACTGGTCCATCGGGAAGTTTTTGAATCCCAGTTGCAGGACCGGAGACCCCGCCTTGACGGAATAATCCTCGTGGGCTGGATCCTGGAACAGCGGATCCCCCGAGAGCGAGTGGGCATCGCAACCATTCGTCAGGAATGGAGTCCGCGCGGCATCGGGTGCCGCGAAGAAATTCCCGTCGACCTTCTCGCCCCATTTCATGGTCTGGTTCATGCTGGCGGGCCGATAGCCGCGCATCCAGAGGTTGCCGGTGACGACATCGCCGCTGTTCGGGAACCAGACATGGGGGTGCAGCGAATTGTTGACCGCGATGTTGTTGGTGACCTGGCGGCAATACCCCTCGCGCAATTTGAGTCCCCCGTTCAAGAAGAGATTGTCGTGGATCTGATAATTTGAGGAACCGTCGTCGAGGTCGACATCCCAGCCGTGGTCGCAACGCCAGCGGTTGAAGCGGAGGGTGATCGGGGTGACGACATCGAGGAGGGCGAAGGCCGGAAAGGTCCCGGCGGGCGCATCCTTGACTCCCCAGTAGCGGTCCCGGCCCCAGGAATTGAAGGACCCGTGATCGCCGGTCTCCTTGACCGTATCAAAGACATCGCACCATTCGATCACGTGACCGCCCCAGCATCCGTCGCCGATATTGATGCCGGCGCGGGGGACATCATAGATGGAGCAGTGGCGAATGGTGATGGCCTGCGCCAGATCGATTTCGATCCCCGCCGTCTGCTTCTCAACCCAACCCGTCTCATGGATCAGGCAGTCCTCCACGAGACAGTCTTTGGGGTAATTGTCGTTCCGGGGGCCCGGTGTGGAATCGATCGCCGCCCAAGGCTGCCTGGACTCGTACCCGACGAGGCCGCTTCGGGCCGCCGCCGGATCCCCCACGAACGCCACCCCATTCCCCCCGGCCTTCACGATCTCGGAGCCCTGGATCGAAACACGGCGATTGTAATCATTCACGAACACGGCGTTCCCGCCGACCTGATCAATTAGCGCCTTCTCCAGGGAACAATCTTCCGCCCCATTAAAGAACACCGCCCCGCCGCGATAGACCGTCCAATCCGTCCGGAGGAGCCGTTCCCGGTTTTCCATGAAGGTCCTGAGCGTGTGCCGGAACGTGAGCCCCTTCAGGGAGACGAAGCGGACCGGGGCTGACGCGTCACCGCGGAATTCCACCAGCTCTTTTAAGACGGGAACCTCGAAGACAGCCTGGTTCAGATCCAGTCCGGCCGGCGGATAGTAATAGAGGATGTGACGCTTGGTATTGAGAAACCATTCCCCGGGGGCATCCAGCTCCTCGAAAATGTTCTCCACCATCCGGTATTGTTTATGAATCCCCCGAGGTTCCCCGGTGAACTGTCCCGCGGCGCCGTCCGGACGGTTGTTCTGCCAGCCGCCTTCCAGGAGGAGTTGCCCCGCCGGATTTTTCCCCGTGATGCGGTAGGAGAACCCGCCCCACAGGGAGGGGTGCATCGCGTGGAAATAGCCCCCGGCGGGATCGGACCATTGAGCTGCCCGCAGCGGACTGATGGCGTCGGGGGCGCTGCCGTGAAAGATCAACTGCTGCGGAGTGAGGTTCGGATAGCGGGCCAGGATCTGCCGCTCCCCGTTCACGAACAGTTGGTCCGTCCGCAGATCGGCGGGCACCGGGGTCTGCAGGATGCCGTTGCGGTAGGGCGTCCACGCGAGGTGGGTGAGCCTCACGCCGCCGCTGAGGACCGGCTTTTCATCGTTGAAGGCCTGGTAAGAAACGGGAGCCTGGGCGGTGCCCGAATCGGCAGCGGTAAAAACGATGGGGGCCGTCAGATAATAGACGCCCGCGCGCAGTCGCACCGTGACCGGGGCGGAGTGTTTGGAGGACCGGGCCAGTTCCTGCGCATGGCGCAAGGAGGCAATCGGCTGGTCCACGGTTCCCGGGTTGGCATCACTCCCGGAGGGGGCAACATAGATCTCAGCTGCGGGCAACGTGACCCCGCTCAGGAGGGTCACCAGAGCCGTCATCCGGGCGGCGCGGAAGAGGGAGGGGAGATAGTTCATGGGGGTGGCGGATTCGGGACCAAGTTAAAGCGGAAGGCGGAAAGCGGAAAGCGGAAACTGAACCAGGAGCCTGGAGCCAGGAGTCAGAAGGTAGAAGGAAAACAAAAAAATTGGCCGCAAAAAGGCGCAAAAGGCGCAAAAGAAAAAACTAAAACGCTGAAATACTGAAACGCTGAAACCGGATTTCTAAACCACGAAAGGCACTAACCACACAGACCCTGGCCGGTGCGGTTTGCTCCGGTCGAGTCGACGCGTCAGCATGATCCCTGCCCGGCACAAGCTGAAGCTTGAACTCCAACTCAGGGCAGGGTCAGAACCGGATTGAGCCTGCCCTGCCCTCGCGATACGCGGCGGATTGAGACCCTCTGCGCTCCGACTGACTGGGCATGCCCCCCCCCTCAGTCAGAAACACGGAGCGGCTCCGTGCACCCGCTGATGGGGACCATCCGCGCTCCGGAGATTCATTGTGTGCAAAAAATAAGCTGGAAAGTTTTTTGAACGCAGGGACGGCGAGGCGGTCTCATGTACGTTAGGTTTTTCATGGTTTGGGTTGAAAGAGTCTGGCTATTGGGTTGGCCAGGCTCTTTTTTTGTGCCCGCGGCGGGGCAGCGGAGGGCAAAAATGGTTGAACACCGGGGAACCCAAAGGCCGATCGGCGAGGTTCGGGAAGGCCATGGGGACTCGGTCCACCACCACGTTCGTTGAAAAAATCTCAACGCTGGTTGAAATCCATTTTAAAATACCCCGTTATTGAGCGACCTTATCATGAAGATAACCATGCAACATCGTTGACAACCCATGCAGCCCAAAGACCCCGAATTCATCATTCTCGCCCTGAAAAACATCACCGGAAAAGCCAGCCCCGAACAAGAGGCCCAGTTGCATTCCGTGTTAAAAAAAAACCGCTCTCAAGCAGGAGTATACCAGTTTGGAAAAAATCGTAGCGCTGGCCAAGGAGCTATGGGTTGAGGAACAACTCTTCCCCACCACCCCCAATGCCACGAAACCATGAAGGCCGCCACCGTTGCTGACGTGTTGAATTTGAGTGCCAGCGCGTTGCGCACGTCAGTGGAAGACGCGTTGATCCTCCTGGATTATTTGGACGGGGAAATGGAAAGCGCCCCCGGCATCGGCGACGCGCAGCCCACTCAGCAATTTTTTCACCAGCACCTGAGCCACGCCGTCGAGGCGTTGGACAACGTCATTTTCCTGACGAGCCCGCAGACGAAAAACGCCCGGTTCGCCCAGAACACCACTTCCCTGGACGAAGTGCTACAGCATGCTAAAACCGAGTCGGCTGAAATGGCCGCGCGGTATGGGGTGACCATTAGTTCGCTGCCCGACTGCTTGGGATCCGTGGCCGGCGACTGGGTCCATTTGAAAAAAGCGATGGGTTGCCTCTTGGAGATTGCCATCAAATACATCAAGCCCGGCGCAGCGGTCCAGATTCGGGGCATGGTGTTTCAGGAAAATGTCATCCTGACCATTGGCAACGAAGGGGGCGGCAGTTACAAGGGCCGTCCCGCCACGTTCTCTAACCGGCCGGCCGATGTGACTGCGGAAACCACGCGGGACGCCTTGGGCCTCCCGTTCGCCGTGGCCCAACACATCATCCGTCTGCTCAGCGGGCGGTTGGTGGTGCGCAAGGCGAAGTCCCGGGGTATTTGGCTCCAAGTTTTTCTCCCCCGACTTTCAGTGCCGACGCCCTGCCCCGCCATCTTGCAGGGTTGCCCCTCATGACACTCGTAGAAACATCGCCTTGGGTTACCTTGATTTATGGCTGACGGAACGACGGACAAGGCGCTGGCTGATAAAAAAACATCGTTCGCTGATAAATTCTTGCCGTTGAGGCGCACGGGATTTAACTAACCCCTATGAATCACCCTGCTATTGCCCCCCCTGCGGGAAGTCCCTCCGCGCCCATTGATCAGGGAAAGCGCGCCCCAAGCGTGCTGGTGGTGGATGACGACGCTGCGCTTTGCACCATGCTCTGCGCGATGCTCAAAGCGGCCGGTTACGAATCGGTTGGCGCCGCGGACGGCCAGGTGGGGCTCACGTTGTGTGCTGAATTCAAATATGATTTAGTCATCTGCGACATGCTGATGCCCGATTGCGACGGGGTGGAATTGATTACCGCGTTGCGCAAAATCAATCCCACCGCCGCCATCATCGCCATTTCCGGCGGGGGGCGCGTTGAAGCGGAAAATTATCTGCGCATCGCCAAACTCCTGGGCGCCAAGGCCGTGTTGCGCAAGCCGTTCCCCATGACCAGCTTCATGGAACTGGTTAAACGGGAATTAAATTGAAATTCACCGTTTCATTTCCAAGTGCATTGAAGGTTTTTTGAAATAGGCCAGAACAAGGCCAGCCGCCATGGAAAAAATTCTAATGATTGATGACGACTCGCAGATTTGCGAGATGGTGGCTACATTTCTCCAGGGTCACGGCTTTGACGTGACTACCGCCGAAAACGGAGAGCGAGGCCTGCTGGCGGCAGCAGACCTCCCGGATTTGATTCTCTGCGACCTGAATATGCCACAGCTGGATGGTCAAGCCTTCGTCTCCCGCCTGCGACAGGAGGAAAAAACGCGCGACATTCCTGTGGTTTTTTTGAGTGCCTGCACTGTGCGTGATCAAATCCGGAAGAGCATGAATCTGGGCGGGGACGATTTTATCACCAAGCCCGCGCAACTGCCGGAAATCCTTGAAGCCATCAAGGCCCGCTTAAGCCGGCGGCAAAACCAGCGTCAACAACTGGATAAACAACTGACTACGGCCGCAAACATCTTTGTGGGAATCGTCCACGATTTGAACCAGTCCGGATCAGAAGTCCGGTGGCTGCGGGACACCGGGACGGCGCTGGCCGGCAAAGAGAACCAGATCATCCAGCGGGTTCGCCAGTCATTGGATCCTGGCCAGGCCCACGCCACGCCAGCCACAACCCCAGCCCAATCGTCGCTCGTCCTGATTAAGGACAGCCAACGGCAGCACTTCCTCAAGCTGTCGGAGGTGAAAGCCCTGAGGGCCCACGGTGAATACGCCAAAATTTACTGGGGCGACGAGCAAAGCATCCTGTTTCACAAGCCCCTGAAACAATGGATGCTGGAGCTGCCCGCGGAACAGTTTCTCCGGGTCCACCGCCAGACAATCATCAACCTGGCTTTTTTAGATTTTGCAGAAAAAACGCCTGAGGGAAAACTTCACGTGCACCTGCGGGGGTTAAAACAAGTCTTCCCCGTCAGCCAGCGAGAGAAGGCCTCATTCAACCGCAGCTTAAAGAAATACACGGTGAAGCAAAAACCTCATTTAACGGCAACGGCAATCTTATAATTCTATGTTGACGATCCTCGCCAAAAAACTTTTCCCACAGGATGATCCGTGGGAGCTGAAGCGCAAGATGGGCTCCCTCCTGTGGGGCGCGACCGGGGTGCTGGGCGTGGTGGTGGCAGCCTGCACCTATGGTTATCTGGTTGCCCACCTCGTGATGAAGACCGGCGGACACCCTTAATAACCATGGAAAACCCGCCCACCTATCTATTGGAGACGCTCAGCCTTGGCATCCTGGGCTGCGTTGCCTTGAAGCTGCTTTGGGTTGGTTTAAAATAAGCGAGAGGGAAGGCCTTGAAGCCCCGCTTGATTTTGACCCATGCGAACAAGATGACCTATTAAACTGACAGTCACCCGATCCCTAAAATTAAACCCCCTGGCCCCATCATGACCGTAAAAAAAAGCAACCAGATTCGGTTTATGGCACTTATCGCGGTCCTTGTGGCCGCAGAGTTGGTTTGGGATCTGGTGACTCCGAACAGCATGGACGACTGGGTCTGGTATTTCATCCCGGTTTTTTTGTCGGTCTATGTGACGGGCCGGGTTTATTCGTATCTGCTGGCGGCGGTGATTACCTTTTTAATGCTGTTTTCATTACATGTTTCGCCGTCGGGCATTGACCCGCATCTGGCCCTGGTGGGGCGGTTGATGGGCATCAGCGGGCTGTGGTTGATTGCGGTGATGATTGCGCATTACAAGGATGCGGACATGAAGCGGCGGCACCTGGAGCGCGCCCTGCGCACCATCGGCGAATGCAATCGCATCCTGGCGCGCGCGGGGGATGAGGCGGAGCTGCTGAAGGGCATCTGCCAGGCCACCGTGGAGCAAGGCGGCTACCGGCTGAGCTGGGTTGGCTTCGCGCAACAGGATGCGCAAAAATCGGTTCTGCCGGCCGCATGGGCGGGGTGCGACGAAGGCTATTTGGCCAAGGCCAACATCACCTGGTCAGAGCAGAGCAAAGGGGGGATGGGGCCGACCGGGCTGGCCATCCGCTCCGGCGAGGCGGTGATTTGCAATGATTTTCAGCATGATCCCCGAACCGCTCCGTGGTGGGCCGGGGCACGCCAGCGCGGTTTCTTTTCCTCAATCACCCTGCCGCTGGTCAGCAAGGGTCGGAATTATGGGGTGCTGGTGCTTTATGCCGACAAACGCAACGCTTTCCCGCCCGATGAAATCGTGCTCCTCACAGCGTTGGCGGAAGACCTAGCCCATGGCATTTATGCCCTGCGCGCCGAGGACAAACGCAACCAGGTGGAAGCCGCGTTGTTCGCGAGCCAAAGTCAATTACAGTTCCTCCTTACCCACACTCCGGCCATCCTGTATTCGCTCCGGGCCACGGGGGATTTTGGCACGCGCTTTATCAGTCCCAACGTGCAGACCCTGATGGGTTACGCGCCGGAGGCGTTTCTTCAAGAGCCGGGTTTCTGGCGGGCGCACCTCCACCCGGACGACGCAGCGGCCTGCCTGAACGATTTCCCACAATTGTTCCAGACGGGGGAACTCGAGCGCGAATACCGCTTCCGACACGCCGAGGGCGGTTACCGCTGGATGCACGACGCCATGCGCCTGGTGCGGGATGACCAGGGCCAGCCACAGCAAATCGTGGGCTACTGGCTGGATATCACGGCGCGCAAACGCGTCGAGGCGGAAATCCTCACGGCGCGCGATTTCCACCTGAAATTGCTGCAAAACGCACCGGCGCTCATCTGGCGTGCCGGCACGGATGCCAAATGCGACTGGTTTAACCAGACCTGGCTGGACTTCACCGGCCGCGCCCTGGCGCAGGAGCTCGGGGATGGCTGGGCCGAGGGCGTTCATGCGGAGGATTTGGGGCCCTGCGTCAAAACCTATCTGGAGGCGTTCCACCAGCGTGAGCCGTTTGACATGGAGTATCGCTTGCGCCGACAGGATGGCGAGTATCGCTGGTTGATGGACTGTGGGCGACCGATCGACTCCCTGACCGGGGAGTTTGCCGGATATATCGGCTATTGCTACGACATCACCGAGCAGAAACAAGCGCAGGCGGCCTTGCTGCAAGCCAACGCGACCCTGGAAAAGCGCGTCACAGAGCGCACGGCGGCGCTGCGGGCGAGCGAGGAACGCCTGGAATTCGCCTTTCGGGCCGCGCAAGACGGCATCTGGGATTGGAACGTCGAGACGAACGAAGTCTTCTACTCCGCCCGCTGGAAGAGCATGCTGGGATACGACGAAGGGGAGATTGAGCCCCACGTCAGTGCGTGGAAACGGCTGTTGCATCCGGAGGATCTGCCGCAGGCGATTCAGGTAGCGGAGGCTGTCTTGGCGGGAAACAGGGATTATGTGATGGAGTTCCGCATGCGGCACAAGGACGGGCACTACGTGGATATTCTCGCGCGGGGATTCCCCGTCCGCCGCGGGCCCGAGGGCCCGATCATCCGGATCGTCGGCACGCATTTCGATTTAACCGAGCGCAAACGGGCCGAGGAGGCGATCCGTAGGAGCGAGCAAGACTACCGCCAGCTGGTGGAAACGACCAGCGAAGGCGTCTGGCGGCTCGATCTGCAGGCCACCACCACATTCGTCAACCGTCAAATGGCCGAGATGCTGGGGTACACCTGCGACGAGATGCTGGGCCGCAGCCTGTTTGACTTCATGGATGAGGCCGCCCGCGCGGCCGCCGAAGGACTCTTCCGTCAGCGCGCGCAGGGGGAATCCGCGCAACACGACTTTTGCTTCCGGCGCAAGGACGGGCAACCCGTGTGGGGGATCATCTCGGGCAGTGCCCTGCGCGATACCCACGGCCAGGTGACCGGCATCGTTGGCTTTGTCACCGACATCACGCACCGCAAGCAAGTGGAGGAAGAATTACGTGCCTATCGCGACCATCTGGAGCAATTGGTGCGGGAGCGCACCCGGAAGCTGGAATTGGAAATCGCCGAGCGCACGGCGGCAGAGAACTCGTTGCGCGCGAGCGAAGCGCGCTTGCGTACGATCAGCGACAACCTGCCGGATAGTTATGTCTATCAACTCGCCAGATTGCCCGACGGGAGTACCCAATACCTATTTATCAGTCGCGCCGTGGAAAAAATCCATGGCCTGACCGCCGAGGCGGTGCTGAACGATCCGAGCCGGTTGTTCAGCCAAGTGGCGCCGGAATTTGTGGCGTCTTATACGGCGGCGGTGGAGCAGAGCCGGCAGACCTTGACGGATTTAGAGTTGGATATCCATTTCCAAAATGCCGGTGGGGAATGGCGATGGTTGCGGGTGCGGTCGCGGCCCAACCGCAGGGACGATGGCACGACGGTCTGGGATGGGGTGGCAACGGACATCACCGAGCAAAAGCAGGTGCAAGAGGCCTTGCTGAAACGCGAAGAGATTTTTTCCAGCATCGTCAACCAAGCCGGTGAAGCCATCGGCCTGGTGGATTTGGAAACGCTGCGTTTTGTGGAGTTCAACGCGGCGGCGCATGAAATGTTGGGCTACACCCGCGAAGAATTCACCGGCCTGGGCCCCGCCGATATTGACGGCCACATGATGCCGGAAGCAATCCGGCCGAATGTGAAGCTGATTGTGACGCAGGGGAGCGCCCTATTTGAAACCCAGCACCGCCACCGGAATGGCGACTTGCGGGAAGTGCGCATCAATGCGCGCCGGATCCGGCTCCAAGGAAAAGATTATATCACGGCCCTCTGGTCGGATATTACCGAAGCCCGGCGCAAGGAAACGGAATTGCGCAAACTTTCTCTGACGGTCGAGCAAAATCCGTCTTCCGTGGTGATTACCGACCTGACGGGAAACATCGAGTATGTCAATGCCCGCTTCACCGAGGTGACCGGTTACCCGCTGGAGGAGGTGCGCGGGAAAAACCCCCGATTCCTGAAGTCCGGCCTCCAGCCGGCGTCGGATTACAAGCAGTTGTGGGGCGACATCACCCAGGGCCGGAACTGGCGCGGCGAACTGATCAACCGGAAAAAAGACGGCAGTTTCCACACCGAGCTGGTGGTGATTGCACCGGTGAAAAACGAGCACGGCACGCTCACGCATTTCGTGGCGATGAAGGAAGACATCACGGCCGCCAAGCAAGGGGCGGCCGCACTGGAAACCCAGCGCCGGTTTCTTTCGGATCTGGTCGAAAACAGCCTCATGCAGATTTTCGTGAAGGATCGCGAAGGGCGTTATCTGTTGGTGAACCGGGCCTTTGAGAGCCTCTCCTCGTGCCAGCGCGAGGAAGCCTTGGGCCGGACAGACGTCGAGTTATTTGGCTCCCAGGATGGCGACCGTTTCCGGCAGGCCGACCTGGCCGTGATGGCGAGCGGCACCAGCCAGAGTTTGGAGGAAGAACGGACGGACGAACAGGGGAGAAAACGGACCTTTATTTCCACCAAATTTCCCGTGCGCAATGAGACCGGGGAAGTCACTGGCACCGCCGGCATCGTCTTGGAAATCACCGAGCGCAAAGCGGCGGAAGCCCAGTCCAGGCGGTTGGCGATGGCCGTGGAGCAGTCAGGGGAAACGATTGTCATCACGGACACCGAGGGGAAGATTCTCTATGCCAATCCGGAATTTGAAAAGAGCACCGGCTACACGCGCGCCGAAGCGCTCGGACAAACCCCGCGCCTGCTCAAGAGCGGCAAACAGGCGGCCGGGTATTACCGTGACATGTGGAAGACCCTCGAGAGCGGGGGGAAGTGGAAAGGTCATTTCATCAACCAGCGCAAAGATGGCACGCTTTACGAAGAGGACGCCACGATATCGCCCATCCGCGACGGGCGGGGTACCATCATCAACTACGTGGCGGTCAAGCGGGACGTCACCAATGAGTTGCAACTCGAGGCCCAATTACGGCAGGCGCAGAAAATGGAGGCCATCGGCACGCTGGCCGGCGGCATCGCCCATGATTTCAACAACATTCTGACGGTCATCTTCGGCTACAGCTATATGCTGGAACATGCGCTGAAGAAAGACCCGACCTCCAAAACCCAGGTGGAAGAAATCCTGAAGGCGGCGCATCGGGCCTCCGATCTGGTGCAGCAGATTTTGGCTTACAGCCGCCAGAGCGAACAGAAACGCGAGGTCATCCGCCTGGATCCGGTGATCAAAGAGGCGACGAAATTTCTGCGGTCCTCCCTGCCGACCAACATCACGTTTGAAATGAATTTTTCAAAGGACACCCCCGCCGTGCTGGCCGAGGCGACGCAGATTTATCAGGTGACCATGAATCTGGCCACGAACGCCATGCATGCCATGGAAGGCCGGCAGGGCCAGTTGACCGTCAGTCTGGACCCATTCACTCCCCCCGCACCATTACTGGCCAGAGATGCCCGATTCCGGCCGGTACCCTATGCCCGGGTCACCATTGCCGACACCGGCCACGGCATGGATGCCAAAACGAGGGAGCGTATCTTTGAGCCGTTTTTCACCACCAAACCCGTTGGCAAGGGCACCGGCCTTGGCCTGGCGGTTGTCCACGGCATCATACAATCCCACGATGGGATTATTACGGTGGAAAGCCAGCCGGAAAAAGGCACGACGTTTTCGCTATATTTTCCGGCCCAGGCACTGGTGGAACCCACGGTGAGCACGAACAATAACGACGTACCGCAGGGGAGCGGGCAAAGCATTCTGGTGGTGGACGACGAGGAGGCCGTGGCGATCATGCTGCAGAAATTACTGACGATGCTCAATTATCAATGCACGATCTGTAATCGGCCGCAGCAAGCGATGGCCCTGTTACAGAACAACCCCGCCGCTTATGACCTGGTCATTACAGATTTAACCATGCCAGAAATGAGCGGGCTGGATTTGGCGGTGGAAATTCATGCCCTGAACCCGAAAATGCCCGTCATCCTGACGACCGGATTCAAAAGTTCCCTCAGCCAAGAAGACTTAAACCGGTCTGCGATTATGGAGCTTTTGGAAAAGCCGGTGACTTTGGAGAAGCTGGTGAAATCCCTTCACGGCTTGTTGGGGGAAAATTAAGGCAGAAGTCAGAAGTCAGAAGTTGGAAGCCAGAAGGCAAACCTGCAATTATTAGCCGCGAAAAGGCGCAAAAAGCGCAAAAGAAAAAACTAAAACGCTGAAATACTGAAACGCTGAAACCGGATTTCTAAACCACGAAAGCACTAACCACACAGGCCCTGGCCGGTGCGGTTAGCTCCGGTCGAGTCTGACCGTCAGCGTGTTCAAGAGACCGGGCACAAGCTGAAGCTTGAACTCCAACTCAGGGCAGGGTCAGAACCGGATTGAGCCTGCCCTGCCCTCGCGATACGCTGCGGATTGAGACAATCCTCGCTCCGACTGACTGGGAATGGGATGCCTCCCCGCCCAGGAATACGGCGCGGCGGCGGGCACCCATACTTCCCCTTTTTTGCGCTGGCTAACGGCATCGCGAAACTAAAAAATGGCGGGGATAACATGATCCAGTTTTTCCTAACCCGCGGCCACACCGGCACGCTGACTGAAGTGAAGAAATCACCGCTGGCACCGGTCATGAGCTTGAAGCATTACGACGCGCTGTTCCGCGCCACGGGCGTGCGCCGGGCCACCCAGGTTTTTGCCGATCTGGACCGCTTGAGTTACTGGGATCTGGAACTGGCCGCCGACCTCTATCTGCAAATGAAGGAGGCGGGGCTGCAGGTGTTCAACAATCCCGCACGGTTCAAGAACCGTTACACCCTGCTCCGGGCGCTCCATACAGCCGGGTTGAATGATTTTGACGCCTATCGCATCCATGAAATAGATGCCATCAAACGGTTCCCGGTTTTTCTGAGAAAAATCCAGGGTCATCGCGCCCCCTTGACCGGCTGGCTCGAAACGGCGGCGGAGACCCGGCGGGCCGTGGCCGGGGCACTGGCCGCCGGCACCCCCGAAGAAAATCTGGTCCTGATTGAGGTCGTGGCCGAACCGATCCGTCCCGGATTGTATCGCAAGCACTCCGCCACCTGCCTCGGCCAGACGATCGTCCCGCGGCCGCCCCTGCATGACAAGGGATGGCTGGTCAAGTATGGCCAGACGCTTGCCTTGACGGAAGACGAACTGCGGGCAGAGCACGCCGAACTGGAGCAGAATCCCTTTGCCGAGCAGCTCCGGCAGGTTTTTGACATCGCGGGGGTGGAATATGGCCGGGCGGACTTCGGGTTTTATCAAGGGCGCCTGCAAGTATTTGAGATCAACACCAATCCCAGCCTGGACCAGTTTGAGGAGGAGGATCCTTCGGTCCTGCGCCGGGCCAGCATGCGGCTGGGGTGGGAAAAACACATGGCCGGCCTGCGGGCGATGGACAGTCAGCCGGGGGGACGGATCCGGCTGACGGGGGGGAAATTGCAACGCCATCGGGTATGGAAGAATCTGCTGGTCCGCAGCCGGCAGGTGCACTAACCATGAAACTATCCCTCATCCTCAGCACCTACAACCAGTGCGACGCGTTGGCCCGGGTGTTTCAGGGATTGGCCCGGCAGACCCGCTGGCCCGCCGAAATATTGATTGCCGACGACGGCTCGACCCAGACCACCCGGGACCTGATTGACGCCTGGCGGCCCACAGCGGCCGTGCCGGTGCAGCATCACTGGCATCCGGACAATGGTTTTCTGAAAACCACCATCCTGAACAAGGCCGTGGCGGCGGCCACAGGCGACTATCTGGTTTTCCTGGACGGGGATTGTGTACCGCACCAACAGTTCATTGCCGACCACGAGCGCCTGGCCGAGCGGGGCTACTGGGTGCAGGGCCGGCGTTGCTATGTGCGGGAGCCGTTCGTGGCGGCATTCCAGCCCGGAAAAACCCCCGTCTGGCTCTGGGCCTGGCGCCGCCGCATTGCCCAGCCGCAGAAGATGATCCGGCTGCCCTGGCCGCTGATCTTGCGGAATCAAAAGCAACGCGGCATTCTCGGCTGCAATCTGGCCTGCTGGCGGGAGGATGTCCTGCGGGTGAATGGTTTTGACGAAGTGTATCACGGGCGGGCCCTGGGTGCTGATTCGGATCTGGGCACCCGGCTTTATCATCTGGGCTGCCGGCGCAAATTCGTCTATGGCCGGGCCCTGGTGTATCATCTGGACCATGAGCGCATGCCGCGCCCGCATTTTGCGGAAAACCAGGCGCGCCACCGGGACGTGCTGCGCACCGGGAAAGTCCGGTGCGACCGCGGCGTGGATCAATACCTGACGCCCCGTTGAAAGCGGGCTCGCCGGCGGGACGCCGGCGCTCTCGAGAAGGCCGAACCGGATTGAGCATCCCCCCCCTGCCCTCGCGACACGCGGCGGATTGAGACCATCCGCGGTCCGGTGATCTTTTGGTGGCAAATAAAATAAACTGGAAAGTTTTTTGAACGCAGGGACGGCGGGGCGGTCTCATGAACGTTAGGTTTTTCATGGTTTGGGTTGAAAGAGTCTGGCTATTGGGTTGGCTAGGCTCTTTTTTTATGCCCACGGCGGGGCAGCGGGGGGAAAAAGAGGCAAGGAAAAGATCAAACCGCCAAGACGCCAAGTGCGCCAGAAGACAAAGTGGGCAACCTGAATTTCAACTGGGCGCGAGCGGACATAGTCAGGAACCGACCCGTTCACAGTGCAATGAGTTGATGACAGGGTCGTGACTTGCTTCTAAGCTCACGGACCGTTGATTGTGTTATGAATAAACTGCTACTGCGGGTAATCCTGATCCTCCTGCTCTGTTCTGTGACGGGTGAATTCCGCGGCCTGGCCGTGTCCACCAATGCCCCGATGTTCCACCCCGGCGCGTCCTGGCCCGACTCCGGCGGCGTCCACATTGACGCCCATGGCGGCGCCATCCTTTATGAGCACAACACCTTTTACTGGTTTGGCGAACTGCAAAAGGGCGGCCCCCGCCGGCTGCCCGCCGCCAGTGTTTATATCTCCACCGATCTTTATCATTGGACCAACGGCGGCGCGGTTTTGACGCGGTCGACGGACCCCAAATCGGGTTTCCGGGCCGGCTGCACGGTGGAACGCCCCAAGGTGTTGCATAATCCCCGAACCGGCAAGTATGTCATGTGGCTGCACCTGGAACTCGCCGGCCAGGGTTACAACTCCGCGCTCGTGGCGGTCGCGGTAAGCGACACCGTCACCGGTCCCTATCACTATGCCACCAGTTTCCGGCCTAATGGCAACATGTCGCGCGACATGAACCTGTTCCTCGACGAGGACGGCAAGGCCTATGAAATTTACTCTGCGCGCGAGAATTACGACCTGCGCATCTGCCAGTTGAGCGACGATTTTCTGTCGGCCACCACCAATGACGTCCTGATTGCCAGCGACCATCGCGAAGGGCCGGCGCCGTTCAAGTTTCATGGCCGCTATTATCTGATCACCAGCGCGTGCACGGGGTTTGAGCCGAATGCGGCCAACTATTACACCGCCGACACCCTGCTGGGCCCGTGGACGGCTCATGCCAATCCCTGCGTCGGACCCCGGGCCCAAATCACCTTCGGCGGCCAGTCCACGTCCGTGCTGCCCGTGCCCGGAAAGCCCGGCGCCTTCATCTTCATGGCGGACCGCTGGCAGGCCAGCAACCTGAAAAATAGCGGACACATCTGGCTGCCCATCCAAATCAAAGGCGACCAACTGACCATTCCCTGGAAGGACAAGTGGAATCTGAGCTGGTTTGATCAAAATCAGCCGTGATACCCATCCGCCATGAACCGGCCGCCCACCGGGAACGAAAAGATCTGCGGGAAGTGTTCTGGCAGGCTGGCAAGGAAATGGCCAGGGTCGTCATGAACCCGCATTCCTGATCAGAAAATTGCTTTTCAGGCGGGGTCCTGGACTGGACGCGGCGGTGGATTGGGGGCAAAGCGGAAAGTGGAAAGCGGAAAAATTAAACCTGTAATTTGAAACCTGAAAAGAACCTGATTTTTAACCACGAAAGGAACGAACGACAGGCCTTTACAGCGCCGCTTGCGCCGGTCGGGTCGACGCGTCAGCATGATCCCTACCGGCACAAGCTGAAGCTTGAACTCCAACCCATGCCCCCATTGCCCTTTGCGTTGAATCCCCCAAACGTTGCTTCCAGACGAATTAATGCGGATGAAGAAAAACTCGAAACCGGAATTTTTTACCGCGAACGACGCAAACCACACGAAAACGGATTTTTAAAAGCCGGGTTCCTGAAACCTGAATTTTCGCGGGCGGGAGTTGCGGGGACCCGTGACTGCGTGTCTATGGGGTATTCACCCC
>Ga0214172_1000188_pt1 | contig 32789 bp, 48 predicted proteins | sample TroBogEpilimnion_29_FD_153010 | JGI IMG/M metagenome (GOLD analysis project Ga0214172, IMG submission 153010) | Freshwater microbial communities from Trout Bog Lake, WI - 12JUL2007 epilimnion | ecosystem: Environmental > Aquatic > Freshwater > Lake > Epilimnion/Euphotic zone | place: Trout Bog...
CTGTTAGTGAAACTTATACTATCGCTATCGCACAATTATCATCAGGTACACAATACGGTCAAGCCAGTATGCAGTGGATTGAAAGTAGATAATAAAAAAGGCCCCTAAGGGCCTAGTGAATGTTACGCTATTCTGGCGAACAAGCTATGCTTACTTCTTGGTGCCGCTATTTACGAAACCATAGAACTTTTCAGCCGCTTCCATAATCTTTTCCATTCCTGGAAACTCTGGCATGTCTACTTTGCTAACAACTTGTCCAGTTTTCTCATCACGAGCAACTGACATTTCCCAACCCTTGAACTTCATATGATATTCTTCTAGTACAGCATCTTTAGCCATGGCCAACACGTCTGTACGGATCTCATAACCGTTCTTGTTGAATTTAACTTCTGGTAGCTTTGGAGTAAAATCGCTCATTATTTTGCTCCTTTGTAAACTGAGTCTTTAGCACTGGCAACTAGCGTTTGTGCAAGTGTAAGTGTTGTGTCAACCCAGCCTTGGTAAAACTTAGTCTGTGCTTCGATTAATTTGATTAGTTCTTTTTGAACTACTTCATCTTTAACAAATGTGTTAACGATTACTTTTTTACCGCTTTGCACGGTGTCAATTGCTTGATTAAACATATTTTTCTCCTTGTGTATGTTTGTGTGTGACAACATTTCTGCTGCCAAGTATTTATTATAAACAAAAAAACTCTAGATGTAAAGCGGTCTGGCTATGCGTTTGCTCAAGAAATCTACAACTGCTAGATTACTGCTGGTCGCTTCCTCTATATAGGTATAGGTATCTGCACGAGGCAGTTCTATAGTGGCAAGTGTCTCGCCCAGTTCATTTTCCATAGTAATACCATACTTAGAACACAAGTGTTTGATGGTATTATTAGTACTTAAACAGACCATACAGCCCTTGCGTATGTTACGAGTACGGCACCATTGTATGCAACGCTTCATAAGTCGATTGCCCATGCCCTGCCCCTGATAATCTTTGAGCACACTAAAGGCCAATTCCATTTTGCCTTCTAGCGCAATATGCCCTACAGCAACAAGTTCTAGACGTTCGTTCTCTATAGCGAATAAGATATGCTTGCTAGGATTAGCTTCGAACCGATCGCAAAGTGTGTCCAGGATGTGGTCGCTAACTGTATAGCCAAACCGTAATACCTTAGATTCTGCGTCAAGAGATTTAAGGTGCGTACGATATTTGGCATACTCATATGGAAGTACACGACGAACTGTAGTACGCATTGATTAAATCCAGTGTTGACCTTTGAGTATGGCTTCAGCGCGAGCTTGCTGTACTGCCTTAATGATTTCGTAGAAGTCTTTAATAAATTGTCGCATTTTAAAGCCCCCTCGCCCAATAGAATGTATTTCTATTAGTTTCGTATTCTTTGGTTAGACGATCAACATCTGCGGCATTTTGTGGCTTGTTCGATACGATATAGTACTCTAATCCACTACCGTAAGTTTGTGGTTTACTGAATGAATTTTCTAGGTTTTTGACCCAGGTTGATATGGTTTTTAACATTTTGTGTTCCTTTTAAGTGTATGTGTAATATCAGTAGAAACGTTATCAGTGTTTCTACTGAGTATTTAGTGTTCTAAGTGTTACAACTAGATTAATTCTCTAGGTTGATTTTGCCAATTAGTTCGTGTACAATATCAATAAATACACTAGAGACATAACAATAAAAATGCGCAAAACAACTCGTAGTATATTACAGGAACTTAGCGACCTAGGTGTTAATCGTAATGCCGATTTGGTCATCGAAAGTCGCGGCAGTAACATTATAGAAAGTGCCATTAATTTGCTTAAATTAATACGCGAAAACTATGATTTGGAAACAGCCGCTGAATTAGAGCGCCGTTTTATTAACAGCATCAAGGGTGCCGATCCTACCAAGTTTAAGCGTGGGATCAAACGCATACAAGAAGGCCGAGAAAATGATACTCAATGAAGGTGGTAATGTTTTTAGTGATGCAGAAGCATTTGATCACAAAGACGTTCATCATATTTTAAATAAAATCAATCATGCACTCGCTGGTACAGGTATTCATGCCATACCAGTTGGGTCTGCGGCTACTCCTACTCCTGGACGTACTAGCGGAGATATGGATGTCATTGTTGATGAAGCCGCAGTACTAGAGTATTTTAAAGTTAAAGATGCTAAAACTGCACGTAAAGCACTTAACGACTACATGTCCAGCAAAGGATTCCAAACAGCCCAAAGCGGTATTAACGTGCATGTTCGTGTTCCGCTAGGGCATCATGCTCATCAAGTGGACATAATGGTCACTCCCAAAGCAGACAAGGTCAGCAAGTTTCATACACATGATATTCCGCACGGCAGTCCATACAAAGGCGTCAACAAACAGCTGATGCTGGCCATACTGGCCAAACAAAAAGGCTACATGTGGTCAGCTTGGCAAGGCTTATTTGCCCGTAGTCCAGAAGGTAAAAAGGGCGATTTTGTCAGTGATGACTTAGATTATATCGCTAAGACCATCATAGGGCCGCATGCCAATCATAAAAATCTAGGCAGTGTAGAAGCTATACTCAAAGGACTACCTAAAGATCAAGCAGATGCGCTTCTAGCTAAAGCCCGCGAAGATGCCAACTGGAAAGAGCTACACGAAAGCCGTAAATTAACACCAGTTAACGATCTAGACTGGTTCAAGGCTATCTCGCAAAAATTAGGCGTTTGAGCCCAATTTTAAGCCAAAACACTAAATAATTATACACAGGCCTGCAGAGGGTGGGCTTATGATAACGCATATCGAGGAGAAAAATTATGCCATCATTATTAGGAACAACAGTCGCTGCCAACTATGGTAAGATGACTGCACAACAAACATACGGTACAGACAATAACTTCAGCAACTTTGGTACACGTAACCTACGTTTCTTGAAAGTAACAGCTACTTCAGACGGTACAACAGCGATTGACTTCAGCGCAACTACAGTTTATTCAACAACTGGTTTTACTGATTTCTCAGCCGCAGTTCGTACACTACAAACTATCGGTGAAATCTACTTAGTTGGTCCTGGCGGTTCAGTCGGTTTCTTAGTTGCTGTTTCTGGCGATACATTAGCTGACGGTACAAGCGTTGCTTCAAGCTCACCAAGCTACACAGCTATTCAAACAGCTTTAGTTGCCGCTATTAAAGCAAACGTAACATCACGTACTGGTGCTACAGCAACAGTTACATTGTTAACAGTTGGTGCTGGTAACGGCGTTACAATCGCTTAATTAACGTTAAGTTTATTCCTGTTCGGGATGGGAAGCAAATCAGGACTCTTCGGAGTCCTTTTTTGTTGGCTTAAATATACGCATGGAATACAAACTTTATACACTTGTTGATATCACGCACACTGGGCAACATAGACCAAATGGCTCTATTGAGCATTGGCAGGAACAAAACTTCAATACTGTACTGCAAACACTAGGTATACGAGGTAACATCAGTTACTCCTTTAGTCCAGAAGTAGTTGAAGTGGCAGGCCGCCTAGTTGGGTTTGACACTGATGATATCATACGTGTATGGCGTTTTGATTTTTACACAGAACAAGATCATTTGTTTGCTAAGAATGGTGACCCTGTGGGATTTCTCAAAGAAGATTTCATGTTGGTCCCCTACATCAGCGGACTTAACGAAGCTATGGAACAACAGTATGCAGTGTTTACTACTGAAATACCTGGCAACAACATCAGCTTCTTTAAAAAATAATGTTGTGCTATAATTATTAGCAATTTCCAATAAATAAAACTGTAGGCAAATTTTATACACTTAGGCATTCAATCATACATTAGGCACATGGCTCGGAGCGAGCACTTGACTTATAACATTGGAGAGCCTAAATGGCCACTAAAGAAGCAGTTGCACAACTAGCTACATTACCAGAGCGTGTAAGCGTACTAGAAACCAAAGTTGAAAACATCAACGAAAAATTAATTGACCTCAAAGATGATGTCAAAGAAATGCACGACTGTTTAGATCAAACACGTGATCGTGTACTGGCACAGTTAGATATAATGACTGGAGAATATCGTACTAATGCTACCAAATACTATGAACATGCTAATCATCTAAATGAACTACAGACAGCACAGCATGATGAGTTAGCTGTCAAAATTAGTGAGTTAGAAAAAATCAAAAGCAAGTGGACTATGTATGCTATGGTAGGTCTAGCATTTGCCGCAGGCACTGGCTGGATCAACGCAGTTAATTTTCCTAGCATATTAAAGTTCCTAGGACTCTAATTCTGTTAAATACAGAATGCAAGTTCAAGAACTATCCGTCGAACCCCTACATCACAATGATACACTGAATCCCTCGCTTTGGGACGGTGAATCACTGCGTCGAGATGTACGCTACAAACTACTACAAATAGCCAAACATTTTGCTGAGTTTTTAAATGTAGATCAGCTGAATCTCAAAGACATTACTATTAGTGGTAGCAATGCCAGTTACGGATACAGCAAATATTCAGATATAGATCTACATCTAGTGGTAGAGCATGTAGGCGATCGCGAAGAGCTCTACCAGGCCAAAAAGAATCAATATAATTTTACCTACGATATCACTCTTAACGATATCCCTGTTGAACTGTATGTACAGGACAGCAAACAACCACATCATTCAGCTGGAATCTATTCAGTATTAGATAACAAGTGGCTAAGCAAGCCCAACCCTGATCGCCCAAAAACACACCCAACAGAAATTAAAAGCAAGGCACGTAACTTTTCCGGCCTAATCAACCAAGCTATACGAAGCGAAGATCTAGAACGTTGCAGAGCGACTATGGAAGAAATACGTAGATTGCGTAAAGCGGGACTAGAGCGCAGTGGCGAAGACAGTGTAGAAAACTTAGCATTTAAGTTGCTCAGAGCTAGGGGGCAGATAGACAAATTGCGTAAATACATAACTAAACTAGAAAGTGCTGAATTAAGCCTTGGAGAACACAATGAAGATTAAAGACCTATTAGGTGAAGATGACACCCTAAAATCTATTAGCGGAGACAAGGCTGTAGTCAATATGGGTGGACAAGATCAAGAAATCGCTACAAAGGATCTAATTCCAGGAGCACAGCCTAATACAATTACTATCAAACCTACTGATCCTAACCAATTAAAACCTGGCATGAAAGTGTCTACTTCAGGCGAGCAAACTAGCGAAGAGCAGGGCGAAGAAGAATGGAGTCACGATCTAGTTGCTCAGGGAGATCACGATGTAGGCGGAGATGGAACTGATCAATTTATCCGCGATATTTCTGTACACCCGCATGTCAAGGGTACGTATGAATATGAAGAAGAAGCGGCAGATCCTAATCAGCAAGCTCAACAAACTATTGGGCAACTGACTGCACAACCAGCTCCAACATCGGCTCCTACAGATACAGATGGTCCGGGCTATTCATTTGATAGTGCCAAAGGATTCAAAGATGCTATCAGCAAAGATTTAGGTAGTAAAGATCCAGAAATAAATGCACAAATTGATAAACTAGTAGCGGCAGAGCCTGATGGTACGGTTGACGTTGATCAAACACTTTACAACATGATAAATGTAGCTGACAATGAAATCATGCCTGCAATGCTTAATTTTGTCAAGCAAATGATTGATTCATTTACACAGCTTACTAAGAGTCCCGAATGGTCACAAGTTAGTCCAGCAGATCAGGCCAGTGTATTACAGAGTATTAAAGACATGCAGGCTAGTCTTCCAAAAATAGAGCAGGCAGTTGCAGATGCACATGCTGAATTTGAAAAGAACAAAGGCATGATGCAACAAAACATTAAAGACCGTAAGATGAATCAGCAGTTAAAGGGAACCCCTGCAACAATGTCAGAAGCTGATCGTCAAATGTTAGAAAAGATGCGTATGATCGCAGGCCTACGTTAAAATGAAAATCAACGAACTGTTAGGTGAGTTTGGTATCTGGACTACTAGAGAAGAAGAAGCTCTATTAGAAAAACTACAGCGTCCTGTAAAGATATCTGCTCTAGAAGAACACGAACAGTTCATAATCCAGGCCATGATCCGTAAAAGTTTGGTAACTAAAGTAGGGCACGAAGATCCTAAAGTAGTTGCAAATGAAAAAACATTCACATAAAACAAAATCTAATCAGCAAACTGGCCTTAAACCTAAAGCCAAGGTTATACAAGAACTAGTTACTGCCTTTGAGCAAGATCTAAAAAAGACTTTGCCCATCAGCATACAGCCTGATGGTAGTGTAGTTTATAAAGACTACTACATCAAAGAAGTTGCCAACGGCAACTGGGGACTATTCAATCTTGCCACTAAGAATTTAATTGAAGAGTTCTATTTAAAAACTAGTGCTCTTATGGGTGCAAAGTACTATAACGAAGTTAAGCTAGAAAAGTACTTTTCAGTCAAACACTTAGACAATCGGTATTGGGCAAATTACACTGATAGTTTAATCTACGGTAAAAATATGAAATCTGCTAAAGATTTTAATCGTTATCAGATACTTTTAAATAGATACGAACACAGCACTTTCCTATCATCACACTACAAGGAAGAAATTTCCAAGATGTTTCGATGGTGTTTTGTATAAATAGTTTATAGAAGCTTAGGGACATAACCATGCAAATTAGAGATCTTTCAAAACCAATCACAGCTCAGTCACTTAACGAGAGCTTGAGTAAGAAATTTGGCTACAAGCTAAATTTAGAACAATTTACCGATGTGCAATTAGAAGATGCACGTAACAAACTGCGTACAAAAATCAGTCAGTTTGAAGTCAGTGAGAGCTTTGACAGCGTGAACGAAAGTCCAGCTTACCAAAAAACACGTCTTATGTTAGACTGTGTTAATCAAGAAATCCTTGAGCGTGAAATGACCCCTGCAGACAAGTCTAAAGAAAAGAATTTAAAGGCTAAGTTTGATAAATCAGATATGAAAAAATCTATGAAGAAACAATACGGTGAAAACAAAGGCAAACAAATTTATTTTGCAACTATCCGTAAAAAGGCAATGGATCATTCAGTTCCAGAAAGCTGGATTGATTCAGCAATTAATCGTATGAGCTTAGGCGAAAGTGATCAATCAGAACTAATAGCAGAACTAACAACACGTTACGATTTAAACGAAAATACAGCAAACTATATTCTATATCTAGCAGAAGGTGAATCCGAGAAAGCAGAAGTTATTATGGCTACAAAAGATATGGTTGACCAAATTACTGGTTGGCTAGAAGATGTTGCCGCAATGAAATCAGAGCACTTGCTAGAATTAATGGACTCTATAAGAGAAAACTTTGGCAGTGATGTCGCACAAAAATATGAACAAGCAGTAAAGCCTGCATTAGATCAAATCTATTCAGCAATTGAACAAGCACGTTCAGGCATTACCTCAGGCCTATCAATTGTATCAGGCGGCGAAGCTGACACGATGGGTGCAGAACCAACCCCAGATGCTGGATCTCCAGACATGGGTGGCGCACCAGACATGGGTGGCGCACCTGACATGGGTGCAGAACCTGCTCCAGAACTACCTGCTCCAGAAGCAGAAGCTGGTAGAGAAAAACGTGAGTCAGTAGACTACAGTCGTCGACTAGGCATTTTGTTAAACTCAAAAAAAAAGTAATTAGTGAAATGGTAGATCCCTTGGTAATGTTACTAAGGGATTTACAAAGTGCTGCCAATCGACAGCATATCCAATCTCCAATGACCTGGAGAGCAATCAATCAAGCCCTAAGCAGTCAAGGTAATCCTGAAATAGGATACGATGAATTTGCCGCACGTTGGGACAAAGAACCTATGCTTAAACAACTAGTTGATCGTTTTGATGGACATGGCCTAGTTGTTAAGACCAAAGCTAAAGAAGTGCCAGCACACGGTCATAAAGGTCCTGATGCAATGGGCCAAATGGCTAAACGTGCTACAGACAAAGCGTTCAAATAACTAGTATTTTTCATTAAGTTAGTGTAAACTTACCTAATGACACTATTAATAGAACGATATAACTACACACCCATTAGTAGGGAAAGTGTAGAGGGCAAGCGTTTATACGCAACACCAGATGGTTCCAAAGTTCCTAGCGTAACCACAATCTTAGACAAGACTAAACCTCGAGAAAAAGTTGAAGCCTTGATGGCTTGGAAAAAACGTGTTGGCGAAGCCAAGGCACAAGAAATTGTTACTGAGGCCGCCAGCCGTGGAACACGTATGCACAAGTTCCTAGAAGACTATATCACAACTAGCATTATCAACGAGCCGGGAACTAATCCTTACTCAGTACAAAGCCACAAGATGGCCAAATGTATTATTGAAAACGGACTCAAAAATGTTGACGAAGTATGGGGTGTGGAAGTGCCCTTATACTATCCAGGATTGTATGCAGGCACCACAGACTGTGTAGGAGTTCATTCTGCTGATCCGGCAATTATGGATCATAAGCAGACTAACAAGCCTAAGAAAGAAGAATGGATTGAAGACTACTACTTACAAATGGTAGCCTACGCTCTTGCACACAATGAAGTACATAAAACAAACATTCGCAAAGGTGTTGTGTTTATGTGCGTTAAACCGCCTGAAATCAGCCCTTTAGTCTGGGGTGAACCTAGTTACCAAGAATTTATACTGAAACCCGAGGATTTTAGCTACTGGGAAGCTAAATGGTGGGATAGGGTGGAACAATACTACGCACAAAACTGATAAATATCCAATAAGAGGATATTTTCATGGCCGTTGTACAAATCTCAAGAATCCAGATACGTCGTGGTAAACTTAATAGTGGCACAGGCCTACCGCAGTTGGCCAGCGGAGAACTAGCTTGGACTACTGACACGCAAGAATTGTTTATTGGTAATGGCGCAGTTTCAGAAGGCGCTCCGGCTGTAGGCAATACTAAAATTATTACTCAGAATGACCTTGCTGTCAACGGTAATATCTACAATATTATTCAGTATGTTTACAAGGCAACTGATGCAACTATACAAACTGGACCTAGTGCAAACGCACCTGTTGTTCAAACTATCCAACAAGTACTAGACAAACAAATAGATACTAGTGATTTTGGAACTGCTGGTGATGGATCAACTGATGACACAGCGGCAATACAGCGAGCTATCGATCAGTTATTTTTAAATCCAACTGCACCTGCTAGTGCAGGAACTGTTGGCGCTACTACTAAACGTGTAATATTGCAAATGCCTGCTGGACAGTTTAATACATCTAGCACTATCTATATTCCAAGCTATGCAAGCCTAGTAGGCGCTGGTGCTGACAAAACTATTATCTATTATAACCCAGTGAAATCAGTAATTGGTACAGTTACGCTTAACAGTGCTGTGATACAATCAGTACAGGGAACAAGCAACATGGTTGGCGGCACGATATCTGGTGCTGGTATCCCTTCCGGAGCAACTATTGTAAGCGTAATACCTGGCACTAGTATTACTATCAGTGCCGCCGCTACTGTAACTACTATTAGTACAACACTGACAGTTACATTGGCAGGAGCGGCTATTCAATTTGTCAACGACAGTTCTACTCCTGGATCACCAAGTACACTAGGTAGCACACTAGGTGCAACACAGCCACGTAATATTTTAATTAAAGATTTAACTATCCATACACCAACTGGTAAAAATACTTGCCTACAATTAGATGCTGTTAAAGACAGTAGATTTGAAAATCTAAACTTACAAGGTGATTGGAACGCAAGTCTCAATGCATTGAGTCGCGGTATATTAATGCAGGCAGTAAGCTCGCTTGTAACCTGCGAACATAACATATTTAGAAATATTAAATTTACTAGTTTCAGCTATGGTGTGTTTGCCAAACAAGATATCTTAAACAATTCATTTGAAGATTGTTATTTTACAGACGGATATCAAGGCATCAGTCTAGGAGCAGGAGCCGACGGCGGTTCAGTTGGACAGCAGTATGGACCTCGTGAAACAGAAATATTTAACAGCAAATTTTATAATATTCGCAGACAAGCTGTCTATATTGAACTAGGCACAGGTAATTCAACTAGAGATTGCAAGTATACCAACGTAGGATGTAATGGTGGAGGCAACGTTGCCGCGCAATATCCACAAGTGTATTTTGCCACATACGGCAACACGAGTCAAAATGATCGCAGTGACAGACCAAATGATTTGTCTGCAAGTAATTTGACAACTCAGTATGTACCAGAAGTATCCGGACATGGGACATACGCCTTACAAGGTTCTAGAAGTTTTACAATCAGCTATATTACAAATGCCGCAACATTAGGATTTAGATTGCCTTGCTCAACAACAGCATCAGGCTTACCAGCTGGATCAATTATTTTTAAAATTGATTACATTTATAAGAGCACTGCTAATAACTTTACTCGCCGTGGAGTTATGACTATTGCCGCCGACATTGATGGTAAACAACTTCAATTAAGCGACGACTATGACTTCGCAGGAACAGATGTAAGTGGCACTACTGCACTCATTTTAGATTTTAAAGCATACTTCTTAGATGCTAGCAGTAATATCTACACTGGTGCGAATGGTCAGGCTCTAACATCAATTGGTGTGTTCTATACCAATAACCTAAACGGCGATACTGGAACTTTCTCCTACTCATATACTGGCAATTTATAATTTTACCGTTTTGGTAGACCTAAATTATAAATGCGTATATTATTAACTTTATCAGCATGATAAGGAAAAACATCTTTGAGTATTCAGTTATTTTCGCGCCTAAACCATTATGTCCGAATAGTTTTTTGACGTGGAAGGTAGTATAATAAATACTACCTAGAGCAATTAAGTACATTATCAAATATTTCAAAGTAACGGACAATGACCAAGATTACAGTAATTAAAAGAAGCGGAAGCAGAGAGCCATTAGCAGTTGAAAAATGGCAAGCCCAAGTGGCTAAAGTGTGTAAAGGTATTGCCGATGTCAGTCAGTCGATGATTGAGATCAAGAGCCAACCACATTTCTACGATGGTATCACCACACAAGAAATTGACGAGATTACACTACGAGCTATTGTAGATCTGATCGATGTAGAACATAATCAAGATGTTGGACACACTAACTATCAATATGTAGCAGGCAAACAACGTTTGAGTATGTTGCGTAAAGATGTATATGGTGCATATGAAGTTCCTCACCTCTATACAATCGTTAAGAAAAATGTTGAAGTAGGGTTATATACTCCTGAACTGTTAGAATGGTACAGCGAAGATGATTGGAACCGAATGAATGACATGTTAGATCATGAAAAAGACGAAACATATTCGTATGCGGCCATTGAGCAGTTGATTGAAAAATATTTGGTACGCAATCGTGCGACAAAGGAAATTTATGAAACTCCACAGATTAGATATATTATTGCGGCTGCAACAGTGTTCCATAAAGAAGAACCCAATACTGCCCGCATGCGTTATATTAAAGAATACTACACTGCCGCGAGTGACGGCTTGTTTACTCTTGCTACTCCTGTGCTTGCCGGTCTCGGCACTCCTACCAAGCAGTTTAGTAGCTGTGTGCTTATCCGTTCAGATGACGACTTGGATTCTATATTTGCATCTGGTGAGATGATGGCCAAGTATGCCAGCAAACGTGCAGGCATTGGTTTAGAGATTGGTCGTCTACGTCCACTAGGTAGTCCCATCAGAGGTGGGGAGATCATGCATACTGGTATGATACCATTCCTGAAGAAGTGGTTTGGTGACCTACGTTCATGTTCACAAGGAGGTATTAGAAATGCTAGTGCTACTGTGTTCTATCCTATTTGGCATCATCAGTTTGATGATCTTATTGTACTTAAGAATAATCAAGGCACAGAAGAAACGCGAGTTAGACATATGGATTACGGAGTTGTGTTGTCCGCCTTTTTCTGGAGACGTTTCAAGAACAAAGAAAACATAACATTCTTTGATCCTAATGAAGTACCTGACTTGTATGAATCCTTTTATCGAGATACTAAGAAATTTGAAGAACTATACGTAAAATATGAAAAGCGTACAGACTTACGCAAGAAGACTATGAACGCTGAAGATGTATTCAAAGGCGGCATCCTAAAAGAACGTACTGACACTGGCCGCATCTATCTTGTGTTCATTGATAATGTACAAAGCCAGGGTCCGTTTGATCCCGAGTACCATACAATTTACCAAAGTAACTTATGCTGTGAAATACTTTTACCTACCCGTCCTTTCAAGCGTCTCGATGATGCTCTTGGCCGCATTGCTCTTTGTACGCTCGGTTCAATCAACTGGGGAGCATTCCGTAATCCAGAAGACATGCGCCGTGCTTGCCGTATTTTACAGCGTAGTCTATGCAACATACTTGATTACCAAGATTTTCTAAGTATACAAAGTAAACTAAGCAATGACGAAATCCAACCATTAGGTATTGGCGTTACTAACTTGGCCTACTGGCACGCTAAACGTGGCCTACGCTATGGTGACAAGGATGCACTACAAGATGTTAAGAGTTGGATGGAACATCAAGCCTACTATCTAACAGAAGCAACAGTAGAGTTAGCTAAAGAACGTGGTGCCTGTATTGACAGCCCACGCACACGTTACGGACGAGGCACATTCCCTTGGGAACTACGTGCTAACGGTGTTAACGAATTAGCTGATTTTACACCTGAACTTGATTGGGAAACACTACGTACTAACATGAAACAGTATGGTGTACGCAATGCGACTTTAATGGCCATTGCACCAGTTGAAAGCAGTAGTGTTGTTATAAACAGCACTAATGGAATTGAAATGCCTATGAGCTTAATCAGCACAAAGGAAAGTAAAGCAGGGTCCTTTACACAAGTTGTTCCAGAATATCATAAACTTAAGAACAAATATCAAATGATGTGGGATCAAAAAGACTGTGATGGCTATTTGAAAACAGCGGCTGTACTTGCGGCCTATGTTGATCAATCAATTAGTACAAACACATTCTACAATCCAGCACACTTTCCAGATCGTAAGGTTCCGACTACATTGATCGCTAAAAATCTAATGCAGGCACATGCATGGGGATTAAAGACATTCTATTATAGTCTAATCAACAAAGCTGGCAGTAAGGCAGTTGCTGAAGAAACACCAACAATGTTAGAGCCTATAGATTTTGATAACGAAGAAGATTGTGAGGCATGTAAGCTATGAGTAAAGAACAATATAATTTAAACACACGTACAGATTATTTGAGTCGCAAGATGTTTCTGGATCCAGCCGGACCAGTGACCATTCAACGATTCGAAGAGGTTAAATACAAGAAGATTGCAGATTTTGAAGCAACTGCACGTGGTTTCTTTTGGCAACCTGAAGAGATTAGCTTAACTAAAGATGCTAATGACTTTAAGGATGCGAGTGATGCAGTTAAGCATATTTTCACTTCAAATCTATTACGCCAAACAGCACTTGACAGTTTACAAGGACGTGGTCCAACACAGGTGTTTACACCAGTATGTTCGTTGCCTGAAGTTGAAGCATTAATGTATAACTGGGGATTCTTTGAAACCAACATCCACAGCAAGAGCTACAGCCACATAATCCGTAACATCTATAATGTACCTAAGGATGTGTTTAACACTATCCATGACACACAAGAAATCATTAGTATGGCATCTAGTGTAGGCAACTATTACGATGCACTACACGTTATCAATTGTCGTAAGGAATCCGGAGAAAAGATCAATGAGCAAACACACATCAAGGCTATTTGGTTGGCTCTTAATGCTAGTTATGCCCTCGAAGCCTTCCGTTTCATGGTCAGTTTTGCAACAAGTCTTGCTATGGTAGAGAACAAGATTTTTATTGGTAATGGCAACATTATCAGTTTGATCCTACAGGACGAATTACTACACAAAGGTTGGACTGCCTATTTGATCAATCAAGTAGTTAAAGAAGACAATCGTTTCGCCCAAGCTAAAATTGATTGTGAAGCAGAAGTTTACGCTATGTATGCAGATGTTATCCGTGAAGAAAAAGAATGGGCAGAATATTTGTTTAAGATGGGACCTGTAATTGGACTTAATGCTAACATCCTTAAAGACTTCGTAGACTATACTGCCGCAGGTGCGTTGAAAGATATTGGAATCAAATATCAAAATACTGCTCCAAAGTCTACTCCTATCCCATGGTTTAATAAACATAGTGATACTAGCAAGAAACAAACTGCCCTACAAGAATCAGAATCAACAAATTATGTTATTGGAGTCATGGGTGAAGCTATTGACTATGATGCACTACCTAGTTTATAATAGTAAAAAGGAATTAAAATGAAAGCAATAGTATGGAGTAAAAATGCCTGCCCGTTTTGTGTACAGGCCAAAGCCCTATTAGAAATGAAAGGCATTGAATTCGAAGAACGTAATGTTAATAAAGATTGGACTAAAGAACAGTTGTTGGAAGCAGTACCAACAGCCAGAACTTTGCCACAGATATTCTTAGATGATAATTACATTGGCGGGTTCACAGAACTCAAGAAACATTTCGAAAAGGTATAATATGTTAATTTCAAAAGGTATCGCAGAAGGTGAAGTGGTTACAATTAAAACTACTGCTGGTGAAGAAATTGTTGCTAAATTGGTAGAAGATGGTCCAACAGGCGTAAAAGTCAAAAAACCATTGTGCCTTACCGCAACTAAAGAAGGTGTCGGACTTGTTCCATTTTTGTTTACAACAGATCCCGACGGCGAAGTTACTATTACAAAAAATGCAATTATGGTACTAGCACCAACTATGAAAGATGCCGCTGATACTTATATTCAGCAAACTACCGGCATCAAATTGGCCAAAGCATAAATCATGCCAGCTGTAGCTAGACAAGGAGATCCGACTACGACCGGACACGGGTGTGATGGTACCACCACTGTGATCGGACCAACCGGACTAGGTGCTAACGTGTATGCCAACGGCATTCCGATTGAATGTAAAGGTAATCCAACTGCTCCGCATACTATTAATTCGGGTAGATTATGCGTTCCTCACAGTGCGGCAATTAACGCAGGATCTAGCAATGTGTTCGTAGGTGGCGTTGCTATTGCTCGAGTAGGTGATTCAACAGATGGCGGCTCGATCCAATCCGGGTCTCCAAATGTATTTGCCAATTGACTAGACATTTATTTTTAACCACTGTACACTAGGTATAAGTACTTGGTACTTGCCTTAAAGGAGAATTAAATGGCTACAAACAAATATGCAGAATTCACTGCAATCGTCGAAGCAATGGAAGCAGATTTTGAAAAGTTTTATGATAAAGAAGTAGGTGCCGCAGGTACCCGTGTTCGTAAGCATTGCCAAGATTTGGCTAAGTTGTGCAAAGAAACTCGTAACGATGTTACAGCAGTTAAAAACGCTCGTAAAGAAACCAAATAAATAGTATTATACTTTTTAAGGAGCAGTATCATGAAAAGTAAACTTATTATAACTTCAATATTTGCTAGTATACTGGCAATGAGTGCGCTGTTTGCTTATTCCTCAGATGCTCGAGCAGATGGTTGGCATCATGGGGGCGGACACTATGTTTACCGTCCTGGATACGGTTGGGTAGTTCCAAGTGTTATTGGTGGAGTGATTGGCTATGAGCTAGCCCGTCCTCGTCAACCCGACGTAGTTATAGTTCAACCACAGCCAGTAATGCCTCCACCAGCGGCACCAGTTTGGCCACAGCCAGCTGGCTATCATTGGGAAGCTATTCTGGATGCTGGTTGTAACTGCTATCGAACAGTGCTAGTACCCAATTGAAATGGCATACTCAGATAAGGTCATTGACCACTATGAAAACCCGAGAAACGTTGGATCTTTTTCAAAAGATGATCCTGACATTGGTACTGGTATGGTTGGTGCTCCTGCTTGTGGTGATGTAATGAAACTACAGATAAAGGTAGATAAAGATGGTATTATTAGAGATGCTCGTTTCAAGACATACGGATGTGGTTCCGCAATCGCTTCTAGTTCACTCGTTACCGAGTGGGTCAAAGGAAAAACATTGGATGAAGCTATCAGTATCAAAAATAGCGACATCGCTGAAGAACTTGCTCTTCCGCCAGTAAAGATACATTGCAGTATATTGGCGGAAGATGCTATCAAGGCGGCCATAAATGATTACCGTAACAGACAAAGCCAAAACTAAGATCAAAGCAAATCTTGCCAAGCGTGGTAAGGGTGTTGGTATCCGGGTAGGTGTAAGAACTACGGGGTGTAGCGGATTAGCCTATGTATTAGAGTACGCAGATAACCTAGACTTCGAAGTGGGCGTTACTAATTATGCCCGCGACGAATTTGCTGTATTAGTTAATGCTAAAGATGAACCTTACCTAAACGGATTAACTATAGATTGGGTCCGCAACGGACTTAATGAAGGATTTGAGTTTATCAATCCAAACGAACGTGACCGCTGTGGGTGCGGTGAAAGTTTTAGAGTATAATAGGACAGTAATGAAAATATCAAAAATACCTGGACTTGGAAGATTTGGCATCTTTATAGACGACTTAGATTTTACTACAATAACTGACGAAGAATGGTTAGAAGTAGGACAACTACACTTAAAAAATCTAGTTACTATTATTAGAAACGTAAATCTTGAACCTAGAGACTATGAAAATCGAATACTTCAATGGGGATTTCCTCGAGGGTTACAATCTTTAAAATTAGCTAAAAAATATAAATCATGTGAGTTTGAAAAGATAGCAACTGAAGATTTTGTAAATGGCATTCCTGTTGACCCAGAGGATAAGAAATGGTGTCAAAATATTTCCTATGTCATTGCTAGTGAAGTTAGCGAATTTACATCTGTACTACGTGTATCTGGAATGAAAAATGAAGAAGGAAAACCATTAGGAATGTTCCAAGAAGGTGAGTTACTATGGCACAGTAACGAATCGGGTAACCTTGCATTTACCCCAGGCGTAAGTCTTTTAGCTAAAAAAGGTGTTGTTGGGTCAGCTACAGGTTTTGTTACAACAACTGATTGGTATGAATCACAGTCAGAAAGTTTTCGTAGTGAACTAGATGAAATGGTTATTCAACATGAATTTACCCCAGGTCGAATTAATCCTGGACTTCGTGAAGATCAAGACGATATTATGTACAAAAACATGTGTCCTGAGCCAACTGAAATTCCATTGGTAATTCAAAGTCCCCTAGGTATTAAAGGATTGCATTATTCTGTGAACACAATTAATAAAATTAAAGGAATGTCTGCTGAAGAAAGCCAAAAAATATTTAATATTATTAATACTGGTATTTTTACAGAAGAAAACATATACGATCATTGGTATCAACAAGATAATGATTTATGTCTATTTGATAACTCAATTACGTTGCATCGTAGATTAGGCGGAATATCGGATAGATTGTGTTATCGTATTCAGCATGATTATAGTAAAATTACCCCAACAATATCTCCATACTTTCGAGAACCGTTTATCAGTGATTATAATCAAACAATAAACGGATACTATGAAGTTCAAAAAATGATAGAATCCTAGTTGACTATTTCCAAAAGTGATGCTATACTATTAGCATTGTTATAACTTTTGGAGATTATTTTGACTATGCATTTAGAAGGTCCGTGGCTTAGTACCACCGGTAAAAAGAAAGGCAAAAAGAAATTCGCTTCAGCAGAACATGCTAGAAAGGCTAGAGAATTGGACGAAAGCTGGAAAGAGCTACAGAAGAAGTGGGGCATCGAAGCAGAAGAAAAGAAACGCAACCGTGCCCTATCATCGGAAATTTGGAAACCAGATAACAAGCCCTACAGCCGATATGGCACAGATGTAAAGCATCCAAGTTTACCATTTACTGGTGGCCCTTGCACTGTACCTACACCAAAAGTCTACACAGGCACCAAGGTAAAAGGCATAGCAACCATGCATAAAAGCAACGCAGTGCCAGTTTTTAGTGATGAAGAGGCAGTAGATATCTCCAAAATGCGGAGATAAATATGCCTGTTTATAATAATAGTATTTTACTGACAGATACAGAGGATAACTATATATTGTCCCCTAAGGGTTTAGAGGACAAAACGGCTAACTTAAGGAGAAATAGAAACAGCCAAACATTAACCAATGACGGTACTAGCGATACCTCATCCAGCGTAAAGGAGACAAAAATGATACGCATTATCAAAATAGTTTTAAACTGTTTAGTTTTACTAGCAGTAATCGCAGTAGCACAAACAGCAGTAGCAAATAAGTTTCAACAATTGAAACAGGCTCGCGAAACAGCAAGCCCAATTACAGCACAAATGAGACAAGCCCAATTAGATTGTCTAGCTCGTAATATCTACCATGAAGCAGGCAGTGAGCCTTTTGAAGGCAAAGTAGCTGTCGCACAAGTTACAATCAATCGTTCAGAAAGCGGAGAATTTCCAAGCGATATCTGTAAGGTTGTATATCAAAAGAACATAGTGTACGAAAAAGTCATGTGCCAATTTAGTTGGTACTGCCAAAGTCCCAGTGCTATGAAGCCAATGAATGGACCAATGTATACAGAAAGCATGGAAGTAGCCAAAAAAGTGCTACTAGAAGGATTCCGTTTACCGGACCTAAAGAAAGCCCTATATTTCCATGGGGATTATGTGCAACCAGGGTGGAATAAAAAACCAGTAGCTAAAATTGGCCACCATATCTTTTATAATTAAGGATCAATATGAACGCAAGTACACGACTTTTTATGACCAATCTTAAAATTAGACTGCACAACTTTTTTGACTTAGATTTATTGGTTAAAAATATTAAAGAACATGCTCCGCATGCGAGTGCAGAAACAATGGGCTGGGTAGCAGTAATTCTGCTACATTTGGCCACAATTCCTACCCTACTAGCAGTACTAACAGGGCTAACTGAAAAAATGCCCCCAGTAGATTTAGTACTATTTGCATGGTCTGGATTGTTTTGTTTCTTCATCAAAGCCGCAATTCAAAAGGATTTTTTAAATATTGTAACAATCGGGTTTGGATTCTTTGTACAGGCCGGGCTAATGTCTATGATCATCTTTAAATAACCAATAAGGTTGCAAAGTAAATTACCCTGTTTTATAATCTACGAATAGGGTGATTTACTGATAAATATCTTATAACTAAGGAGTAGGCAATTATGGCCGGATCAGGATACAATCAAGACAGTAATCAAATTACGCCAGTAATCTATCGTGTAGGTGTAGATACTAGCAATTCAACAAACTACCCAGTAGCTACGGGTAATACAGCAAGTGGCGCACTTTGGCCATATGACTGGAACAACACAGTTTATACAAACGTAACCACTTTATCAGCCGCACAGGCTCTAGTACTTGCCCAAGGTAATGTACGTTGGGATCGAGTAGTAGAAAGTTTGGCAAGTATTGCAGATTGCCGTATTGAAAGTGTAAACATTACGGCTAACAATGGTAGCGGACTAGCCACTGATGCTACTAATCAGCCAACCGCAGTAAACTTTACAGTAGTTTTCGATCGTGATGCTCCGATCGTTGGCAACTGGAACGCTTACCTAAAATCAATCGGTAACAGTTCTAGTGGAACATATACAAACAATGACGGTAGTACTGGCACAGCGTATGTTGGTGTCGGTGGTACTGCTATTACAACAACAGCATTGGCAATTCGTGATATCGTAACAAACGCTATTCAAACTGGTGGATCAGCAGGATACAAACGCTCATATCGTGTTTATAATCCTGTAACTGCAAGTGACAGTCAGCAGGTAGTTACTATCACTTACCCAAACAGCACTGCCGCAACTATATTCGGTACAGTTTCTTGTTCCGCTATTGCGCAGACTTCATTAACTGGCACTCCGCTATAACATAGAAAACGCTACTGGATGATATTAGCTTACCTACTCCTACTCACCGGTCTAACAATATCAGCAGTAGCAATCTACTACTCCGTAGTAGGGCTAACTGCAATCTTTAGTGCCGCGGCAATTCCTATTATCATAATGGGCTCAGCTTTAGAAGTTGGCAAACTTGTCTGCGCCTCTTGGCTAAAAGCCAACTGGGAACGTGCTCCACGTTTCATGAGATACTACATGACCATTGCGGTTGTAGTACTAATGCTCATTACCTCAATGGGTATTTTTGGATTCCTTTCGAAAGCACATAATGACCAAAACCTTGTATCGGGCGACGTTCAAAGCAAAATCGCTATTTTTGATGAAAAGATCAAAACTGCCAAAGAGAATATCGAAGCTGACCGCAAGCAACTTAAACAGATGGATGAAGCGGTGGACCAAATCATGGGTCGCTCGTCAGATGAAAAAGGTGCCGACAAAGCCAACGCTGTACGTAAGAGTCAGCAGAAGGACAGGGTTTCGCTTGCCAAAGACATTGAAACCCAGCAGAAACTTATTGCTAGTCTTAACGACGAAGCGGCTCCAGTACGTGCAGAAGTACGTAAGGTCGAAGCCGAAGTTGGCCCAATTAAGTATATCGCTGCCTTTATCTATGGAACAACTCCAGATGAATCAATGCTCGAACGAGCAGTTACCTGGATCATTATCTTAATCGTTATTGTATTCGATCCGTTAGCTGTTATCATGTTACTAGCTAGTCAAATGACATTTGGTTGGAGCAAAGAACAAAAAGCAGATACCCCCGATCCTTATCTAGCAGATGTCGGCGAAAAACCAACACTAGAAGAAATAAAAGAAGATCCACTACCGGCCCCTCCGATGGATGTAGGTGTCACTGAAGTAGAACTACTAAAAGATTTAGAACCACTACCTCCCTTGTTTCCAGATCCAAAAACTGTTGAAGAACCCAGCGTTCCAATGACTGAAGAAAGCGAATTGGAAAAATGGAATAGAATGATTGAAGAAGCAGAGAAGGAAGTACTTGCCCAACAGTCTACAGTAGAAGAACGAGTAGCTAAAGGCGAAAGCTATATTAACAATGAAGGCCAAGAAATATCGGCTATCGATTTGCCAGTAGACGAATCAAAAAAAAAGACTTACATGATCAAGGACGAACAGGGACAGACGCAGATAGTGAACAAGCAATAGGCTACGTACAAAACCAAGAACAAGGCACTAGCAGTATTTGGAGAAGGGTAGTTGGCATAAATGCTATAGATCAACTTTATAAAGAATATTCAGATCACCAGTTTGAAGATTTCATAGTTGATCGTACAACAGAACCAGAGCTTGCTGACTTTGTAGAAGAAACTCGAAAACATGGTCCTAGATTTAGTGATTATCCAATAGAAAAAATAGAATACTTTGAAGAGCGTATACATGAACTTAGGAAAAATAACTTTAATAACTCCACCGGACAAACTGTTTAATTTAACTCTAAGTTATCTAATAGTTAAGCCGAGTATTTTAATTAAAGAACAATTTCAAACAATACTCAGCAAAAGTATTGACGACATAAATGTTTTTATTTTTGATGAAAATGAAACAGATATAAGTTGGTTATTGAGTGTAGCACAACAGGTTGATTGCATAATAATCGATGTTGATAACTGTGATCCAATGACTCGAAAATTTGTTACTTTTTTATTGGCTCAACCAAATACCTACTATATAACTAACGATGAGACAACACCTTATAATCTTATTAGTAAAAATAGAATTTATGATCTAAGCCAAATTGTTCAACAACTAGAGGACCAAGAGGAAGATGACGATATACAAGAGTAAGAAAGGAACAGGGGTAACTGTAAAGGAAGGCGAGAATATCAATCAAGCCTTGCGCCGCTTCAAACGAAAGATTGAAGACAGTAAACTTTTGGACGACTTACGTAAAAAAGAGTTTTACGAAAAACCAACCAGTATTCGTAAACGCCAAAAAGGTGCTGCCAAAGCACGTTGGCGTAAGAAGCTCGAAAAAGAGCAACTGCCTAAAAAAATGTATTGACAGATCGATCTAGATCTGCTATAATGTTTGTATGAATACTGACATTATGATAGATTTGGAGACTCTAAATACAACTCCTGATTCTGCTATCCTTACAATTGGTGCTGTAAAATTTGATCCATTCGGATCTGAGATTAAAGAACCAAAAATGGATAGTTTTTATTGCAAAGTAGATTTAGATAGTTGTGATCGCATAGGGTTGACCACTAACGATGATACAATCGCTTGGTGGGCTAATCAAAGTAAAGAGGCACAAGAAGCTGCCTTTGATCCCGAAGGAAGAATTGATATCGAAGAAGCATTTGCTCGACTTTATAAATTCTGCTGGGGTGCTAAACGTGTTTGGTCCAATGGATCGTGTTTTGATATTATAATCTGTGAACATGTATTCCGCAAGATTAACCGTGCTATTCCATGGAAGTTTTGGGAAGTCAGAGATGTACGCACAGCGTTCGATCTAGGAATAGACCCTAAACGTCCTCCGGTAACGGCCCATCATGCTTTAGAGGATGCGTGGAACCAGGCAGTAGGCATTCAAAATGTCTACAATACTCTCAGAACTAGCACAACTAGCGGTGGCACTTACCTCGCTCCCTTTGCCAACCAAAGATAATATGCATTTTACAAATACCGACAATTCTATAGATTTCCCGCCGTGTGGATGTTATAGCTGTATGAGTAAAATTAAAGACGTAAACGGAATTAGTCCTACATCTTATACATTTATTGTATGCCCAAACTGCGGAAACAAACGTTGCCCCCGTGCAACAAACCATAATTTAGAATGTACCAATAGCAATGACCCTGGACAAAAAGGAAGTAGATATGAATAGTCAAGAACGTGAAGTGATGAACATTCTCTCAGAAGAATGTGCAGAAGTAATTCAAGCAATTAGTAAGTGCCACAGATTTGGCATCGATAATCTTAAACCAGGTAAACCCAAAACCAATAGAGAACACTTGGAAGAAGAACTAGGCGATTTGTATGCCATGATTGAAATCCTACAAGAAATGGATGTTGTCAGTTGGACTAACATTGAACAAGCCGCATTAAACAAACGTGAAAAACTTAAAAAATGGTCAACTATCGAAAACTTATAATCCTATTGGGGTTATTAGTCAGTTCGCATAGTTACGCATTTAATTTGCCAGGCATCACTGCTAAAAGTTGGTTAGTAGCAGATGGGTCTGGTCAGATACTACAAGGCGAACATACTACCGATGTTAGAAGTATTGCCAGCATCAGTAAACTAATGACCGTTATGATTGTTCTAGATCAAAAACAAGATCTAGGAGAACATATAGGACCTTACACACGTCAAGAACTTATTAATCTAGCATTAGTAAAATCTGACAATTCGGCAGCCAAACAACTTTGTGATCATTACCCTACAGGTAATTCGGGCTGTATACGAGATATGAATATCAAGGCTCGACACTTACAGTTAGTAAACACTAATTTTGTAGAACCTACAGGACTTAGTGTCATGAATGTAAGTACCGCTGAAGAACTGATCAAACTGGTGCAGGCCGCCAGCGAGTACCCGGAGATTACAGCCGCCGCCCAAATGAGCGAAATTAAAATAAAAATACGCAAGAAGTGGCTAGTGTTTCACAATACTAACCCCATCATAGGCAAAAAGTATAAATTTATAGTAAGCAAGACAGGGTTTATAAATGCATCAGGTGGGTGTATAGTAATGATGTTAGACACCGACATAGGACGCAGGATTGTAGTAGTGCTAGGCAGTAAGAATACTAAAACACGTATTCCTGAAGCAGATTTTATTGCCAAAAATTACTAGAATTTTTTTGTCAGTGATAAATAATTACGTGCTAAAACGCCGTAAGGGTTTAGTACACCGGGCATGGTGCCCACAATTACTCGCTTAATTAAAGGAGAATATTATGAGTAAAATCATCGGTATCGATTTAGGTACAACAAATAGCTGTGTAGCAATCGTAGAAAACGGAATTGCTAAAGTAATCGAAAACAGCGAAGGTGCTAGAACAACACCATCAATCATTGCATATACCAAGGACGAGATCCTAGTTGGTGCAACAGCAAAACGACAAGCAGTCACAAATCCAAAGAATACAATTTACGCAAGCAAGCGTCTTATTGGACGTAAGTTTGATGAGCAAGCAGTACAAAAAGACATTGACCTAATGCCATACACTATTATCAAAGCCGATAATGGTGATGCATGGATCGAAGCCAATGATCAAAAACTAGCGCCACAGCAAGTGTCAGCTGAAGTACTACGCAAAATGAAAAAGACTGCCGAGGACTATCTTGGAGAGGAAGTAACTAAGGCTGTTATTACAGTTCCTGCTTACTTTAACGATAGTCAACGCCAAGCAACCAAGGATGCAGGTAAGATTGCAGGTCTAGAAGTTCTACGTATCATTAACGAACCGACAGCGGCCGCACTAGCATACGGTGTTGATAAAGAGTCTAAGAAAGACCGTAAGATTGCTGTATATGACTTAGGTGGTGGTACATTTGATATTTCAATCATCGAAATTGCCAACATTGACGGCGACAAGCAAATTGAAGTATTATCAACAAACGGCGATACATTCTTAGGCGGTGAAGACTTTGACCAAGTTCTAATGGATCATTTGGTTGCAGAATTCAAGAAAGATTCAGGTATGGATCTAAAAGCAGATGTACTTGCTCTACAACGTTTGAAAGAAGCCGCTGAAAAAGCTAAAATTGAATTGTCATCAAGTCAAAGTACAACAGTTAACTTGCCATATATCACAGCAGATGCTAGTGGTCCAAAACACTTGAATGTAACTATTAGCCGTAGTAAGTTTGAAGGTATGGTTGAGAAACTAATCGAGCGTTCAATTGAGCCATGTAAAACAGCTATGGCAGATGCTAAGGTATCAGCCGGCGACATCGACGAAGTTATCCTAGTTGGTGGACAAACACGTATGCCTAAAGTACAAGAAGCAGTTGAGAAACTATTCGGCAAGGCTCCACGTAAAGACGTTAACCCAGACGAAGCTGTAGCCGCAGGTGCCGCAGTACAAGGCGCTGTGTTAGCAGGCGATAAGACAGACGTTTTATTGTTAGACGTTACACCATTAACATTGGGTATCGAAACAATGGGCGGTGTGTTTACCAAATTGATTGCTAAGAACACAACTATCCCAACTAAGCATTCACAAACATTCTCAACAGCAGAAGATAACCAACCAGCTGTAACTATTAAGGTTGCACAAGGTGAGCGTGAGTTGTTCAAGTATAACAAAATGTTAGGTGAATTCAATTTAGAAGGTATTGATCCTGCTCCACGCGGCTTGCCACAAATTGAAGTTACCCTAGACATTGACGCTAACGGTATCTTGAATGTAAGTGCTAAGAACAAAACAACTGGCAAAGAAAACAAGATCACTATTAAATCTGATTCAGGATTAACAGAAGCTGAAATCGAGCGTATGGTTCGTGAAGCTGAAGAAAATGCCGAAGCAGACAAAAAGGCAGCTGAATTGATCAATACTCGTAATCAAGCAGAAGGTGCTGTACATAGCCTACGCAAAGATTATAACGAGCACAAAGACAATTTAGACATTGCCGATCGCGAGTCTATGGATTCTGCTTTCGAAGCAGTCGAAACTGCAATGAAAGGAGAGGACGTAGAAGCTATCAATACAGCCGTTCAAAAGCTGTTTGAAAGCTCAACACCTTTACAAACTGCTAAACAAGCCGCCGAAGCCGCTAAGACCAAGGCCGCCGAAGAAGCACCAAAGGAAGGTGAAGTAGTTGACGCTGAATTCAAAGAAGTTGACAGCGACGACAAGAAGTAATATAATAAAAAATGTAGGGTGCCGATAGTCGGGCCCTACACATTCTTGCTTAATATAAGGAGATAAAAAATGGCAACAATGCAACTAAGAGCAATCGATCCAGCTCACTTGGCAAACCTAAGTAGAGCTCTTGTAGGTTTTGATACAATCTTTAATCAACACTTACAGCAACAAAATGGCAACTATCCTCCACATAACATTGTGAAGTATAGCGATAGTGAATATGCTATCGAAGTAGCAGTAGCAGGATTTAGTAAAGAAGAAATCACAGTACAAGTTGATCAAGATCAATTGATTGTACGCGGAGTTCAAACAAATAAAGATAACGATACTAAAGAGTATCTGCATCGTGGACTTGCTAGCCGTGATTTTGAACAAAGCTATACACTTGCTGAGTATATGGAAGTCAAGGACGCTGAGGTAAAAGACGGTATGCTGATCATCAGTATCGAACGTATCGTGCCAGAAGCATTACAACCACGTACTATACAAGTTAAATAATCAAACGGGGGAGGCGACTCCCCCACTATTAAAAACAGTTTTAAATTTATTAACCAACGAAAGATATATACAAATGCCAAGTACCGATATTCAAATCGACGAGAAAGTCAAAGTGATTGTAACAGAACCTAAACGTTGGAAGGTCATCTTACTAAATGATGACACAACACCAATGGAGTTTGTAATATCGTTGTTAGTTGATATATTCAAACATAATCCAGAAAGCGCCGAGCATGTTATGTTGCAGGTGCACGAAACTGGATCAGGAATCGCTGGAATATATAGTTTTGAAATTGCAGAAGCCAAAGCAGTTGAAGCAACTAATACTTCTAGAACTAAAGGTTATCCATTGCAAATTAAATTGGAGGAAGAATGAGCCTCCGAGAACTGACTAAAGACGCACACACAAATGCCGAGCGTCAAGAATTTGTAAAAATTCTTTTTAGTGGTAAAATTAATCCAAAAATTTACGCAACATTTTTAAAAAATCAACATCCGATGTATGAGATTTTAGAAGTGTGTGCTATGCCGCATGGACTATTACACGGGCTTCCAGATATTCGTCGTGCTCCTGCAATTAACAGTGACTTCATAGAATTGTGGGGATCCGAAGAAAAAGAAAAACCTCAAATTTTACCAGTCACTGATCGATATATCAAGCACATACTCAGTATCAAAGATGATCCTAAAAAACTTATGGCGCATATCTATGTTCGCCATATGGGAGATCTAGCTGGCGGACAGATGATTGCTAAAAAAGTTCCAGGCAGTGGTCGCATGTACCAATTTGAAGATCCCGAAGGCCTTAAAGTCGCTATCCGTGAACGAATCAGTGATGATATGGCCGATGAAGCAAAAGTATGTTTTGAGTTCGCCGCTCAACTGTTCAAAGAAATGCTAGAAGTTGTAGAGTACACAGATGAGTAAAGTTTGGGATACTCTAATAAATATTCAACATTTATTGGAGACCGAGTTTGGCAGGACTGGCATTGAAATCTTTGAGCCTGGAATGGATCGCTTCAATCAGCCTGGCTGGACTAATAGAGTCTGGGCTAGTGATCTGTATCGCCGTGCCCACGTTGATGTGGTTGATGCGCGAGATCAAAAAGGACTCTGGATGATGCATTGTTGCATCTTTCCGCATACACACAATCCTGCTCCAATTTACGGCTTTGACGTTATAGCTGGTAAGAATAAAATTACTGGCTGTTTTCACGATTATAGTTCTGCTGGCAATCCTAATCACCCTATGATACAATGGTTTGGTGAAGAAGTTGCTAAACTCGAATGGCGCAGAGAACGTGAATTGCCCGAGTGGGCACAGCGTATTTTTACCAAGCATATGGTTGCCGCTGGTAACGTGCAAGATGAAGCAGAACTAGAACAAATCACTAATCTAGCTCGCACAACTCTAGCACACTATTTAGAAACCGTAGGTGAAACTAATAATACAGTAATTAGCACCAAATATGAGCAGAATTTCTATGCCCAAAATCAAAAACAAAACCCACATACACCGCGTGTAATGGCTAGTTTAGGGCTAGATGAAGAGGATGTACGTGTGTTTATCCAGGAATGCCTGTTCCCCGAAATAGTATAAATATTGTACTATGCGAATTATTGACGTTCTATCTGAAGATGAATTTGTTCTTGAAACCCCAGAACAAGTTCGTGCTGACATCATCCAAAAAGTTAACAAGATAGCCGATGAGCCTGATCTTATTAACGTCCTACACTATGCTAACCAATATGCTTTTAAGAAAGAAGTTGGAAAATTATCAACTGTAAAAGGTTATAAAGAAAATGTTTCTAACATTATTTTACAAGCAGTTGGTAAAGTTCAAGCACCCGAAGCGCAAGTTAGAGCATTCTTAAAAAGACTAGCCACAGATGGTATTATCAAAGAAAATCTATTATTAACACCCGGTGCTGTACACAGCATGGATCAAATCGTTGATACTAAATTTTTACCAATGTTCAAGGCCATACAACTTGATCTATTTGAAAAAATATCAGGTAAGATGGGTGAAAAAGGTGACGTAGGTAAAGGGGAGTACCTACTGTCAATTTTAAGTCCAAGAATTATTCGTCGTGGAGCACCTGGTGATATTGCCATTGCCGATGTTAAAGTAGAATTAAAAGCAGGTCAAAGTGGACGATTAGGTCCTGCAGGTAGTCAAGCATTGGCAGGTCGTTTTGACGAGTTTATGGCGGCATGCACTAGAGCTAAACTTATTACTCCACAGGCCGCACAACAAGCACAGGCTAACCCAACAGCGTTTAATCCATCTTTGAATATGACAGCATTTAGTCAGTTCTTCGGAGCCCATACTAAAAAAGCATTGGCTCATATGCTTAAGATGCATTATCCAACTTTAAACACAACAGCAATGGCCAATGCCTGTGTAAATGGAAATGCTATCGACGGTGCGGCTCTTAAAGCTGAAATGTTAAAAGCATCGTATCATGTATATCAAACAGCCAAAGAGTTTGATGGTATATTACTAACAGATTACGGTATTAACAAATACCTATACATGAACACTCCAGACAGTGCCGCACAAGCCGCACCATTCTTGACAGTTAAGTTCCCTAGTTGGACCGACACTCAAAGTAATACTATAAAAATTACCCTCAAGGGTAGAGCATAAAGTTCTTAATCTAGATTAAGAAAACCGCTAATATAATTCCTTCTACTAATGTCTTAAATAATAATAAGACTTAGTGGGAGCGAAGACCATGTCGAAAAAGCTATTATTAGCATTAGTACTATTGCCATCACTAACGATGGCAGCACCTCTGAACGACTTTACATTTAAAAGTCCGGCCTTTAATGGCAATGGTTACGGCACATACGTATTAACCATAGAAAACGAACAATACACTCGACAACAAACTATTAATCAAGCAGTACAGGCAGCCGCCCAACAGGCCAAAGCTGACGCGGCCAACACTCCAATTAATCAGTTTTTAACAAACTTAGAATCACGTATCTACGCACAGATTAGTCAAAACACAGCAACAGCTATGTTTAGTGGCACTTCAAGTACTTGCGTAAGTTCAGCGGCTTGTTCATTCCAATTTGATGCAAATACAGCAATCAGTTGGTACTGGGCAGGATCGAACATTGTAATGCAAGTTACACAGCCGAGCGGATCTAGTACTATCACAGTTCCAACTGGATCATTTAATATGACTGGACATTAAGATGAAAAAAACATTACTTGCCCTAGCCATTCTTACAGCATTAAGCGGTTGTGCAGTTACACAAAAGATGGGTGTAGAGTACAAGCCAGAAGTTGCAGAACGTAAACTACAAAAAGAATTTGATACAATACCTACACCAAACGGTCCAAAGGTCACTGTAGCAGTTTATAGTTTTAAAGATATGACTGGACAGCGTAAAGCTGATGCCAAGTATGCTAGTTTTTCAACAGCAGTTACGCAAGGTGCTGAACCATTCTTAATCAGCGCACTACAAGATGTTGGACACGGCACATGGTTTGATGTTGTTGAACGTGTTAACATTGATAATTTAATTAAAGAACGTACTATTATCAAGCAAATGCGTGATATGTATGAAGGGCCAAATGCCAAACAGTTGATGCCATTGCAGTTTGCAGGCATTATTATTGAAGGTGGCATTATTGGCTATGATAGTTCGAGCGAGAGTGGCGGTGCCGCATACCGTTGGTTAGGCATTGGTCCACAGACTCAATATAGCAAAGATATCGTTACCATTAGTCTACGTGCTGTTAGCGTAAACACTGGTAAAGTGCTGGCAACTGTATCAGTTACAAAGACTGTATACAGCACAGCAGATAGTTTTGCTATGTTGAAATTCTTCAACGATGGCACACAAGCCTTTGAAGGAGAAACTGGATTAACTATTAACGAACCCGGCACCTTAGCAGTTAAAGCAACTGTTGAAGCCGCAGTAGTTGAGTTGATTAAAGAAGGACAACGCAAGGCTGTGTGGGACTTTAGAGAACCACCTAAGCCAGTAGTGTTGAATAAAATTGAAGAAGCGGCGCCTGTAGTAGCTGAAGCACCTAAACCACAACCAAAAGTGGCCGAAGATATGGCAGTGAAAGAAGGTATAGCTCCTCCAGTTGTAACTAAAAATGACCCACCACCTGCTGAGGAAATAAAGTATCTTAAATCAGCGGCCTATTTGTATGCAAAACCTGAGTTAGGCGCACAAAAACGCTGGCAGTTGAAAGAAGGTACACGTTTAAATGTTAAAGTTAATGACAAGGGATGGTGGTTTGCTAAGGACGACAATGGACATGGCGGATATGTCCAAGAAAATGATTTAACAGGCGAGGTAAAAGCAGTAACCAAAAAATAACAAGAGGACTTAGGTCCCAGGAGCAGTGCCAGAGATTAGAAATTTGGCACTAGAACAATATGGTTCAAAGTAAAAAAGGCGCTGGCAGTTTGTCGAGAAAAGTAACTGCAATGCTCGTGTTGTCTGCAATGGCAACATTGGCGAATGCGGCTGATAATAGCATCTATATTAATCAGTCTGGTAGTAGTAGCACAATTAACATGACACAAGATGGCGCAGGCAACGTAGTGCGCGGAGTGCAAGGAGTTGGTGGCGGCAATACTACACCAGCAACAATCAACGGTGATAGTAACACAGTCAATGTGACACAATCTGGTACAGGTAGTACATTAAACTTTGGTATTCAAACTACCATTGCTAATGGTTCTCCTTTGCAGAATGGTAATACATTTGATTATAGTGTAACTGGTAACAACGCTACAGCAACTATTGATAGTAACAACAATGGTGCTGGAACTAGTGCTAGTAACTATTTGAATGTTACTCAAGCTGGTAACTATGCTGGATTAAATGCCAACATTTTAGGTAGTAACAACAGTATCACAGCATCAACAGCTGGCGGCAGTAACAATACTATTGTAACAACTACTAATGGTAACAGCAATACACAAACTATTGCAGTAACTGGCGGTGGTGCTAACTCTGTAACTATTAATCAAGGTATTGGCGGAACAGCAGTAGCCAGCGGTAACACAGCAACTACTAACAACAATGGTGTGGTAAACCTTACTATCACTGGTGCAAGTAACACCGTAGCTATTGCACAAACCAGTGCTGGTTATGCTGATACAACTGTACTAGCATTAAACGGTAGTAACAACAATGCAACTATTGTGCAAAATGCAAGTGCTGGTAACACAACAGTGAATGTACAAAGCACTGGTAGCAGTAACACATTTAATATCCACAGTAATGCACATTAATGTATAACGGTCAATTCTTGCAAATGATGTATCAGCAATGGTGTAATGGTAATGACTCATACACTTATGCTTGGAAAGATTTTGTAGAATTGGCCGCTAGACATAATGCAGTTACAACAGAGTTAATGTTAGAAGAACTAAAAAAGTATAGCTGGTTCAGCTGGAGGGATTGATGAAATTATGGGTTTTAATTTTTTCGTTACTAATTACATTAAATGCCTACGCTGGAATAGGAACTATAACAGAGCAGGTCAATACACCACCATCTATTGTACGTTCTAAAACTACACTAACTGGTGCCAAGGGTACCGGTGTTGAAATGGCAGACGCCATTAACACAACCAAAGGCAAAGTAGGTATTACATTTGCTGATGATACAAAAGTAGAAGTAAACGAAAACAGTAAACTGGTAATCGACGACTTTGTCTATGATCCTAAATCAAGCAAAGGCGGCAAACTAGCTATGAAGTTTGCTAGCGGTACTGTCAAGTATGCTAGTGGTGCAATCGCACACAATGATCCCTCCAAAGTAGCTATCAATACTCCAAGTGCAACTATTGGTGTGCGCGGCACTGACTTTACTGCAACAGTAGATGATGCTGGTGTTAGTACAATTATCTTGTTGCCCAGCTGTCCTATTAATAAAATTATTCGTGACATTGAAGCAGAATGTAAAGTAGGAAAAATTGAAGTTTATAATGATGCAGGTAGTGTCATGCTAGACAAAGCATTTCAAGGCACTAAAGTAGAAAGTCGCGGCGTTGCTCCAATGAAACCCGCTGTATTAAAATTATCACTAGATACCATTAATAATTTATTGATTGTTAGTCCACCGTCAGAATTAAACAAGAAAGATAAGATAGAATCTCAGACTAGAGTATTACAAGTAGGAGATATGCTGGCCGTAAATTATCTAAAACAAAATTTCTTAGAAAACGAATTTCAAAAAGAAGGTCCTGTTTGGGATAACCCTCTAACTAAACCACTACTACAACAATACTTCTTAGAAGATATTTTCAATATTTTAAGCCAACAGTTGCAACAAGAAGCCGCGGCTCTGTTGAGTAATCAACTAAGTCCACAGGCACAATTATTTCCAGATTGGTTTAAAGCCAGTCTAGTTACTAAAGAAGTAACACCTACAACAGCAACACTATGTCGCCCAGACGGCAGTAGTAACGTAGCTTGTATCAGTGTACCCAAAGATCAAAATACAACAACTTTTATTCAACAAGCAGACGGCGTGAATATTAAGAACCGTATTAATGCTGGCGGCAATACTATTATTACACTAAAGCAGAATTAATATGAAACGTTTTCTTACAATATTCTTTTCATTACTAATGATCCATTTAACTGGTTACAGT
>Ga0214172_1000190_pt1 | contig 32719 bp, 16 predicted proteins | sample TroBogEpilimnion_29_FD_153010 | JGI IMG/M metagenome (GOLD analysis project Ga0214172, IMG submission 153010) | Freshwater microbial communities from Trout Bog Lake, WI - 12JUL2007 epilimnion | ecosystem: Environmental > Aquatic > Freshwater > Lake > Epilimnion/Euphotic zone | place: Trout Bog...
CCCCCCGAAAGCCAATCGCCCCCCCAATGCAATCTGCCTCCGCAGCCGGCACGGAGTGGCCGCGCCCCAGCCGCTCGCCCGGATGTAGCCCAGTTTTCCAAGGGGCCTTCCCGCAGCGATGAAACGTCATGCCGCGCGCGGTGACGAGGACGAGGCCCTGCCCGGGCCGCAGCGCGTAGTGGAAGGGTTCAGCCAGGTGACCTATGCGCTAAATTTAAGCTGACCGGAGCCGGCTCCGGGATTTCGGCATCCAACACTTCCCCACCGACGTGTGCACCCAATCGCGACACCGGACAATACGTATCCCACGCGATGTCATCAAATAATTCAAGCGGATGCCATGTTTGTCGGCAATCCAGCCCATCAACATCGGGGCTATGGCGCCGCCCACAATGGACATGGCAACGGTCGCGTGGCACGGCTGTTCACGCAGGCGTGGTGTTTAAAAGCCGGAGTGGGCAGTGAGGGCCTGTGGACGATCTCGCGCGGCCTGGCCCGGCGCAAGGCGGAGTATCAGGTAGCCTTGGCCAATGCGGATGAGAAACGGATGAATGATTTCGACGGACGCGGCTATCTCTCGCAGCGCTATCTCGGCGAATTCTGCCAATTCTTTCTGGGCACGGCGACCGACCAGGTTGAATTCATGCAGGAATTGCTGGCACTGGAGGGCATGCTCAACCGCATTGTCTGCTATGGCGAGCGGAGAGAATCGGCCAAAGAACTTCCCGGCGGTTCGGCGCTGGTGCTGCGGGAAATCTTTTTGCGGGGCGAAATCGTGCGCGGTGACGTACCCCGCATCATCGGAGCTTCGCCCCGAACCGCGCAAAAAGTCACCGGCGAATTGCTGGCACAGCGTTTGGTCACCTCGGGTTCGCCGAAAGGGCCATTACGGCTGGGGTTCCCGTCCGATGCCGCCGGTCATTATTTTCCCAACCTGTATCCGGCCGGCGCGGATTAACGCCCGTTGATTGGCTGGGGCGCCTGGCTTTGCATCAGGACCATCGGGGTCAAAACCCGGTATGCTACGATTACACCACGAGGCATTGAATGGCACGCCGAGCCGAAGCTCTGATCCAAACCGACCGGGCCACCCTCAAACAGGCGTTCTACTCCGGCAAAGTGATCACGCCCAAGGCCCACAAGGCCGCCCTCAACCTCCTGACCATCTTTGCGCAGCATCTAGCGATGATGAGCAATCAAGTCTTCATCCAGTCTGAAAACACCGAGCCGCCGGTCATCACCACCGCGCGCAATTAGATCCAGGAGCATCAGGCCGAAACCCGGACGATCCTCCAAGTTGCCAAGGCTGTGAGCCTGAGCAAATTTTTTACTTCTGCAAAATGTTCAAAAAAGTGGTCGTCATCAATTTCACGGAATACGTTGCGCGGGTGCGCATCGAGAAGTCCAAAAACCTCCTGCTCAACCCGAGCTTTCGGGTGAGTGAAATCGCGTTCGCAGTCGGTTTCCAGTCGCTGACCCAGCTCAATCGGATGTTCAAGAAATTCTTCGGCCAATCGCCGACTGATTATCGGGCCCAACTGCTGGGGTATTGACCAAGGATTGCGTCGGACGCTTGAAATGATAAAAAACTTGTTCAGACACTCAAAATAAATAACTTTAGGTCGTGCTTTTGTTTCTTTTTTATAATGTGAGATTCGGCTCTTGGAGCTCGTCCGCTTACACTCGAAACCACGCTTTCAGCTGGCATCCAGCCCGCCATCAGCCGCAATCCGCTGCCGGGGTCACCAGCCGCCTTTCCCAGTGAGTCCCATATGAAACGCATTATCACCTATGGCACGTTTGACCTTTTGCACCGGGGCCATATCAACCTACTACGCCGAGCCCGGGCATTGGGCGACTATTTAATCGTTGGCTTGTCCAGTGATCACTTCAATTTGATTAAGCATAAGCAGGCCTATTATCCCTTGGGAGACCGGCGGTTGATCATCGAATCCTTACGCACAGTTGATCAAGTCATCATCGAAGAAACCTGGGATCAAAAAAAGGCCGATGTGATCAACTACCAGATTGATATCCTGGTCATGGGAGATGATTGGACTGGCAAATTTGATTATTTAAAAAATCAATGTGAAGTGATTTATCTGCCGAGAACCCCCAGCATCTCTACCACCCAGATAAAAGCCGATCTATTTTAAGTCGCATGCACATGCCTGCTTCAGTGAAAGAGCTTTTACGGCACCTGATTTATTTCGTCTATTGGGCCCTCCCAAAATGCAATTGGGCTGTCGTCTACGGTTGGCCTGACTTTGAAGACAACGCGTTGGCACTGGAAGCCAGCCTCAATCAGACCACCGTCCGTAAGGTCGTCCTATTCGTGACCGCGCATTCGGAAAACAGCCGCTTTGTGTTTGGTAAAAAAACCATCGTGGTCCGCAAAAACACCCTGCGCGGTGGCTGCTATTTCCTTCTGGCGCGGTACGTTTTTTTCACGCACCGCTGCTTCATGTTCCGGTTCCCGCCCCACGTGGTTTCCGTCAACCTGTGGCATGGTATGCCCATTAAAAAAATCGGCTGCCTGCTACCAGGGGGCCGCCCTTACGCTTCAAAGTATGCCCTCGCCACCTCCGATTTCTGGGCGGCCGTCGTCGATAAATCCCTGCAGCCCTGGGGTGAAACCCTCGTGACGGGCCTGCCGCGCAACGACCGGATTGGCCCGGTCGCCGATCCTTTCTGGGAACGCGCCGGATTGGCCGCCGCCATCACCGGTAAAAAAATCATCGGCTGGTTGCCTACCTATCGTCAAAGTGTTACCGGTGAGATTCGCTCCGATGGCAAGGAGCCGGGCAATGTATTCGGGGTGGCGGGCATTTTACCCGGTGAATTAAACGAATTTCTCCGCCAGCGGCAGGGGTTTGCCATCGTCAAACCGCATCCCATGGCCAGTCCTGCAGCCCATCGTCAGTGGAGCAATCTATTGATCATTGATGAGGCCTGGTTGCGACGTCAGGCCACTTCCCTCTACGCGTTGCTCGGACAATGCCACCTGCTCGTCACGGATATGTCCAGTGTCGTCGTAGATTATCTGGTGCTGGACCGGCCGGTGATTCAATTGATTCCGGATCTGGCCGCCTACCGCGGTAGCCGCGGATTTTCGATTGAACCGGTGGAAGATTATTTTGCAGGCCCCCTGGTCACGGAGGCCTGGGAATTATACGCCCAATTGGCGGCGGTGCTGCGGGGCGAAGATTCCCACCAGCCACAGCGCCAGCGGATTCGCCAGCTATTCCATCAGCAGCCGGATCGGCAGGCCACGCAACGGCTGCTGGCGGCATTGCATCTGTATTCCCCATCCGCCTCGCCCCCCGCTGGCGTAGCCCCCGCATGTCCCGGACCCGCCACCTCTCCCTCGGGGCTGGCGACTTTAAGCCCGACGCGACCGAACGCGGGAATGCCGCAAATGCCCGGGCCGCTTTTGCGCAGCTACGAAGGTCGGCGGAGCATGACGGAACCGAATCAGACCCTAAAACCCTACCCGCACGACCAGTGCATCCATCAGCTATTTGCCGCACAGGCCGCGCAGACCCCCGATGCCGTAGCAGTGGTGTTCCAGGATAATCTTTTGACGTATCAAGAACTCAACGAGCAGGCTACTCTCGTCGCGCAGCACCTCCATAATATGGGCGTGTGCTCCAACACTATCGTTGGGCTATTCGTGGAACGGTCGCTGGAAATGGCCATCGCCTTGCTGGGCATCCTCAAGGCCGGGGCGGCCTATTGCGCCTTGGACGCAACGCTTCCCGCAGAGCGACTCCGGTGGCTGTTGGCCGATGCCGGCGTGGAAATCACGATTGCCCGCCGCAACTCCATTCCCCGCCTGACTCAGCTAGCGCCCCCCACCGCTCCCCGCCGCCTTGTGATCGCCGGCATTGAGGATTTGCTGGCGACCAGGGCGAGCGGAACCGGCTTGAGCACCGCTGCCCACCAGTCCGGGGATCCGGCTTATGTGAGCTATACCTCCGGTTCAACCGGCCAGCCCAAAGGCGTGGTTGTCCCTCACCGCGGCGTGGTGCGCCTCGTAAAAGGGGCGGATTATGTTTCCCTCACTGCGGCAGAAACCTTGTTGCACCTGTCTCCCTTGTCGTTTGATGCGTCCACCTTTGAAATTTGGGGGGCACTGCTCAACGGGGGGCGGGTGGTCATCATGCCCCCGGCGCCTTGCTCCCTCACTGAAATCGGAGCCACCATCCGCCGGGACGGCGTCACCACATTGTTTCTCACGTCAGGCTTGTTTCATCTCCTTGTGGAGGAGCGTTTGGAGGACCTGCAGCCGCTGCGCCAACTCCTGACCGGTGGGGATGTGCTCTCCCCCCTTCATGTTCTCAAAGCCTTCCGGGCCCTCCCCCACTGCCGGATCATGAACGTCTATGGCCCCACGGAGAACACCACCTTCACCACCTGTTATACTGTCACGGATCCGGCGGAGTTGACGCCGAGCGTGCCGGTCGGGCGACCCATAGCCAATACTCAAGTCTATGTTCTAGACCAGTGGCTGAATCCCGTGCCGCCGGGCGAAAAAGGTGAGTTGTATGTGGGGGGCGACGGCTTGGCCATCGGCTATTTGAACCGACCTGAACTCACCGCTGAAATGTTTGTGCCAAGCCCGTTTAATCCCACGACCCGCCTCTATCGAACCGGTGATATCATGCGCTGGCGGTCCGACGGCAATCTTGAGTTTCTCGGCCGGCGGGATAGCCAGGTCAAAATCCGGGGCTTCCGCATCGAATTGGGCGAGGTGGAATCCATTTTGGCCACCCACCCCAAAGTGGCAGCCTGCGCCGTAACCACGCAGCCATTAGCCGATGGGAATAAAACATTGGTCGCCCACGTCGTGGGCCGGGCGGCTGCCGACCTAACACCCGATTCGTTGCGGTCCTGGTTGCTGAAAAAGTTGCCGGATTACATGGTGCCCAGCCGCTTTTTCCAGATGCCTGTTCTCCCCCTAAATGCCAACGGGAAAGTAGATCGGAAATCCCTGAGCGAATACCCAGGCACGGAATGGTCCCCGAGCCGTGACGATACGGCGCCCCGCAATGATCTGGAGCGACGTCTGGTCGATGTTTGGCAGTCGCTTCTGAACAAGCCCACCATCGGCATCCGGGATAACTTCTTCCATCTGGGGGGAGATTCGTTGCTGGCGCTACAACTGACATGTGCGCTAGAAAAAATAGCCGGTGTGGCTTTGCCCATGGCAACCTTGCTGCAATCGCCCACCATTGAATCACTAGCCCAGCGACTCAGTGCCAAGGATTGGGTGCCAGCTTGGAGTTCGCTGGTCCCCTTGCAAACGCAGGGATCTAAACCCCCACTGTTCTTTGTCCACGGGGTGCGGGGGGAAGTGTACCGCTATTTGGATCTGGTGCGCCGTTTATCCCCGGATCAGCCCTGTTATGGCTTTCAGGCGGTGGGTCTGGATGGCCGTGTTCCCCGGCACATCACCGTGGAAGAAATGGCTGCCCACTATGTGCAGGAGTTGGTGACCTTCCAGCCCTCGGGGGCCGTCTTCCTTGCCGGCTACTCCATGGGGGGATGGATCGCTTATGAGATGGCGCAGCAACTACAGCGTCAAGGGCGGCAGGTCAGGCTGCTCGCCCTTTTGGACAGCGGGCCAGCGGGCCGGGTTCGGCCCAGCCACTACGTCATGCAGATGGCGTGCTTTCTACCCCGCCGATTCGCATTCCATCTGTGGCGATGGCTTCAGCTGCCACAATCGGAACAGTTCGCCTACCTGCGCCGGCGTTGGGTTTCACTCTGGCAGGTGCTCTCCCAGAACCGCGCACCCGCGCCGGTGGTGACGGTGCCACCGGATAAAAGTGCCCAGCCCCCGCCGGTGGCTCCGGAGTTCATTGATTACTATCACGCAGTGGCTGCTACCTACCAGCTCCGCCAATATTCCGGCACCGTCGACGTATTTGTGAGTGACCAGTATTATCCCGGCTGGAAATCCTATTGGCACCACATGGCCCGTGGCGGAGCCTCGGTACACCGCATTCCGGGAGAGCACTTCCAGATTTTTTCAGAAACCAAGCTGCCGGTCTTTGCCGCTACATTCACCCACGTGCTCCAGCGCGCCCAGCAACAAGCCGGCAATCCGCCGGCGTCAGAATAGTAGCTACCGCCGTTTCCAGATGATTGAATTGGTAACGGCATGATTCCGGCGACGTGCGCCATGGCGGTTGGCACCGCTGATTCAGGGGGATTACATAAAATTAAAGTTTGTGACATCAGTCTTAAAAATCATGCATCGATTTCAACTGCGGCGGTCATGGCAGTTTTGTTGACGGGGTGAGTCAATCCTAATGCATCGCCCAACAACAGGGGTTCGGGGCTTTGATCGGCGCGCCCATGGGTGGGCTGGCTGTCGGACTCATCGGCACCTCGGCAGACCGGGAAGCCACCACCGCGGAATTGGGCAAACTGTGATGGATGAAGCGAAAAATATTGTGAAATGGACAAAGTGTAAGTAGATATTCCAGGCATGATTTGTCGCCCGCCGGGATAATGACTGACAAGCTGTTTACGGTGGTGCGGGAGGCAATGCGATGATAGTCCAAGGAACCGCCACGCGCTTTTTTCTGCCGCCGGGGCATACAGATTTGGGCGCCCCTTCGCCGGTCTGTATGGGTTGTGGCAGAGCCCGTTTGCGGAAGACCCGCAATCGGGGCATCTATTTCTTTTTTGCAACAAGCCGCAGACTCGCTCAAGGTGCTGTACTTCGACGGCAGTGGTTAGTGGATTTGCGCCAGGCGTTTGGAACGGAGACGTTTCACCTGGCCGGGGGGGGGGCGGAAGTTGGCCGCAAGGCGGGTTTATGCGCAGAGGATTTGGCGCTGTTGCTGGGGCGGCTTGGAACTGACGAAAGTATCCCGGCAAAACTGCTGGCGACGAGAGTGAATAGAACCCGCATATTTATTGATTTTTTCGTTTTCAAGCTTGATTTTCCTGCGTGTTGCTACGCTGCTTTTCAACAGTTAAACATGACCTCAACGCTTGATCTCAACACGCTTTCCGAACCGCTTCGCGCGGTATTTTAAGGCGTCTTGGGCAAAGCTGGGCAAAGCCCAAAAATTCTGGCAGTCAGCCGCTCGGAGCAGGACAGCCAGCTGAAATGCCTGCTAAATAACCTTTCCATCCACCAAAAGTCTGCACAAAATCAAAAATCGAAATGGAAACACAATTAGGGAAGCGCTGATTTAATCTGGCTTAGTAATTTTGCCTAAACTTCGGGATTTCAGATGTCGCCTAGGAGGGCGTAAGAGCGATTTTGCTTTCAAGGGAAGGTGAATTCGATGGTCGAAATCAGCTCGGTTTTCCTGGGCCCCGATTAAATCAGAGCTTACTTAGGTGACGAACGTATTGCGTGGTTTAAAAACACCGGTTTCCAGTTTGTCATTCGCCGTTGGCGGTAAACTCAACCTGTATGGGGTTTATTTTCCCGGCTGAATGCGCACCAGCGAGACGCCATGACGCGGAACTGCAATTTCAAATGTTTTGTCCATTAAGCCGAGTTCCTTTTGGCGCCAAAGATCACGCACCTGCTGGTTGCCGCTGAGGCCGAGCTCACTCCATGCGATAGAAATATTTCGCGGGCGTGCCGCCAGGTTGAAGAGCCCCACCGACTTGGAACCGTCCGCAAGTTGCTTGACCAGCACGAATTCATCCCGCGATTGGCGCAGGATTTTGGCCTGCTGGCCGAGGGGGTCCTGATCCACGCCGATGACTTCCGCGTTGCATAGTACGTTCAGCGTGAAGGCATCCAGCTTGGCCATGTCGCCGCTGAAAATCAGCGGCGCGGCCATCAGCGACCATAGGCTCATGTAGCTATATTGCTCATTTGGCGTAAGCGTGGTTTTCCGGCCCTGGCCCATGCCCTGCGCGTCGCCGACCCAGCCGATGAGGATGTAGTCGGGATCGTTCCACGCGCCGGGGCGGGCGTTTTCCCAATGGCGCGCGTTGCTGAAGCCAATGCTGTAAAAACTGGGCAGCCGCGAACCGTGCGCCAGACCGAGATCGCCGGTGGTGCGCCAGCTGTGGCCGACGTCGCCGCCCCAATTCCAGACATTGCCCATACCGTATTGGCAGAGGTTGAAAACAATGTCGCGATCCAGTTTCTGAAGCTCGTCCCACATCAATTGATACGGATGCTGCAAGTGCGGGAGATCGCCGCCGCCCGCCACTTCACCGTAGCTGCACCAGTCATATTTCAAAAAATCAAATCCCCATTCGGCGAACTTTCGCGCATCGACCGCCTCGTGTTGATAAGCCCCGACATAGCCACCGCAAGTCCACGGTCCGGGCGACGTGTACAGTCCCGCCTTGAGACCTTGGCTATGGATGTAATCCGCGAGGCCTTTCATGTCGGGAAAATTCCAGTTCGGCAACACCGCGCCGTTGGTGTCGCGATACGGCGGATCGTTCTTTTTCTTCATCCAACAATCGTCAATGTTCACGTATTGATAACCGTAGTCGGCCATGCCGCTCGCGATCATCTGGTTCCCGGCAGCGCGCATCATCGCCTCCGTGACGCGGTTGTAATGAATATACCAACTGTTCCACCCCATCGGCGGGGTGAGTGCAAGCTGGCGGCCGACCACTATGCGAAACTCGCGCCGGGCCTCCCCCAGTTCGTTGCGCGCGATAAGCGTCATCCGGTTTGTGCCCGCGGCGGAAATTTTCCCGGTGATAAAGCCGCTGGAGGCATCCAGGGTGAGTCCCGCCGGTAAATTCTCCGTGGAGAAACGGAGGGGACGCTTGCCGGTGCAGGGAATGCGATAGAGAAATGGCGAGCCGGGCCGCACCGCAGTAACCGTGGGCCCGTTGATGCGCGGCTCGAGTGGGGCGGGTGGGGTAAGAATGACCGCCGGCTCGGCGGGCGCGACGTATTTCACGGTTTGCGGAACCGCGCCAGCGAATTCAAACTGAGCATCCGCCCAGTCGGCGTGATCGTACTTCACGCCATCATTTGCATCGGTAACTTCCAACGCGAGCGACCGAACCCCCTGCAGTGGCACACGACAGGCGCGCGGCGGCTCGCCCCATTTACAAACGCCGCTCCGCCACAACACGTGATCATCGCCGGAAACAATGAACTCAACCGAGGCAACGACATTAGTCGCGCCGTCGTCCACGCCAACCTTGGCGGTGAACCCAGTCGCCTTGCCGTCGAGCAGAATCGTGACATCGCTGTCCGCGTGCGTGCCGACGCCGTGTTCAAATTTCTGCCCGCCAAGCGCCAGAGGCTGTCGCACGATGGAAAGATTCGGCTGCGGCCTGCCCCAGCCCGCAGTCATGGCCGTGAGATCGAGTTCCTCCAACCGCACCGAGGCGGCGGGGACGGAAAATGATGCGCCCAGGATCAGCGTGAAGATGGTTGCTTGGATTACTTTCAACAAGGAGGCTGGCTTGATGCCTGTATTGTGATGGCGTTCTGAAACGTTATTTGTTCAGAGGCAAGGACCATTGATCCCGCCATTGCACCACCGGCTTACCGTCAGGGTCAAACTCCAGCGGCAGCCAGACGTAACGCGAATCTTGCAAGTCCCATTTTTTCCAGAGGTCAAACAGGGCGATAAACTGGTTCGTTTGCCCCGTTATCGGGAGGACGAAGGTGCTTTGACAGTTAAAAGTATTTTCCGCATTCACCCCGCGACAGGGGTTACCCAACTCGGTCCACGGGCCAAAAATATTATCCGCGACCGCCGAGCGCGCGGTATTGGGATCCCACCCCGAACACCCGGACGCAATTAGATAATACCTGCCGTTGCGTTTGAACACTGCGGGCGCTTCCGTTGAGCGCCCGATCAAAATGCGGGCATATTTGCCGGCCGGTTTCAAATAATCGTCCGACAACTGTGAAACGTGCAGCGTGCTGTTATTCTCCGACGCATAGAATTGATAGGCGGTGCCATCGTCATCCAAAAAGACCGTCATGTCGCGGGCCATCTGACCACCTTTAAAATCCCGCGCCAAAAAGTTGGTCTCATTTTGCTGCTTGGACTGGGTCGTGACATTGATCGGCCAAACCCCGGCGTTCGGGCGAAAGCTCCCGAGATACTTGAACGGCCCGGTGGGGGAATCGCTCACCGCGACCCCGGAATGCGCGGCGGAGTAGTTGGGACTGTCCTGATGCAGCCACATGACAAACTTCTTCGTTCTGGCGTTGTATATCACCTTGGGCCGCTCCATGACATTTTCGCAGGCGAGGTCGTGATCGGGATCTTCCGCGACGGACGGCAGTGCGAGCCCTTCGTTTTTCCAATCTTGAAGATTCGTTGAAGAATAACACGCGACACCGCCGGCGATGACACGCGTGCCGCCCCAACTTTTATTGACCTGCGAAAGATAGGTCCGGCCTTCCTTGCATTCACCATACCAATAATAGACGCCCTCCTGGAACAGGATGCCGCCGCCATGGGCATTGACCGGCTTGCCAGAGACATCATTAACAATTTGGCCGGGCTGGAATTTAGCATGCGGTTCATTTGCCGGCGCGGTAAATGATACAAACACGAACACAAGCGCCAAGGTGGCGGGTAATAACAATGGTTTCATGGTTGAGAATTCATTTAATTATAAGGTTCTGTCGTTGAACGCACCGTGGGTGGGGGTGGGCGCCCGGTAAACGTAACAATCATAGCCCCACCCACTCCCCGGCGCTTTGGGCAAGGCTGGTTTCCATTTGCAACACTGACTTTTTCCGTTTTGGGTCCCAGCGCAATGGCCGGTTACAGCAATCCTTCCTTCACCGCTTTGGCCACGGCAGCGGTTGAAGTATGCACATGGAGTTTGGCGTAAATATTTCTGAGGTGGGAATCGACGGTGTGATAGCTCAGATCCAGTTCCTCGGCGATCCCTTTCATCCCCTGCCCTTGGGACATCAATCGCAAAACCGATTGCTCGCGGATGGTTAAGATTTGAACCGGCTTGGGCGCGGCGCGACCGGACAACATATCCAGCACCGACTTCGCCACCTGCGGCGTCATGGGTGCACCGCCGGAAATGGCTTCCTTAATGGAACGCACAATCGAGGCCGTGTTGGAAGGCTTGAGCAAATAGCCGGAGGCACCGGCGCAGACGGCCTTGAACACTTTCTCGTGATCATCAAATACCGTCAACATGACGATGCGCGTGGTGGGCGAAATTGCTTTAATCTGCTTGATGGCGTCAATGCCATTGAGTCCCGGCAATCCCACATCCAATAACACCACTTCGGGAACGGCTCCGGCATGCAGCGCGTCCAAGGCATCTTCGGCATTGGAAAACTGGTTGGTGCATTTCATGCCCGCCATGCCGTTGACGACCCGGGAAAGCGTGGTGCGGAAGTTGCGGTTGTCTTCAATGAGCCAGACGCTCACGGCCGGCGCGGCCTGATCATGGTCATCGGTCTCCGCCTTGGCCACAAATTCTGTTTCAGTCAATTTCATTGGCTTTTCCGCTAAATTTTCAGTCTGCTCTGAGGATCCGAGGCTTAATTGATATAGTTATTTAAGAAATATACCTACTTAAAGCGGTTCCGCCAGTCACGAGATTTCGTGAGGGGGGCGGTCAGTTTAACCGTAACGCCCTGTTGCGGCTGGCTGGTCACTGTCAAATTCGCCCGCATCTCAGCGGCGCGGTTTTGGAAGTTTTTGAGACCATCACCCTGACTTTTCTTAGCAACGTCAAACCCAACCCCATCATCCCTGACCTCCAGCATCAGGTATCCATCCTGGCAATGCAACTGAATCGCCACCCGATTGGCCCGGGAATGTTTGCGAATATTGTTCAATACCTCCTTGAACAGCGGCGGCACATTCCGGCGGACCTCCAGCGATAGCTTGATGTTGTTTGCCTGCTCCATTTCCACGAATTCGTAGTTAAGATTGCCCAGCATTATCGCGGCAATTTGTTTCAGTCGCGCAATCAAATCCGAAAGGTGCTCGTGCGAGGGATTGATGATCCATACCAAATCGCGCAAGGTTTCCACCGTCTGGTCCGCCGTCGATCGAATTTGGGCAAGGTCGCCAGGTTGGGGTCGTTGTTCCATGACTTCTGTCAGCAGCGAAATGCTTCCCAAGTTGGCACCCACTTCATCATGCAGATCGCGCGCGATCTGCTGGCGAAGGCGTTCCAGCGCCCGCAAACGCGCCAGGCGAACGCGGTAAAACATGATTATCAGAGCCACGACAGACAGCCCCATCAGCAATTTGAACCACGCCGTCTGCCAAAAGAACGGCAGCACTTGAAAACGCATCGCGGCGGCCGTTTGACTCCAGACACCGTGGTTGTTACAAGCGGTCACTTTAAAGTTGTATTGTCCCGGAGGCAGGTGCGAAAAATATGCCACCCGTTGATCCGCCGCTTCAATCCACCGCTTATCAAAGCCCTCCAATTGATAGCGGAAACGAATCTGGTTGGGAGAGGAAAAACTCAAAGCCGTATAGTGAATTTCCAACTGCCGGGTGCCCGCCGGACAGCGGACATTTTTTTCCCCGGCAGCAAGAACCAGTGTCGAGGTGTTGTCAGAAATGGATTTACCGTCAGCCATTACGGACTCGATCACCACGGGCGGCGGCAATTCGTTTGGCTGAATAACTTTGGGGTCCACCATGGCCAACCCGACACTGGTGACATACCAAAGCCGACCATCGGCGGTGCTGCAGGCGATGGGCTGATTGCCGCCCATAATTTCCCAGGCGCCCAATCCATCCCCGCTGCCAAGTTGCAGGCAATTGACCGATTTGATTCCACCGGTGGTAAATTGATCCAGTTGTTTTTTACTGATGCTAAATATTCCGCTGGAGGAACCGATCCAGAGGTTTCCAGCGTTGTCAGAACGGATGTCGCTGATGGAATCATCCGGCAGTCCCTGCGCAAGTGTTATCGTCCCCCAATGGCCACCCTTAAGGTAGGCCAACCCATTTCTCCTCATGCCAATCCATAATGAGCCATCGGCAGCGCAATGTATCGTGCGAATGCTGCTGCGCAAAATGTCACAGCTAATCCGACTCGCTTGCCGCGTTAAGGGGTCGTATCGAAACAACGCACCATTTTGCAGCCCCATCCAAATCGAGCCGTTAGCCGCCTCGGCAAAACAACGCACGTCAGAATTTATCAGGAGTACTTGCGCAGGGTTCGTTTGACCAGAGTCATAACGTGCCGCGCCCAGTGTGGTGCCCACCCAGAGAGCGTTGCCAGAATCCTGGAATAATGCGCTTGGATAACCATGGGTTGGGTTGGGTAAATACCGCCCCCAGGCATGGTCCTTATCGCGGATCCATAATCCATAGCCAAACATTCCCATCCAAACCCGTCCGTTTACATCCTCCAAAATACAGGAGACATCTTGATGCCAGACATCATCTACCGGGTGATCCAACACCCGACCGTCTGGGCTAATGCGATAACGTCCGGCACCTTCAGTTCCGACCCAAAAACCCCGGGTTCTGGCTGGAGCGATGGTGGAAACCGCCCGATTTTGCCAGTTGTCAGGCGGGGTGATCATCGTTACCACCCGAGGAGAAATCCGATTCAGCCCATGAACGGTGCCGACCCAGAGGTTTTTCTCCCGATCCTCACATAGCGACAAAACCTGATCCTGGGTCAGTCCACTGGAATGATCTAATTTATGTTGTCGGCCATCCGAATCCACCAACCACAAACCTTGTCCAGAAGTTCCAATCATCAACGTGCCAGATCTGGATTCGCGGATCAGGGTGTTTTCCGTAACCGGCAAATCAACTACCCCGCGATCTTCAGCCCAAGCATCGCCTTGCCACCGTCGAATGCATTGGCCATCGCGAACCCATAGACCGCCCGCGCGCGCGAGCGTGATATTGCGCCATTGGCCGGATTGCCCCGGGATTTTAAGAGATATTTTTCGGGTTTCAGCATCCAAAAGATAAAGATTGCCGCCGTCAACCAACACCCACAGCCCCCCTTTATCTCCAGCACAAATATCCCAGAGGTCATGGTTATCAGGACAAACGATCATTGTTCCCGGAACACAATTTTTGACTGGCAACAGCGTATGGCGGCTGGCTACCCAAATCGTGCCGTCCTGAGTTTCGACCAAACCTTCGACTGGCCCGTGCGGCCCTGGTTGGGGAAAATTGAGCTGGTGAAATCCGCTGGCATCTTTCCATCCCACTTCCCCCGACTGCGTCCCATACCAGAGGCGCGCATGGCTATCCTCCAACAGACATTTAACCATGCTGCTTACGAGTCCGGGAGTATCAGAATCATAAAAGCGCTCAAACCGCACCCCGTCAAACCTAGCCAAGCCATCCAGCGTCGCCAGCCAGATGTATCCATCATGGGTTTGGACCACTTCATGAATTCGCGCAGACGGCAATCCGTCTTGAACCTGCCAGTTCACGACGACAAAGTCAGGGTCTTGTGCGGTGCCAAACTCGGCCGCCCCAGTTAAATCCGCGAGCCATAGCCATGAAACCAAAAACCCCATAAAAACCGCGCTTCCCTGGTGGAAAGAAGCGCGGCAAATATAGGGCAGTTTCATCCAGCAAAGTCTCACAAAAGCACCGTGGGTAGTCAAACAAGCTTGCGTTGAAAACCGTAACCGGCGGCGCCGCAGGCAAATCGATTTACTAGCGCCTCACCGGGTCCAGAGTTTTATCCGAAAGATCAAGCCGCACGACGGAGGCAATCGTATCGGGCATCGGCCCAGGCAACGAAAGCTGCACGCCCGAATCGTGCTGATCCACGGCGATCATTTGATCCGGTGCGGCTAGTAGAGTTGCTTTGACCACTTTTGTTTTCAAAGCTGGCAGGGCAAATTTCCCACCGGGGGGCCAGTTGAAAATGATCAGGTAAATCACCCCCGGTTTGGTGGTGCAACGCCAGTCGTTGGCGGAAGAAACCGTCGTATCTGACCCGTAACCGTCTTTTGCTTTCACCGCGGCTCCCAATTCGTCGCCAAAGGGCGTGGCTTTGGTACCATAAATGGCCTCGCTGTTTACTTTCATCCATTTGCCAACTTCAGCGAGCCGGTCGAGGCTGGGTTGCGGCATCAAACCTTCGCTCGTCGGCCCGACGTTTAGCAGATAGTTACCGCCTTTGCTGGCGATGTCGCACAGGTTGCGAATGATGGTCGTGGCGGACTTCCAGTGGTTATCGTTGCTTTTAAATCCCCACGTGTCGTTCATCGTCATGCAGCTTTCCCAATCCCGGCCGGGAAATCCACGAGGTGGAATCCGCTGCTCCGGGGTTTCGGTATCGCCTTTGAAGCCGCCACCGAGCCGGTTGTTCATGATGATGTCGGGGCGGAGTTGTTGAACCACCGAATACAGTTTGGCGGCTCGCTCGTGGTTCATATTACATGACGTATCCCACCACAGCACCGCCGGAAATTCGCCGTAGTTGGACAAAATCTCTTTCACCTGCGGCACAGCCACCTTGTCGATGTAATCGTCCATGTTGTGTTCCTGGGCCTTGTCCCATTTCCCGTTGCAAGCTGAACCGCCATTGTTCCAATCCTGCGCCTGCGAATAATAAAAGCCGAGCTTGATGCCGTATTTGCGGCAGGCGGCGGCGAGGTCCTGCAACGGGTCTTTGCCGTAAGGCGTCGCCTGGACGATGTTCCAGGGACTCACCTTGGAATCAAACATGGCAAAGCCCTCATGGTGTTTGGAGGTAATGACAATATATTTCATGCCGGCATCCGAAGCTGCCTTCACCCACGCATCCGCATCGAATTTCACGGGATTGAAGGCTTTGGCATATTGCTGGTATTCGGCCATGGGAATTTTTGCATTGCTCATGATCCACTCGCCGATGCCGGAGACCGGCTTGCCATGATAAAAGCCCGCCGGCACAGAATAGACTCCCCAGTGAATGAACATGCCAAACTTTGCATCCCGCCACCACGCCATGCGCGCATCCCGCTGCGCCGGAGTCTCGGCCGACATTGAATTCGTGTTGTTCATCGCGAACGCGCGGTTGGAGCCGAAACAAATCGCGCCAATAATGATCGCCAATGCCACTAGTGATTTAAGTAATTTATTTTTCATGTCCTACTGTTTTGTCTTATTGTTGTTTGGAAATGTGGGTTTTTGGATCAAAAAGGGTAGCGCAGGCGGTAATAGACCTGTGGATTTGCCGGATTGACCGGTATCACAAGGTTGGTGGCCGATTGTGAACCCAGGATGTCGAACCAATCATTTGTAACGGTCAAATCCAGGGCGTTGGACTGGGCCAGCCAGCCCAAATGGTCACCCGGCCACGTCAGCGTGAGCGCACCGCTGCTGAACGCAACATTCATGGTGGTCGGGGTGCTGGAGATCGTGCTGGCAACCACCAGATCCAAGCCGCCCGTGCTGTTGGTTTGCAGCGCGACGGCCCCGGCAGCGCCATTGCCGGTGACGACCACCGAGGGCAGCAAGCCGGAGACCAAACCATGATTACCAGCAGTCGCCGCAGCAATGAGCGGGTGATTCCCGGCTACCAGTGCCGCACCGGAGTTGTTGACCTTGATCACCGTGCTGGTGGAAAGCGTCATCGTGCCATTGGTCTGGAGGAACGACGCGTTGGTTCCATCGTTCACTAACCCGAGCGTGCCTACACTGCAATTGTTTGTGCCATTGATCACCGCTCCCACGGAACTGTTGGTCAGGGTGGCACCGCTGCCCAACGCAAACGGCGTCGTCTTACCCGAAACATCCAGGGTCGCGCCGCCAGCCACGATGAGGTTTGTGCTCGCAATCGAGCCGCTCCCACTCAACGCCAGCACGCCGGCGTTGATGGTTGTGCTCCCGGCATAGGTGTTTGTACCGGAAAGCGTCAACGTGCCAGACCCCATCTTAATCAAAGAACCCGCGTTGGTCAGCGCGCCGCTGTAGGTCGTGGAATTGCCATTGTTCCCGATGGAAATCACGCTGACGTTCAGGTTGAGGTTGCGGGAGCCCATCAACGCGCCGATCACCGCATTATTGACCAGCGTGACCGCGCCACTATCTGCCGCGTTCATGTCCAGGGTGGCGTTTTGCAGCGCGTTCAAATTTTGCAAGACCAAGGACCAGCCCGAACGAACCGTGCCAGAAAAAGTATTCGCCGCATTCAGATAAGCGAGGCCGGACGAAGACGTGAGGAATGTGGCGTTGGGCCCGCCGGTGATGACACTGTTGAAGTTATTGGCACTGCCGCCATTATTTCCATTGCCACCGATGGTGAGCGTGTAGCCGTTAGTGCCCATATTCAAACCACCGGTGAAGGAATTACCGGTTGTGTTCCCATCCGACTGAATTGAGGAACTGGCCGTCAGCGTAACAGGTCCGGCCCATGTATTATGCGTCCCGGCATTACCGCCACCCGTATGCAACTGGCCACCATTCAGGTTCACCGCATTGGTCATGGTCACCGTGGTTGCGAAATAATTGTAGGCATACCCATTCGAATTTACCGACAACGGGCCGGTGCCAAACTCGTAACTGTTTACCAGAGGAATCGTACCATTCGCGATGCTGGTGCCTCCGCTGTAGGTGTTTGTGCCGGAAAGCGTCAGGGTCCCGGTGCCCAGATCATTCAATGCCCCCGTCCCCGAAATAATCCCAGACAAAGTCTGAGCGGCGGAACTGTTGTAATTGAAAACCCCATTGTCGGTGATGGCTGCCGCATAGGTGCCGCTGCCCAACTGACCTGCCCCGCCAATCGTCAACGCGCCGCCGGTGATCGTAGTGCCGCCGCTGTAGGTGTTTGTGCTAGAAAGGGTCAGCATGCCCGAGCCGCTCACCGTCAATGGCCCCGTGCCGGAAACAACCCCGGACAAGGTCTGACTGGCGGAACTGTTGTAGCTGAAAATACCATTATCAACAATGGGCGCAGCATAGAGACCACCGCTGCCCAACTGTCCCGCCCCGCTGATGATGAGTGTGCCGGCGGTGATGGTCGTTGTGCCAGTGTAGGTGTTCGTTCCGCCTAGGGACACCGTGCCGCCGCCGGCTACCGTCAAACCCGCGGTGCCAGACACACCGCCGCTAGCACTCAAGGTGAGGGTATTCGTCACCGTCCAGGTCTGGCTGCCGCCCAGAACCACCGGGGCGCTGATGCTCAAATTCTGGCTGGCAAAGGACATCGCGATGCCATTGGTAATGGCCAAAGCGTTTGCCCCGCCGATGGATACCGCTCCGGCAGGATTGAGAACGGTCAGCGCGCCGACATTGAAATTCGCATTCAGGACCGTGGCCAGATTCGCCGTAGACGAGCTGTTGAACAACACGTTGCTGCCGGGGCCGGGAATGATTCCCGCCAACCAGTTGCCAGCCGTCGTCCAAGAAGGGCTGCTAGGGCCGGCCCAGGTTTGAACATTGCCCCCCACGACCAGATTCAAATTGCCAGAGCCATCGATTTGCAGCGAAGCGAGGGCGGCGGCACCGTTGCCGGTGACGGTCACCGGAGGCACTGTGCCCGTCACACTGCCAAGGTTACCCGCCGCGATCAGGGGATAGGTTCCCGAGGTCAGCGTCGCCCCCGTGTTGTTGACCGTGATTCCTGTGCTGGCAGAGATCGTCATCGTGCCGTTGGTCTGGATAAATGACGCATTGGTTCCATTGTTCACCAACGACAAGGTGCCCACGCTGCAATTGATGTTGCCATTGATGATGGCGCCCACCGAGCTGTTCGACACGGTGCTGCCAATGCCCAGCGCAAATGTGGTGATCGCACTGGAGACATCCAACATCCCGCCAACCGCCACCGAGATGTTGGTGCTGGCCAGGGTGCCACTGCCGCTCAGGGCCAAAGTGCCCCCGGCGCTGATGATGGTGCTGCCCGTGTAGGTGTTCGAGCCGGAAAGCGTCACGTTGCCCAAACCATTCACGGTCAACGATCCGGCACCCGAAATAATGCCCGACAGGGTCTGGTCGGCGGAACTGTTGTAATTGAATATTCCATTGTCCGTAATAGATGACGCATAATTGCCGTCGCCCAACTGCCCCGCCCCGCTGATGATCAACTGCGTGTTGTTGCTGATAATCGTATTGCCAGTATAGTCGTTCGTCCCGCCCAATGACACGGTGCCGCCGCCCGCCAGGTTCAGGGTGGCCACCCCAGACACGCCGCCGTTGACGCTCACGGTATGCGCATTGGTGACGGTCCAGAACTGCTGAGCACCAGACTGGCTCAACCCCATAAACACCGGGGCGGTGATGGTCAGATTCTGGCTCGCCCCGGAGAGATCGATGCCATTGCCAATCACCAGTGTATTAGTCGCCCCAATCGAAATCGGGCCGGGCGGGTTGCTGACGACGAGGCTATACACGGTGAAACCATTTGATATTGCGGGATTATTGGCAAAATTCAGCACCGTGGCCAGATTGGTGGCGGACTGATTGTTGAAGGTCACGGCATAATTCCCGCGCTGATTGACGCTGAAGTTCGCGGCCGTGGAATTCCAATTACTCGAAACCGCCCAGGAAGCGCTGGTGCCCCCCGTCCACGTAATCGAAACCGGAGAGTAGGGCACAATGAATCGCCACTGGACGGCGGTGCCGGTCGTGGTGTTGGTCACCATGCTGGAGGTGGCCACGGCGGTAGAGTTATTATAAGCCAGTGACAGCCGTTTGCCCGTGAAAGGATGATCCAGGTAATACCAGCCATATTGATATGACGTCGGCGTCCACTGCACGGCCGTGCCCGTGGTGCCCGAGGCGACCAGACTGACCGAAGTGCCGTTATAACTCAGCCGGTGGCCATCGGCCGCAGAAACCAAGTAATACTGGCCGGAAGTAGGCGAGGGCAGCAGCGTCCACTGGACTGAATTATCCCGCACCAAAATGCTCTTGGCATCGGCCGGCGAGCCCAGCGTGTTGGCCAGATGTTTGCTGGTGCCGCTGTTGTGAAGGTAATAAGCCTTGTTGGTCTCCACCGTCGCATCGCCATCCCAGGCGCCATACAACTCACCATACGGCGTCAAAACGCCATTGGTGTCGAAGCAGTTTGAGGTCGGCGCCGGCGTCGTCGCAGTCCACGGATTGGGCGCCAATGGGCCGCCGAAAGAAAATGCGGCATATTTTCGCACCCAGGGCAAACCCTCCGCCCGCCACATAAATTCGGCCAGGGCATTGTAATTATTCTCCTCGCTCCAACTACCGGTGCCACCCCAATCCACGCAGCCAAATTCCGTCATCCACACGGGTTTGCCCCATCGATTGTAAGCGTCTTGCAAGGAATTGACCCAAATACTGGAGGAGGCACTGGCATTGTTACCCGGGTATTCGTGGATGGGCACATAATCCACCCGCAAGCCCCAGTTGGTGACAACGTAACCCATAAAAATGGATAGCCAGCCGTCAGAATAACTGCTGGGAGCAGGGCTGGCCAGGGGCATATCCATGTTTTGAAAGTTGTGCCAGCAGATCGAGCCATTCGTCGAATCAACATTCCCTTGAGTCGCATTTTCAGGTTCGTTATAACCCATCAAGATTTTCGACAGGCCATTGGTCCGCCAAGTTGGATAAAAGTTCAATAGATTCCCCGCCAGAGGGCTCCCCATAAACCAGGTTGAATCATTCATGGGATAAAAGGGAATATTCGTCTGGAGCACCGTCCCCGTGGTCACCCACCAACCGTAGCACCAACTGGCTTTTTGGATTACCGAAAGTTGGGGCCCACCGCTACCTTTTTTGGGATAGATGGCGGCCAGCGGGAACTGCCAGTATTGGCTGGCGCTGTTGGTCATCACATTCTGCACCAACGGCGTGCCCGCGACCGTGCCCCCAGCCTGCGTATCCAGCACCAACCCGCTAAACCGGTTCACCAGATAAAAATTCACGCCGTCCACTGACTGCAAATACCATTCCTGATCCGGCAATGCCGAATACGATTCATCCACCAGCAGCGCGCCCACATTGGTCGTCAGTTGCGCGCCCGCCAGACACAGGCCAGTGTTGTGATTGATCAAACGATAGGTGCCGTTCTCAAAACTCAGCAGCAACTGATACTGCCCCAAGAAGTTCGTCTTACCCGACTGGCCCAATATCGGAACGCCGTTACTTTCCACCACCACCTGTCCCGCTGCCGCATTGCTAAGGTAATAATAGGAATCACTGTAGGTGTCGTATTGGGCGGTAATCGGCGGGTTCGTGGTCACGCCGGTGCCCAAAGGATAGCCGCCATTGCTGTTTGCCGAGAAGACGCACAGTTCCTGCACCGCACTGGTCCCGCTGTTGGTGAACAGCAGTTGGACTTTCGTGGTCGTGACCGGCGTGGTGAAGGGAATGACCAGCGCCCCATTGGTGTTACCCGACACGCTGCCACCGGGAATATTCGCCCACGCGCTCCCGGTCCAGTATTGCAGGGCGAAATTAGTGAGCGGCGGCACGCCCGTGGCGCCCGAATACAGATGGGCGCTCCCGATTTTGTTTGTGAATTGAAGGTTCACCAGCAGTGAATTACTCCCCACCAGCGTCGTCTGCCAGGCCGAGGAGGGGCTGATCCGGCCATCCACCGCGAGCAACGGGAAATTGCCGGTCGAATGAGCGGTGTCAAACACCGGCTGTTTGCGGGCCAGATCCACGCCAAAGTCCGTGCCGAAGGGAAAGGAGTTCGTGCCATTGGGCGGATAGAGCGCCATTTCCCGGATATAGACATTGCCGTCATAGGAATCATAAAACCGGAAGGAGGAGGCCGTGATCGGGGTGGTGAAGACGAGGTTCACCTCCTTGTTGACATTGCCCCCCACCGACGTGCCGGGCACGTTTGCCCACGCCCCATTGGTCAAATACTGCAACTTGAAAACCAAAGGCGGCGAAACTGTGTCCAGCCCCAGAGCCAGTTGCACGCTGCCCACCAACACCGGAAACGGAAACACCACCTGCGCCCAATGGTTTCCACTGATGGGACCGCTCTGCCAGTAGCTGTCGTTAAACGTCAGGCCGTCCGTGACATACTGGCCCCCCTGCGATCCGGTCGTGGAATCTGTGATCACTGGCTGAAACTTCGCCAGGTTCACCCGCGTCGCGGTGAACGGCGTCTGGGTGAAAACATACAAGCCATTGTCTTGTAAATTAAGGGCGTTGAGCTGGACGGAAGAACTGCTGGTGAGAGTGAACGCCTGACTCGTGCTGTTCGCCACAAAAATGCCAATTACATATTGGCCGACTCCCCCCTGCGCATTGATGTTGTTGTAATCCAAAGTGACCGTATTGGCCCCAGTGGCTGTCGCGCTCCGCCCCGCCCCGGTGGAACGAGCGTCATTGACCCAAATCTGCACGGAATATGAATGGTCAACAGTCAGCCCATTCAGGGTCACGGTCCCGGGGGTGGTGCCGCCATAGGCACCACTTTGCAGCACGGTTTTGTAGGCGCTGGTTAAATTGGTCCAAGGCGTGTTGGTGGCGTTGTAAGCGCTGTAGGTGCTGCCGAATCCGGACAGACTGACATTGGTACCCCACGCCGTGCCGCTGTTGCCAGCCGCGAACGCGACACCGTTGACGGTCGCACCGATGCTTCCTCCAGTATAGGCATAAACCAAACTGCCCGAGGTGGCCACATCGGTGTCTCCGCTGATCGTCGCCGGCGTGCCCCAGGTGATACTACCCGCAAAACCAGCCGCCACTGACCCATAAAGCCCAGTCGCCAGCAGCAGTACCCAGACCAGGCCACGAAACCAGGCCGGGCGGCGGTATTGCCCCTGTCGGGCGGCCAGGTTCGAAGCGGTTTTAAGCATGAAAATCTCCGGCGGTTGCATCAAGTATGAATGGCTTTTGGAATCCTAAAATTCCAAAGTGCCTCCCCATTTGTCGGACTTCAGCGGACAAAGCATGGGCTTCAAATGGGGACGCGGTAAATTTATAGGACAAATTACACCGTTTGTCATGTTTTGCACATCCCGAGATTTCGGGGTCAATAAAATCAGCCACTGTAAACAAACTCTCCGGGCAGGCGGTGGTGCCAAGAATATTTTGGCTGCGTTCACAACGATTGAGGCCGCCGCAGCCAAGCACGACTGCGACGGCCTCTCACACCGCAAACATTCCAGCCTAATTTACTGTTGGATGCGCAGGAACAAGCCCGGCGTGCCCGAGTTCACCGTGTTGGTGTAGCTGAAGCTGCCGCCGCCGCCAAACACGTTGGTCACCACCGGCGTCCACACCGGCTGATTCAGGTTGGTGGCACTCAACACCGCATAACTGTTGCCCGCCACGCCACCGGTGCCGCTCAACACCAGCTTCCCGGCCCCCGCTGAATTCAGGTTACCGTTGTTAATGCTCGCCTTCACCGGCGCGGTCACCGTAAAGGGAACCTGCGCTGAGGAGCCGCCGTTCACCACGATCGCGTTCCAGGAGGTTGAGGTCGTGCCCGGGAAGAAACTCACCGAGATGTTCGTATCGCTGTTCACCACCGGCACATAGCTGGTTGCCGTGCCGGACGTCAGGTTGGTCAACCATACCGCCGAGGCACCCGTGAATCCGCTGCCGGCCAGGGTCAACGTCACTTTAAAGCTCGAGCCGGTCACCGGATTGGGCGTCACGCTCGTCAGCGTCGGGCCGGTGCCGAGGACAGTCAAGATACCGTTGGTGAAGGTGAAGGATTTGCCGGTACCCGGACTGCCCGCAATGCTCGCAAAGTTGCCCGTGTTCGTCGCACCCGTGCCGCTAAACAGCGTGAATTTCTGGCCATTGGTGAACGTGCCGCCCGGGACAATGTTCAACACGCCGCCATAGATTACTTGGCCAGCGCCACCGATGACAACCATGGTATTTGCCAGAGTGCTGCCATTCACGGCAAAGGTGTTCGTGGAACCGGACTGAAGCGTCAGGGTGTTGCTCACAGTCAGCGTGCCGCTACCAATCGTACCCGGCAAGAGGATCCCACCGGAGTTGTTAGTGATCCCACCCGCAATGATCCCCGTGCCACCAAACGCACCACCGCTGTTGATATTGACCGCACCGGTACCGGTGCCGCTGCCGGTCGTATTATTTACCAGGAGCGTGCCGGCACTGATGATCGTCGTGCCAGTGTAGGTGTTGGCGTTGGTTAGGCTTAAGGTGCCGGTGCCGATCTTGGTCAGGGCTAAATATTTTCCGCTGCCCACACCGCCGTCCGTGATGACGCCGGTGAACGTGCTGTTGGTGTTCCCGTCGCCAATCGTCAGCGTCGTGGAACCAGTGGTGGTGTTGCGAATGATGGCTCCCGTGGCCGAGACGTTGCTCACGCCGTTAATGGTCTCGTTGAACCCGTTCATTTCCAGAATGGTTAAGTGATTCGCGTCAGCACCGTTGAAGACCACCGTGCCGAAACCATTCCCGTTGGGAATCACCTCCGACGCGCCGAGCTTCAGGGTGGTTGATGCTCCCGTGCGGGCGGCGCTAAAGTCATTACAGGTTATCGTGGTGTTGCCGAGGTAGTTGTTACCCGGGTTGGATGGCAAGAAATTCCGGGAGTTGGCACCGCCATTCATGCCGTAGAATTCAATGCCGTAGTTCCCGGTGATCTGACCGCTGAGGGTAATCGTGACCCCCGAGGCATTATAATTCCCAATACGGGCGTTGCCGGACAACGTGATTGTGCCTGACAGCGTGCTAGCCGCATCGGACCGGATGGCCCCGTCAAAGTTGTTGCCATACGCGTCCGCTTCCGGATAGCCGATGGAACTGAGGTTCATGGGATTGCTGATTGTCGAGGCCGCAGTAATATTAAGTTGGCCCTGATTGGTTTGCACAATAGTGGTGCCGCCGCCGATGTTGCCCTGAGACGATATAGAAACTCGGCCGTTGGTAATGACGGTTTGGCCGCTGTAGGTGTTCACAGTGGAGGATAGCGTGAGGTCGCATTTGGTAGCGCCGTCCTTGATCAACCCGCCAGCACCAGTGATCGGGCCGGACAAGGTCCCGCCTATGGTGCTGCCATATTCCAGTGACGCGCCACTGGCCAGATAAATGTACCCCGCATAGGCACCGTTGCCCAATTTTCCAGCATTACCAATCGTCAACGTGTTGCTATTGATGTATGTATTGCCGATGTAGGTATAGTTGTTGGTCAGAATTACCGCGCCGGCACCATTCTTAAAGACGGCACAGGACCCGCCGATGCTACCAGCACCACCAACCGTGTAATTGGTGTTATTGTTGTTAAAGGTTACCCCGATAGGCGAGACGGTGTTCGTGAGGAGCACCACGTTGTTGGCGGTGAGCGTATCGTCAAACAGCACCGCGCTGCCATCGGCGTAGTTGCCCGCGATTGAGTTGAATTTCCAGTTGTACGGCGATCCAAGGATGGCCGTGCTCCACGTTCCGCTCGCGGCACCCGTCCAAATATTCGGGGTGTTGCCCACCTGGATGGCGCCAGTACCGGAAATGAGACCGCCTGAGTTGCCGCTGTTGTATACCCCGTGAGGCTCACTGACACCGTTGAGCACCAGAGCCGAGACCACAACCGTGCCAGAGTAGTTCAGGTTCAGCACAGCCCCGCCGGCCACCGTCACCGTGGAACTATAGGCCAAGTTGGTCTGGGCGATGGACAAGTTGCCTGCGCTGACCGTGGTATTCCCGGTGTATGCGTTGGACGACAGGGTCAGCGTGCCCGTGCCGATCTTGATCAATGAGTTGCCGGTCAAGCTGCCGGTGTAAGAGGTGCTGTTGCTGTTGTTGCCGATGGACACCGTGCCGACGCCCAGTGACAGATTGCGGGATCCCTGCAGCGCGCCGATGATGCAGTTGAGGTTGTTGAGAGAAACCGAGCCGGTATCGTTTGTGTTCATGTCCAACGTAGCGTTTTGCAGGGCATACACATTGTTAACGCTTAATGCTGCGCTGTTCGTCGTACGAAAGGTACCGCTAAAGGTGTTGGATGCAGATATTGTGATCGTGTTAGCGGCGGCGATGATGAGGCCTGTTCCGCTAATGGCGCCAGAGATGATGCCGCCGCTGTAAAGCCCAGTGTTGCCACCACAATTCAATGTATAGCCGTTCATGTTCAGTGAACCAGCTACGTTCACACCTTGAGACATTACAGTATTCGCTGTTCCCTGTTGAAACAAACTGGAGTTCGCGGTCAGGATAATCGGCCCAGTCCACGTCAGCCGGTTATAGTCATTGTACTGGCACTCACTTTCCAAAATGCCGCCGTTCAGGATGAGGGCATTGGTAATTGTAGCGTTGCCAAGGTACGCTTCAATCACCGCACCTGCGTTCAGGGTCACCGACCCGGTGCTGAAAGGGTTAATTCCGCCGACAACATCCAGCTTGCCATTGCTGGTGCCATTCACAATTGTGCCACCGCTGTAAGTATTCGCACCTTGCACCGACAATCGTGAATTACCTCCGCTCACATAATAGGTGATGCCTCCCGAACCGCTGATCGTTCCGGATAGGAGATCACCATAACCACTCCCGTAACCACCTAACGGGCCATTATTTCCGCTGTTGGTGACGGAGATGCCGCCCGTGCTGAAATTGATTGGACCGGACAAAGTCAGCAGGCACCCGCTACTATCACCGGCCATCTGGAATCCGTTCATTACGGTGACCGGCCCGGACCAATTTGCGGTGTCGTTGTTGCCGCCAAGCTCAAGTTTACCACCGGTCAAAACCAGCGGGTTGGTGATGGTCATGGTGGCCACCGGATAGGCAGTCCCTCCAGAATTGACGGCAACCGTTCCCGTGCCAAAGGCGGACGCGTTCCCCGGTATAACACTGCCATTCGCCATGGTGGTACCGCCGCTGTACGTGTTGGTTCCGCTCAACGTCAAACCGCCGTTTCCGAGATAATTTACAGCACCCGTCCCGGAAATAATCCCGGACAGGGTTTGGGCTGCGGAACTGTTATAGTTCAACGCCCCATTGTCCGTGATAACCGCGGCATAGCTGCCGTTCCCCAGTTTGCCGGGATCACCAATCGTCAGCATACCGTTGCTGATGGTGGTGGAACCCGTATAAGTATTGACCGTCGTGAGGGTGACCGTGTTGGTACCACTCTTGATGAGAGCGCCAACCCCGGCAATCCCAAAGCTTCCTCCGATCGTGTAGCTGTTGGTGGTATTATTAAAGCTCACCAGAGCCGGTAAAACATTGGCCACCGAAATGGTCACCGTGCTATTGTTTACGAGGGTATCGTCAAACAGCACCTCGGTGCCATCGACATAGTTTATGGCCCCGGAGTTATATTTCCAGTTCATAGGCGACGACAGAGCGTTGACGCTCCATTCGCTGCTCAAGGCCCCTGTCCAAACATACGGGTAGGCGCCCACCTGGATAATTCCGGATCCGGTAATGTAGGGACTAGAATTCGCGCTGTTGTAAATACCTTTAGGTTTGCTAACGCCATTCAGCACCAGCGTCACGACCGAATTTGTCCCGACGAAATTCAGGTTCAGCACGGCTCCGTTGGACACCGACACTGTGGAAAGCAACGCCAAGGCAGGCTGGGCGATGGACAGGGTACCTGCCTTGACCGTGGTATTACCGGTGTAAGCGTTGGATGACAGAGTCAGCGTGCCCGAACCCACCTTGATTAAAGAACCGGCACCGGTCAAGCTGCCGGTGTAATTGGTGGTGACGTTATTGTTGCCGATGGATACCGTGCCGCTGCCCAGTGACAGATCACGGGTGCCGGTCAGCGCGCCGATCACGTGGTTGAGGTTATTCAAGTTGACCGAACCGGCATCCGCCGCGTCCATGTCCAGCGTCGCGTTTTGCAAGGCATACGCATTTTGCACGGTCAAATTCCCAACCACTGAACGGAAGGTTCCGCTAAAGGTGTTCGATCCAGAAACCGTGAGATTATTATTACCATTTTCCAGGATGGTGCCCGTCCCACTGATGGGGCCGATGAGGATGTGGCCGTTGTAACAAGCCACGCTGGAAGTACAAGTCAGCGTAAATCCGTTCATGTTCAGCGAACCAGACACATTCACGCCTGTAGACTGATTGCTGTTGAGCGCACCGGTTGCACTCTGAACCAGGGCGGAATCCGCGGTCAGGGTAACCGGCCCGGACCACGTCAGCGTGTTGTAATTATTATACTGGGGTTCAGATTGCAAGATGCCGCCGTTCAAGGTGAGCGCATTGGTTACCGTTCCGCTGCCGGGTGCCGCTTCAATAATCGCACCCGCGTTCAAAGTCACTGACCCGGTGCTAAAGGGGCTAATGCCGGCCCAAACATTCAGTTTACCATTGCCGGTGCCATTCACAATCGTGCCACCGGTGTAAGTGTTTGAGCCTTGTACCGTTAATCGCGAATTACCCCCATTACAGTAATAGGTGATCCCCCCCGAACCGCTGATCGTTCCTTGCAGGCAATCACCATAATTTCCAACCTGGTAGCCTTGTTGCGGTCCTTCATTTCCGGAGTTGGTCACCGAGATGCCGCCCGTACCGATATTCATCGGGCCAGATAAAAAGATCTGGCAACCTTTACTATCGCCGGATATCTGGAAACCGCTCGTTACGGTGACCGGCCCGGACCAGATTTGGTTATCCTGGTCGCCGCCGAGGCGCAAGGTAGAGGAGTTCAAGGACAGCGCATTCGTGAACGAGCAACCGAGGGTATAAGTTCCCGATCCCGGATTGAAGCTCACCGGCCCAGTGCCAAGCGTGTAAGCTGGTGACGTTCCAAGGGTGGCACCTGAATTAAAGGTGGTGCCACCGCTGTAGGTGCTATTCGTCGAATTCAAGATCAGGCTGCCTCCGGCCACTTGCAAGGCTAAAGCGCCCCCGGTATTTTTAAGGATGCCGTTGAAGGTGGAGGCGACGCTGTTGCTGCCAACCGACAAAGTGGCGGCACTTCCTCCCGTGTTATCCACGCTGCCGCTGCCGCTCAAGCCGTTCATCGCCTGCGATTTACCGTTCAAGTCCAGCAAGCCATTGAGCACCACGTCGCCGAAACCCGATCCCGCAGCGAGCACATTTGGTGCCGCCATCTGCAACGTACTTCCCGCGGATACAATGGTATTGCCACTATAAGACACAGCCGCGCCCAAAGAGACCTTGCCGGCGCCCGAAATGGTCGGCACCGCACTCCCAGAAACACCCCCATTGAGGGCCAATACCCTGTTGCTATTGACGATCCAATTCTGATCGGCGTTCATAACCACCGGGGCCATAATCGTCAGGTTGGTGGTGGCGCTGGCAAGGTTGAAGCCGCCGCCGGAAGTATTCAAAGAATCAACCCCGCCGATGGTAACCGCTCCGGGAGGATTGACGACACTCACTCCCTGAACATAAATAGCGCCACCGAGCACGTTGGACAGATTGGCGGTGGAGAAGTTATTAAACAATACCGCATCACCCGCGTTAGCGAAAGGTCCACCCGTCGGACTCCAGTTGTTCGCTGCCTGCCACGAATTGACGCCCACCCCCCCCGCCCCGGTCCAGACATCGGGACTAGCCACCACCAAATCCAGACCGCCCGTGCCGTTGATCGCCAGTGAAACCGCGCCCACCGCGCCGTTGCCGGTCAGGTTGACGGCCGGGAACGCGCCAGTCACACCGCCAGGATTTCCTCCTATGGCGGCACTGATGATCGGGTGAGCTCCCGCTCCCAGCACTGCGCCGGTGTTATTGACATTGACCACCGTGCCGCCGCCGAGCGTCAGAATGCCGTTGGTCTGGATGAACGGCGGATTGGCGCCATCATAAAACATCGAAATCGTAGCCGAGCTGAAATCATCAGGGCCATTGAGCACGGCCCCCGCCGAAGTGTTGGTCACTGTGCCGGAAAAAGCAGGGGTGGATGCAGCGGAGACATCAAACCGCGCGCCGCCAGCCATCAAGAGTGTTAAGGGAGTGCCGGAAATAGACCCACTTCCACTCAAGGCCAACGTGCTGTTGGAGGACACAGTGAGGGTGGTAAAATTTGCAGCTGACCCCAAGGATACGCGGCCTGCACCAGTGATGGTCAGGGCGCTGCCCGCGATATTACCGTTAACCACCAAGCTGCTGCCACTATTGGTCAGAGTCCACATCTGGTTGCCATTCAGAATCAACGTGTCGTTAATCGTCAAGCTCTGGCTGGCACCCCAAAGATTGATTCCACCGTTAACGGTCAGGGCATACCCATCGTTTCCAATCGAAACCGGAGTTGCGGTATTGCTCAGGGTTAACGTCCCCAAAGTGTAGTTGTAGTTGGCATCCAGCATCGTCCCCAAATTGCCGGTGGAGGTGTTGTTGAACAAAGCGGAGTCGTCCGAATTGGTTGGGGCGGATTGAGAGCTCCAGTTGTTCGCGGTTCCCCACAAGGTGTCGGTGGCGCCCAACCAGGTTTTAGTAGAAGTGCCCAAATCACGCACGCTGATGGCATTGAGCTGGACAGTCCCGCTGGCACTGGGGGTGAGGGCGAAAGACTGACTGGCGTTTGTCGCCGCGAAAGTGCCCACTGAATATTGCCCATAACCACCCGCAACATCCGTGTTGTTGTAATCGAGGGAGACGCTCGTGCCGTTAATTGTTTCGCTCCGCCCCGAACCGCCGATTCGGGGATCGTTCACCCAAATCTGCACGGCATAGTCATGGCCCACCGTCAGGTTAGTCAGGGTCACTGTCCCGGCAGCAGTGCCGCCGTAGGCAGCGCCGGTAAGTATGCTCGAGTAAACCGTGCTCAAACTGTTGAACGGAGCGGCGGCGGCCGTAAAGCCCGCGGCAGAAGAGCCCGTGAAGCCGGAAGTGAAACTGACACTGCCCCACGCCGCAAAGCCGGTACCGGCACTGAAGGCGACGCCGTTTACCGACGTAGCGGTTCCCGCATAGGCATAAGCCGCGGTGCCGTTGGTATAGACATCCGTGTCGGCACTGACGGTGGTCGCCGGACCCCACGCGATGGGACCAGCCGCCGCGGACAGCGTCCCGAAGGTCGGGGCCAAGACGGCCAGAGCGACGACCAGCAGCATCCGCACCCCAGTTGCGGCTTGGAAAATGGATCGGCCGACTAAGGAACCCGGCGGGCGCAGGTTGTTTTTCTGACCGCAAGACACAAGGGCTGGATTGGGACTCATTAGGTTGCTCATAATTGAACCATTGATTTGCAGGGGTTTGATTTTCATACGGGTTTCTTCGGGGCGTTATAGGGAATTACGGAAAAGGAGCGGGGCACGGAGCGTTGGCTGATCGAATGCGCGTTTTTTCATTTAATGAAATTGATTCCGGGAACACAGTGACTATACAGCGCTCAATAATTTCTGCATGTCACGAGATCTCGGGATACGCTCAACCCGGGGGATTTTTGAGGCACACTCCCAACTTGAAAATGATTCAGCCGGATGCCAGAGATGGACCAAGGCGGGTGAAGGCGGATTCCGGCGGTTTTTATCACCCCCATTGGTTGCGCACCGGAAAGTTTCTCAGGACCGGATTAGGACCCAACTGGATCAAACCATACCTGACCGGCTTTATCAAAAAGTGGAAAGGGCGTGCCGCACGGGCCAGCGGGGAAACTCCGGACTGGAAAGTCCGGGGCACCGGCAGACAGGAATGTCTGCCCTACCTCCCCTGCCCCAACTTTTTTAAGTCGTTGATGGAGCATTCAAAATTTGACCGTTTCTGACCGCCAGAGGGCATGTTTTTTGCGGTCCCTTTCGGACCCAAGGACCGAAACCAGAATTTAACAACAAAGACACGAAGCCGCAAAGGGTCTACAGGTGCCAAGTGCCAGGCAATAATGAATACCCCAGCGGAGGCACCGCCCGGGCAGCGTTGAACGGTTTATAAAAATCTGTAGGTCAAAGAACTCGCACGCACCACCCCTTCACGAACCGGTTTTAACGGCTAGACACCCGGTGTCAGTTACCAAAAAAAAATCAGCCCCACCCCAACCACTGACGGGCCCGTGAAAGGGCCGGATAGGACTTTTTGTTACCTTTTGATACTTTTTGTGCCTTTTTGATACCGCGTTTTGAAAAGGCCGGTTTTTGACAAAAGGTATCATGGCTAGCCGGGTATAAATTTTTAACGGTCTCAGGAACTTTACCAGGCAGGCCACTTTTCTTTACCACCCCCTGCCCCAACTGTTGCAAGTGCTTGATAGAGGATCCAAAACTTTACCGTTTCTTTACCGCTTTCATTTTTCAACGGTATCAGGTCCAAATGCCACGTCCCACGTTTCAGGGGCCAGCTTTTAAGCGGCGTGCGGAAAAAATCCAACCACGGACCAACACAGATCAACACGTATGGGCCACAAAAGCGGAAACTACAAATCCGAGTCAAAAACAGACACGAAGGGCACGAATTATCACGAATGACGGGTGGCCGGGCGAAGGGGCCGGCCGCGTCCGGACAGCGCACGGCGCTGAACGGTTTACGCAAAATCCACATGTCAAAGAACAACGTCAAACCGCTCCATAAAAACACCAACTCAACCCGGTTTAAGGAAAAACCGGTTACACAGCCACGAAACCACCGATGGATAATGGATTTTTTACATTCGTCCTAAGATATGAGTCTGTCAAAGAATAATATTTTAAATTGGGGCCGGCTCGGACGGCAGTTCGGTTCACTGGACTTTTAAAATACCGCGCTTGAAAGATTTCACAGGCTTGTCGAAGCGAACCCGATTCTCGGTCGTGTCCTGCCGGTGGGATCCCGACACCGGGCGGTTAATAGAATTTTTTATGCGGTTTTTTCATAATTCCGGGTGATGAAATCTGAAATTTCAAACCCTGAGACACTAAAACAGAATAAACCTAATCTCCGCAGTTGAAGTAGTGACAAAAGTGGGTTTGAGGCAATAGAATTGGGGTCGATGAACACATCTGCATCACTAGTACCGGTTCACCTGG